>Ga0163162_10007544_pt1 | contig 10594 bp, 10 predicted proteins | sample S55metaG_FD_115310 | JGI IMG/M metagenome (GOLD analysis project Ga0163162, IMG submission 115310) | Switchgrass rhizosphere microbial communities from Kellogg Biological Station, Michigan, USA - S5-5 metaG | ecosystem: Host-associated > Plants > Roots > Rhizosphere > Soil | place: USA...
ATGAGCAGTTGAACCGTTTGGAAGAGGATATCCGACGCCTGCGCATTGAGTTCGACATTTTCTTCAATGGTGCTTCAAAACGGCCACCTTACGATACGAAAGGTCGCGTTGAGACAATCATAAAGAGGCTCGGGGATGATCGTACTCTTAACTACGCTCAGCGCTTTCGGTACAACTCATTAATCGCCAGGTACAATGCGTTCCGCGATCTTTGGCGACGAATAATGCAGACTCGCGAAGAAGGTCGCGACGCCATATCCGCCTCGCGAGTTATTGTTCGGAAAAGGCAGACGGTTGCGCCACAATCTGTTTCGTTTGTCTGTGCGGACGCACATAAGGACGTAACGACGATAAAGAACCTGTATGAATCGCTCATTGAAGCTAAGCGTCAATGTGGGGAATCGGTTGGGGATCTTTCCTTTCCTCGCTTTCATAGTTTGATTGCCTCAAAGGCCGACGGATTGAAAGAGCGATTAGGATGTGAGCGGGTACAGTTTTCAGTGACCATCGATAGTGGTCACGTGAGTTTTAAGGCCCGGGCCGACCGTGGCGAGATGGAATAAAAAAAAGGCGACCGAATGGTCGCCTTTCTTACTTGTGAGCTTACCGGACCCGTGACCGGAAGCAGTCAGTGGCTTTGCAGGAGCAAGCCGGGAGACATTACATCTTCGTGACTTTTTCGGCCTGTGGTCCCTTTGGCCCTTGCGTCACTTCAAATTCAACTTCCTGACCCTCTTCGAGAGTCTTGAAGCCGTCGCCCTGAATGGCGCTGTAATGAACGAAGATGTCCGAGGAGCCAGGCTGTTCAATAAAACCATAACCCTTCGAATTGTTAAACCACTTGACCTTACCGGTTATTCTAGACATAACAACGAATCCTCCTAACGATTCGGTAAAACAGGCAGAAAAGCCCCATGGCTTTCGTACCTTCTAGGTTAATGCTTGTGAGCCGGGTCGCACCTTGACGCGGTGCTAGACGGAAACACACAACCAACAAAAAATGCATGATGAAAAGCGCGGGGTGCGCTATTTCAACATGCACAGACTAACAGGGGGCAGATCTACGAAACTCATTGCTGTAAAGCTTCTTAACTCCGATATGCGGTCAACTGGATAATTCCCGACCGCATTAAAAACGACGGCGAATACTAAGCGAAACCAAACAGAGCTGTCAATCAAAAAAAGGTAGTTAAATTTCAAAGGACATTGAGTTTACAGTCTCGCAGGATAGTAAACTTCTAATGAGCCTTTTCTCCCAGTGTCTATTTATTTGGACTAAAAACCAAATATTGAAGGGGATTGACCGCCTGGTCGTTGATGCGAACCTCGTAGTGCAGGTGTGGTCCGGTTGAGCGTCCAGTCGACCCTACTTTGCCCAACAATTCGCCACGCGAAACCGCTTGTCCGAGGGCGACATCGATATGAGATAGGTGTCCATACCGCGTTGATAGTCCCCCGCCGTGATCGACAATAACGAGTTGCCCATAGCCATTCTGCCAGCCGACAAACGAAACTCGTCCACTAGCTCCCGCGACGACGGGAGTACCCATGGGAGCTTCGATATCCTGTCCGGTGTGGAACTCATAACCGGGCCCGCCAAATGGGTTTCTGCGACCTCCAAACCCACCTTCCAGCGTTCCGTCCACCGGCCAGATAGTCGGCGTGTAGCCGCGTTCTCTGAGCACGTTTTCGTAGGCGCTCATGTCTTCTTCCAAACGAATCATTTTGGACGACAGCGCCTCCAGAGCTATTTCATCCAGAGGTAACGCCGGTCCGCCTGTGCCCGGAGACACCTGATCGTTCTGCACGACACCGGATTTCTCCGCCAGACGTCGCGATGTGTCTTCGACCTTTTCGACGCGGTTATTAAGCTGCTCGATTTCTTGTCTCTGACGATCATTCTCGGCGCGCAGTCGTTGGTTCTCAAATTCCGTGCGGAGATGCGCGGCTTGTTGAGTTAAACCGTAGAAGCCGTATCCGAAAGCAGCAAGTAAAACGACGAAGGCGACGCAGGAAACTGAGACTACTTTCCGTTCGACACGGATTCTCTGGACTCGTGCTCGTGAACGAGAAGTGTGGGCGATAATGAATGCATAAAATCGGTCTTCTTTAGCCATCTTGGCGTGCTCCTTTTTTGCTGCGCAAAAAACCGAGGCTGCGTCAGCAACCAAAAGACACAACTCGCCAAACAGCGATTTGCGACATTTAGGTTTACGTTCTTTAGTTGAACCTACTTGAAGATTTGCAGCGGACGAATTGAGCCCCAGAGTCCTTCAGAGGTGGAAAATCCATCCGGCCGGCGCTGCAAGAGGCCTGACCCTATCACAGCGCAAATAGCGGTTGCAACCTGGCATCCGTAATAGAAACGTAAAATAAGAAAGCGCATTTACATTTCTGGTGGGATTTAGGGTATTTAGGGCGTGGTGTTCAATAAAAAGGGGCTTTGAGTCGTTGACGATCTCAAAGCCCGTTGTTTTCTGAAGTGAAAAAGTTTGTTTGACTAAAACTCGCTGGCTTCTCGTCTCTTTCTCGACCGATCTCGCCAAATCGCCAACACAATGAGGACGATGAGGGCGACAAAGATTGCGACTACTGCAATTTTGATGACGACGATCAAGAAGCCGACCAGTGCGACCAGTTGTCGCAGCAGGGCCACAATCAAAAGGATCAGTGCGAGCACTCCGCCGATCCGTCCAAATGCTTTTACCATTCCCAGCATAATTACTCCCTTAAATGAAACAGCCCTTGCTAGTACCTATGATCTTCGTTCAAACGGCAGCGGTTCACGCTTTTGGAATTGGGTGGTTTCCCCAGTTCGAAATGCAGTCGTGTCAGTTGGTCTAGAACCAACAACCGATGGTGGTGGTCTACGTGAATCGAAGCGAATGATTCGATCTGAAGACTTTCCGCGACGCAGATAGTCAAACAACATATACGCTCCCAATGCAACTAATGCCACCGGCAATAGTTCCTTGATCGGTAACTGTACACCAAGCAAGGTGTGGAGCAGGAAGAGTGTGCCTATGATAATTAACGTCGTGCCCCAGGCAAATGGATTTCCATAAAGCCTACGGGCAATGACGTCTTCCTCAGCATCCAGAGATAGACCGGCGCGCATGAGTTGAGCCGTTCTGCAGGCATCAACTGCGGCAAACAACCAGGTACCCAGCACACCAAGGATGAAGAAGTGCACTTGGGTAAGCACTGCCATTTGGAAGAAGCTGGCGAAGATCGCGAAGTGAACAATAGCTTTCGAAGTTTGTCCGTTGTATGCCGCCCCCAGACCGGGAACGAAAGAAAGTAGTGTGGCTACGAACGGTGAACTTTTGCGTCTGACGATGTGAGAAGGAGTTGCGTGATGTCGGAGTAGTTCTACGCCGGCGACAATGCAATCCTGACAAAAAGGAAAACCGCGAACACGATGGTCACAAGCAGGGCACAACCAACGAGCGCACTGATTGCACTGAACCACCGCCGGATTCTTTGAATGGTAGCTGCAGTACATCATCTCTTTTACAACCTCAACGCTTGCTATGTCCGTTGCCGATTTTAGCGCCCGACTTGTTTTGATCCTGCGGCTGATCCGTATTGTCCTTCGCTGGTGGCGGTGCCGGTTTTTCCTCGGGTTTGACGAGTTCCTTCAAATCTTCCTGAATCTCTTTTACTTCAGTGTTTGACTTGCCGGTCTGTTCGGCGAGTTGCAAGCTCGCATTGTAAACACCACTGATTGATCCATCTGCTGAAACGGTGTTCGTCAAAACCAGAATCGCGACCAACAGCATCGTTGCCACTGACGCGAGCTGCGGCGAAACAATTGGATCCAACCAGAGTCGTAACCAGGAAGCCGCTCGAGAAGTCCATGGCGCTCTCACCTCTTGTGGAACGATGGTACCTATCGTGGCTTGCAGAATTCTTTCATTTAATCCGACTGGGACTGGTTGTTCTTCACCAATATACGTGTAGCAAGCGCCGATAGCCCGAACCACTTCACCGGGAAGTTCAGTACAAAGATCACAAAGAGCTGCGTGGCGTTCCCAGCGGTGATACAAATTGGCTGGCAAGAAACCATCAAGGTAATCAGTAAGAAACTCCTCAAAATCGGAGCAGCTCATCGCTGATTCAGGCATGGTTCGTTGAAGAATGCGGGCTTCCAGTTCTTTCGGCGGAGTCGGTACTGTCGCGATGCGACAAGCTTCAACCGTGAGGCGCACTTCAGAAAGTATTTCGTGGCACACCGGACAGCGCAACGAGTGCTCTGCCATTTGGCGATTGATTTCTGGTCCGACCACCCCGTCTATGTAATCGGTTAAATTGTTCTCAAAATCCGAACAAAGCATTATTGTTTCGCTTCCTGCCCCACTTTATTCAAAGCTAACTTTCCCGTCCCTTGGAAAGTGCTTCATTTTCGAATTACGCTTCACTCATTGCCACAACTTTCATGCGCCGCAGAATCTTAGCTAGCTCAATTCGTCCGCGGTTAATACGCGACTTCACTGTTCCTTCCGGTATCCGCAGCAGATCGACAATCTCCTGATAACTCAATTCTTCGATGTCTCTCAATATTACGCATGTACGTAAATCTGGAGAGAGCTTGTCGATTCCAGCTTGTACCTGTTCGCCTAACTCACGACGCTCCATCTCCTGTTGCACCGTGTTTGATCGCGACCGCAGGTGATAACTGTGATCAGCTACGTCGTCAGCGTGATTGTCATGCGGTGTTCGCTGACGCTTACGGTAATCATCAATGATCAGGTTACGAGCCAGACGCATTAGCCAGTTTTGCAGGTCGCCTTGTTTAGAATCGTACTGATCCAGCGAACGGTAAACTCTGACGAATACTTCCTGGGTAAGGTCTTCGGCGGTATCGGATCGGGAAGTAAAGCGGTACGCGAGGTTGTAGATGCGACGGGAATAATTCTGGACAATCTCTTCCCAAGCCGCGCCGTCGCCCGCGCGACACCTGCGAACCAGTTCGGCTCCTTCACTGACTGCCAAAGCTTTTATAGCCCCCACCCTATCTTCTCCGGCTAGCTTATTTCCAATCAGGCAAGGTGGCAAACCCTTGTCAACAGCGGATTACGACGCCTCCTAAACTAAAGTTCCCGGCAACTTTTCTCCAAACATTCGTTGCCGCAAGGCGCATTGGAAAAGGTCGTTGATGTCGTTTCTTGCCGTAAGTACTAAGCTGTAGTAGCCTGTTCGAACGGCCCAACATGTTGTGGTTTGCCTTATACTAAAGTCAAGTTTGATGTCACGCAGCCGGCCCGCTCAGGAAACTTGAAAGCGCAAAATTATCGAAAATACTTGGAGTTCGCAGGTCTCTGCCTTTTGGCTGGAGTCCTGTTCTGGTGGTTTGGCAGGTCGCTGGATTGGCACGAAGTCAGGCAATCAGTAGGTCATTCCAATCCATATTTCTTAGGTGTCGCGGCAGCCATCGTCAGCTTTTTGTACGTTATCAGAGCGTTTCGCTGGGGAGCCCTGTTGCGTCCTTTAGGCCCATCGCGTTTTTCTGATCTTTTCGCCGCCACGACTGTAGGGTTTGGAAGTTTCTTGTTACTAGGAAGAGCTGGTGAAGTTGTTCGACCGGTCGTTCTCACCATGCGGGACCCGCGCGTTAGACCAAGCGCGTCGTTTGTGACGATCATGGTGGAGCGAATCTACGACATGATGGCTGTGGTCCTGCTGTTTGCCATCAACTTGCTGTGGTTCAAACCAACAACGACCACGCATGGCGATTTCACTCGTGTAAGAATCGTTGGCCTTGGCCTGTTCCTTGGAGCTTTATTTGGCATCGTCTTACTAGCCTGGTATCGCAGGAATTCAAAGATAATTATTAACGGTTTCAACCGAGTATTCGAGAAGCTATCGTTCGTACCCAGGCGATTACAGAAACTGGTGATCGGAACACTTGAACAGCTCGCCAGCGCGTTGCGAGTTCTGGTCAACTTTGCGGAGTTGGCAGAAACGATTGGTTGGACAGCGTTGCTTTGGCTGGGCGTGGTGCTTGCAAATCTACTTATCATTCGAGCGTTCGGTGTAAATTTTGGATTTGCCGAAACAGTATTTGTACTTGGTTGGTCCCTTGCCGGCTCGCTAGTACCAACTCCGGGTGGCGCGGCTGGAGCATTTCACGCCGCCACGGCCGCCGGATTGCTCTTTCTGGGAGTTGAACGTGAGACAGCAGCGGCAATTTCAATCGTGATGCACATAATTGATTACGGCCCAGCGGTAATTTTTGGATTTTTCTACTTCATCCGTGGCGATCTGAATTTTTCGAAGTTGCGATCACTTGCCAGCCCCGAGGCTGTCGAACACGTTGTGGAAGACGAAGAGCTGGTTCCTGTGGAAGTAGATAGGGCAGCAGATAAACTTACAAACGCGATACCCGATTAAAGATCTTCGACCCCGTTAGCGAGGTTCACTTCTGATGAAATGTCCTTTCTGTGCTTATCTCGAAGACAAGGTGGTGGATTCACGCGAATCGCGAGAAGGTGATGCGATTCGTCGGCGTCGTGAGTGTTTGCGTTGCGAACGTAGATTTACGTCCTACGAACGTATTGATGAAATTCCGTACATGGTTGTTAAAAAGGACGGACGGCGCGAAACTTTTGATCGCAATAAAGTAATGGCTGGATTGTTGAGAGCTTGTGAGAAACGTCCGGTACCATCAACCAAACTGGACAGCATTGTTAATGCAATCGAAAAGTATGTTCAGGAATCTCCCGAGCGAGAGCGTCCAACAAGTAAAATTGGTGAGATGATAATGCGCAGGTTGAAGGAATTGGACAAAGTCGCCTATGTTCGTTTTGCATCTGTGTATTTGGAGTTTGAAGACGTCTCTGAGTTTATGAACGAACTCAAGCACCTGGTGCGAACCCGGGCTGCTGGTCCGGCAAACAGAAAGTGATTGAGCGGATGATTAAGCCGATCCGAGCGACAGGTCTGGAGCGTCTCGAATTACAGCGGCTACGAGATCGCGTCGGGCTACTGTTTGCAGCGCTTCAGGAAGCGACTGAAGCCGAAAACCCGCTTGCTTCGGGAGCGTGGGCGCCACCAGTTGATCTCTGCGAAACGCAAAACGTTATTCAGCTTCGAGTGGAGCTTCCTGGTGTAAGCGCGGATCAAATTAAGATTGGTTTGTGTAACACCAAACTCCGGATTTGGGGCGAGAAGAAACGTAGGCCGGCTCGACGTAGAATCATCTCTTATCTTTGTTCCGAAAGGAGCTACGGCAAATTCAATCGCGTAGTCCACCTGCGCTGGACCATCAATGTTCGTGGTGCAGAGGCGGAGTTAAATAACGGAATTCTCATTATTCGTCTACCAAAGCTTGATGATCGACGAGGTGGTGAGTTTATCGTTGAGGTAAAAGACACAAGTAAGGCAAGTGAATAGTTAGAAGAAAGTTAGTAAGGTTAGGTGACGCAATTATGGCAATCGCAAAAGAAACCGAGTTTACTGAGGCAATCGAAACTACTGAAACCGACCAGCAGTTACAGATACCTAATGAGCTACCCGTCTTACCGTTGCGAGATATCGTCATCTATCCCTTCATGATCGTTCCGCTGTTTGTATCGCGGGAAAAATCCATTCGTGCAGTCGATGAGGCGCTTGGCGAAAACAGAATGATTCTGCTTGCCTCGCAGAAAGACCTCGATAAAGAAGAGCCGACAGCCGACGACCTTTATTCAGTGGGAACTGCGGCTGTCATTATGCGCATGTTGAAGTTGCCAGACGGCCGCATTCGGATTCTGGTCCAGGGACTCGCTCGTGCAAAGATCGAATCAGTTGACACGAGTGGCGAGTACCTGCGTTCACGAGTCAGTGTCATGCAGGAAGTTTTGCCACCCGAGCGTTCGCTTGAAGTTGAAGCGTTGGTGCGCAATGTCAGGGCTTCGATGGAAAAGGCCATCAACCTCGGCAAGAACATATCGCCTGAAGTGATGGCCATCATCGCTAACCTCGATGACGCCGGCCGCCTCGCCGATTTGTCAGCTTCAAATCTGGAGTTGAAGGTAGAAGACGCGCAGTCAGTTCTCGACATTCCGGACACAACTGCCCGGCTACGAAGAGTCAATGATCTCCTTAATAAAGAGATCGAAGTTCTGACAGTACAGCAGGAAATTAACACCCAGGCGCGTGCCGATATTGATCGTTCACAAAGAGAGTTCTATCTGCGGCAACAGATGAAGGCGATTCAAAGTGAGCTGGGAGAAGGCAATGAGCTTGCTGAAGAGATCGCCCAGTTTCGCGAGAAGATCGAAACCGCAAAGATGCCAAAGCCTGCCGAAGAAGAGGCTTTGCGACAACTCAAGAAGCTCGAGCGCATGCATCCAGATGCCGCGGAAACTGCCACGCTGCGCAACTGGATGGAGATCATGACTGACCTGCCGTGGTCCCGATCGTCTGTTGACAATCTCGATCTGAAAAAAGCGGAAACTGTTTTAAACGAAGATCACTATGGACTCGAAAAGGTAAAGGACCGAATTATCGAAGCGCTTGCTGTGCGCAAGTTAAAGGAGAAACCAAAAGGCCCGATTCTTTGTCTCGTTGGACCTCCAGGCGTCGGTAAAACGTCGCTCGGCAGATCGATCGCACGGGCACTCGATCGAAAGTTTGTGCGTTTGTCGTTAGGTGGGGTTCACGACGAAGCTGAAATTCGTGGTCACCGGCGCACTTATGTCGGCGCAATGCCCGGTCGAATTATCCAGGCTGTGCAGCAAGCTGGTACTAACAATCCGCTCATCATGTTGGATGAAATCGATAAGGTCGGGGCCGACTTCCGGGGCGATCCGTCATCAGCTTTGCTCGAGGTTCTCGATCCGGAACAGAACAATTCGTTCCGAGACAATTACCTTGGCGTCACCTTCGATCTCTCGAATGTAATCTTCATGACGACCGCCAACGTGCTCGACACGATTCAGCCGGCGCTACGCGATCGTATGGAAGTGATCAGGTTGGCTGGTTACACCGAAGAAGAAAAACGTGAAATCGCACTCAGACATCTGTTGCCAAAACAGATGGAGGAAAACGGGATCACTCCTCGCGAACTCAACATTTCCAAGACCGCGTTGACGACTATTATTCAGCAGTACACGCAAGAAGCTGGTCTCAGACAACTCGAGCGAGAAATCGGTCGCATCTGTCGGAAGGTCGCTCGCAAAATTGCGGAAGGACATAAAGGCACGATCAGAGTTTCTTTGAAGAATGTCCACGAGTTTCTGGGGGCGCCGAAAATCATTCCTGAGGAAGCCCTGAAGAAAGATCAGGTTGGTGTGGCAACCGGTCTCGCCTGGACCGCAGTTGGTGGTGACGTTCTGTTTATTGAAGCGCTGAGAATGAAGGGGAAGGGAAATCTCGTGTTGACGGGACAGCTCGGCGAGGTGATGCGCGAATCAGCCCAGGCCGCGTATTCCTATGCAAAATCTCGCGCGAAAGAACTGGACATCGCCGAAGATGACTTCGCCAACTATGATCTTCACATCCATATACCGGAGGGCGCGATTCCGAAAGATGGACCATCAGCCGGAATTACTCTGGCGACCGCAATGGTGTCGGCCTTGTCGACCCGTCCAGTTCGCAAGGACGTTGCCATGACCGGCGAGATAACTTTGCGCGGTAACGTTTTGCCGATTGGCGGTGTGAAGGAGAAAGTACTTGCTGCGCGCCGGGCGCGTGTTTCCACGATAATTCTTCCGCAGCAAAATCGCAGGGATCTGGATGAGGTGCCGAAAGAACCCTTCAAAGACATCCGGTTTGTCTTTGTTGAAAACATGCGGCAGGTTTTCCGTGAAGCGTTGAAAGAAAAGGTTTTGCCTCCCGCGACTTCAACCCCTAGACCCCAAAGAGTGCCGCAGGCGGCCAACGCCCGGCAAGCTTAGTGCAGATAAAGGGTTGGCAGCAGGCAGGTGTCGCTGTTATTTTTGTGCAACCGGGAGCGGTTTTGGTGAATCTTAATTCCGGGTTTGTGAATTAGTTCGACTCTAATTGTTCAATTCGAAGCGGCGCGAACAACGAGCAGTCGAATCAGATTTCGAACTTCAGCAACGTAATTTAGCCCGATCGGTTTTAGCTGCAGTATCTTGTGCCAAGGCACATCCAGGAGTTAGGAATGGGAATTTCACGACGTAGCTTGCTTTCAGTTCTTTTCGCAACCAGTGCCTTACTAATTGCCTTTGCCGGCAACGCTCTTGCTCAATCCAACGACAGCGAAGTTTTCACAAACGTTAAAATCAAGAATTTTGGTCGGATGGATGACCGCTTCTATCGAGGGGCGCAGCCAAAGCAGGAAGACTACAAAGAGCTGGCGTCGCTCGGAATTAAGACTGTCATTGACTTAACAGATAATCCTAAATCGTATGAAAGACCTGCGGTCGAAGCGTTGGGAATGAAATACATCAACATCCCGATGAGCGATACTGAATATCCGCCGAGCGCTCAGATTACGGAGTTTTTGAAACTCGTTGACGATCCTTCGACTGGAAAGTTTTACGTTCATTGCGCCGGCGGTCGTCATCGCACTGGCGTGATGGGAGCTGTTTATCGTTTCAATCACTATGGCTGGAACTTCGATCAGGTCTACAGCGAAATGAAG
>Ga0163162_10007548_pt1 | contig 10591 bp, 6 predicted proteins | sample S55metaG_FD_115310 | JGI IMG/M metagenome (GOLD analysis project Ga0163162, IMG submission 115310) | Switchgrass rhizosphere microbial communities from Kellogg Biological Station, Michigan, USA - S5-5 metaG | ecosystem: Host-associated > Plants > Roots > Rhizosphere > Soil | place: USA: Michigan...
GTCGAAGCGCTGGTTAACGAAAAGTTTGCCAGTTATTTAGGCGAACATCCGAGCGAAGCGAAAAAGATCGTTTCAAAAGGCGTAGAAGCGGCGCGCGTGCGCGAAGCAACCCGGAAAGCCAAGGACTTGGCGCGGCGCAAAGGCGCGCTCGATTCCGGATCTTTGCCCGGAAAGCTCGCCGACTGCCAGGAGCGCGACCCCGCATTGAGCGAACTGTATCTTGTTGAGGGCGATTCCGCCGGCGGTTCAGCCAAGCAGGGCCGCGACCGGCGCAACCAGGCGATTCTCCCCCTCAAAGGCAAGATTCTCAACGTCGAGAAGGCGCGTTTCGACAAAATGCTTTCGTCCCAGGAAATTCGTCTGATGATTATGGCGCTCGGCACCGGCGTCAAAGAGGACTACGACCCGGCCAAGTTGCGTTATCATTCGATCATCATCATGACCGACGCCGACGTCGACGGCTCGCATATCCGCACCTTGCTGCTGACTTTTTTCTATCGCCAAATGCCCGACCTGGTCGAAAAAGGGCATCTTTTTATCGCCCAGCCGCCGCTCTACAAAATCAAGCGCGGCAAACAGGAACGCTATCTGAAAGACGAGGCGATGCTCGAAGATCATTTAATCGAGCTCGGCACGGACAAGGTGCGCTTGCGTGCGACCCAGGATGGCAATGGACTCGTCGGCCAACCGTTGCAGTCTTTTATCAAAAAAGTCGCGCGCACGGAAAAATTGATGGGCTTGATCGCGCGCAAGCGCAAAAATCGTACAGTTGTCGAGGCGCTTTTGCTGGATGATAGTTTTAGCGATGAAACTTTGAAAGACGAGAAAGCACTCATCAGCCTGCAGAGCCGTTTGGCCTCGTACGTGAACCTCACGGCGCCCGAACAAGCGCCGCTGTCCTGCGCTCTGGAAGAAGACGCGGAACATAACTGCTTTAAGCTTATTGTTTCGACCCGCGCCAACGGCACCGGCCACCAAACCGTGATCGATCGCGAGTTTCTCACTAGCCCTGAGTACAAAGAGATCAAAAAACTGTTCAACGATTTGTTAGCCATTGGTATGCCGCCCTATTCGATCGACGAGGGCGAGAGCAAAACTCAATTAAAATCATTCCCTGAGATTCTCAATTACGTCATGGAGGGCGGCAAAAAAGGCCAGTACATCCAGCGCTATAAAGGTCTCGGTGAAATGAATCCGGCGCAGCTTTGGGAAACCACCATGAATCCGGAAACTCGGGTGCTGCTGCAGGTGCGCGTCGAAGACGCGGTGGAAGCGGACGAGATTTTCTCGACGCTGATGGGCGATGAGGTCGAGCCGCGCCGAAAGTTCATTGAGGAACATGCTCTCACGGTCAAGAATCTCGACATCTAGAACATAAAAGAGTTCAAATCGTTCAATCGGTTCAATACAATCAGACTTTAAAATCCTGCAGCAATCCTGACAGGCGAGCAATTCATGGAAGCGACAAGTAGACCGCAAAAGGTACCCGTTTACATCGAAGAAGAGATGCGCGAGTCGTTCATGGCGTACGCCATGAGCGTTATCATCAGCCGCGCTCTGCCCGATGTGCGCGACGGCTTAAAGCCGGTGCATCGGCGCGTGCTCTACGCGATGTACGACGCGAGCAATACTTCCGATAAGCCGTACAAGAAATCCGCCCGCCTGGTCGGCGATATCATGGGTAAATATCATCCCCATGGCGATACGGCGATCTACGATACCATCGTGCGCATGGCGCAAGATTTTAACCTGCGTTATCCGCTGGTCGACGGCCAGGGGAATTTTGGCTCCATCGACGGCGATAATCCCGCGGCGATGCGTTATACGGAAATTCGCATGACGCCGCTGGCCGAGGAAATGCTCGCCGATATCGAAAAGGAAACCGTCGACTTCATTGCGAACTATGACGATTCGCTCAAAGAGCCGGCGGTTTTGCCGTCGCGCATTCCGAATCTCTTGATCAATGGCTCCGCGGGAATCGCCGTCGGCATGGCGACCAACGTTCCGCCGCATAATTTGAGCGAAGTCATCGACGGCTTGATCGGGCTGATCGAAAATCCCGATATCACGATTAAGCAATTAATGCGGCATATTCCGGGGCCGGATTTTCCCACTGCGGGATTCATTCACGGCAAAGAGCCGATCGTGCAGGCTTACCACGAAGGCAAAGGCATCGTGCAGATGCGTGGCAAGGCCTTCACCGAGACCGTCAAGCGTACGGGGAGAGAACAAATCATCATCAGTGAAATCCCCTACATGGTCAATAAAAAGCGTCTGATCGAGCAAATCGCCGAGTTGGTCAACGACAAAAAGATCGAAGGCATCGGTGACCTGCGCGACGAATCCGACCGTGAAGGGATGCGCATCGTCATCGAGCTAAAACGCGACGCGGTCGCCGAGATCGTCATCAATCAACTTTACAAGCACACTGCCCTGCAGGATTCCTTCGGCGTCAATATGCTCGCAATCGTCGACGGCAGGCCCAGACTGCTGAATCTCAAAGAGGCGCTCAAAGCCTTCCTCGATCATCGCAAAGAAGTCGTCACGCGGCGCACGGCCTACGATCTGCGCAAGGCCGAAGAACGGCTGCATATTTTGGAAGGCTATCGGATCGCTCTCGACAATCTTGACGCCGTGATCGCCCTGATCCGGAATTCTTCGGATCCGAGGGTCGCCAAAGAAGGCTTGATGTCGAACTTCGCCTTGAGCGACAGCCAAGCGCAGGCGATCTTGGACTTGCGTTTGCAGCGCTTGACCGGTTTAGAGCGCGACAAAATCATGGAGGAGCACCGCGAGACCGTCGAGTTGATCGGTAAGCTCAGCGCCATCCTCGCCGACGAAAAGGAAATCTACAGAATCATCGTCGAGGAGCTGAAGGAGATCAAGAAAAAGTACGGCGATGAACGCCGCACGCAGATCGTTGATCGTTCCGACGAGATTTCCATAGAAGATACCATGGTCGACGAAGACATGGCGGTGACGATCTCCCACGAAGGTTACATCAAGCGCAATCCGGTCACCCTTTATCGCGCGCAGCGGCGCGGCGGCAAGGGCAAGATCGGCACGACGACGAAAGAGGAAGACTTTGTCGAGTACCTGTTTATCGCGTCGATGCATTCCTACATCCTCTTTTTCACCACCATAGGAAAAGTCTACTGGATCAAAGTGCACGAGCTGCCGCAGGCGAGCCGGGCGGCGCGGGGCAAACCGATCGTCAATCTGCTCAGTCTTGAGCCCGGTGAAAGAGTTTCCGCCTTTCTCACCGTGCGAGAGTTCCAGGAAGGGCGCTATATCGTGTTTGCCACTAAGAACGGCTTGATCAAGAAGACCGAGCTAATGGCCTACGCCAATCCGCGCGCGTCGGGAATTCGCGCCATCGGTCTCGAAGAACGCGACGAGGTGATCGGCGTGCGCCTCACCGACGGCAATCAGGAGATTATCTTGTCGACGGCAGAAGGGCAGTCGATCCGCTTCAAAGAGGAGCAGGTGCGTCCGACGGGTCGCGGTACGTTCGGGGTCGTCGGCATGAAACTCGACCCTGAAGATAAGGTCGTGAGCATGGAAATTCTCAGCCTTGGCGTCGATATTCTGACCGTTGCCGAAGGCGGCTACGGCAAGCGCACCGCGATGGACGAGTATCGCCTGCAATCGCGCGGCGGCAAAGGCGTCATCACGATGAAGACGACGGACAAAACCGGTCGTGTCATCGGCGTTCAGCTCGTGACCGAAGAGGACCAGCTCATGATGATTACCAACATAGGGAAAATCATTCGCCTGCGCATCAAGGATATCCGAGTGATCGGCCGCAACACTCAGGGCGTGCGGCTGATCGAGCTCGAAGAAGGCGAGCGAGTCGTGTCGGTGGCGCGCCTGGCAGAAAAAGAAGAAGAGGACGAGGAAGAGAAGACCGACGAATAATCGGCAGTCTTCGGCGGCGCGGGCGCTGTTGGGCCTCGCCAACATGACTTCTCTCAATATTGATCATGTCCAGTGATATCGGAGTGGTGGGAGCCGGTGGCTGGGGCACCGCACTCGCCAAAATTCTCGCTGACAGAGGCGAACGGGTAACGCTCTGGTGTCATGGCGCCGATAGTTTCCGCCAAATGGTCGAAACGCGGGAAAACCGCGCTTACCTCGCCGGTATTTCCCTCCCGGCCGAGCTCACAGTGACGCAGTCGCTCGGTGAAACCGTCTCGAACAAGCGCCTGGTGATTTGCGCGGTGCCGTCGCACGTGGTTCGAGAAGTGTTTTCCAGAGCCATGGACGACCTCGCCCAGACGACAATGATTCTTTGCGGCACGAAAGGCCTCGAAGAGGGAAGTCTGAAAACGATGGGCGAGCTTTTTGTCGACCTGCTTGGCGCCGGGCGCAAAAAAAATCTCGCTTTTCTTTCCGGACCGACGTTTGCTCTCGAGGTCGCCAAAATGCTTCCCGCAGCGGTAACCGTCGCCGCCGCCGATGAAAGCATCGCCAAATCCATCCAACAGATTCTCAGCACCCAAAATTTCCGAGTTTACACGTCGGCCGACGTGATCGGCGTTCAGATTGGCGGCGTGGTAAAAAACGTGATCGCGATTGCCGCTGGTATCAGCGACGGTTTGAGTTTGGGCCACAACGCTCGCGCGGCATTAATTACCCGGGGCCTCGCCGAGATGACCCGCTTAGCCGTGCGCATGAAGGCCGACCCATTGACGCTCGCCGGGCTGCCGGGTCTGGGTGATTTGATTCTTACCTGCACGGGTGATTTGAGCCGCAATCGAGCTGTTGGATTGCAGATCGCGCGCGGTAGAAGCTTGCACGAGATTACCGCATCGACCCGGACCGTGGCCGAGGGTGTGCGCAATACGCGTTCGCTGTACGCCTTGGCGGAGCGGCTTGGCGTCGATATGCCAATCGTCGGGCAAATGTATCAGGTGCTTTACGCGGGCAAGGAGCCGGCCGACGCGGTGCGTGATTTAATGCTGCGCTCGCTCAAGCCTGAAGCCGGCTAAAATTGACAACAATAAGTTGGTATGATTCTAATAAACACTTGGCCCTTTAAAAGGCCCGAGGGAGTCTTCTTTTTATGAAACGAACGTATCAGCCCAGCAACATTAAGAGAAAGCGAACGCATGGATTTCTCGCCCGCATGGCAACGCCCGGTGGCCGCAACGTGCTCAGGCGGCGCCGCGCTAAGGGGCGAAAGCGATTGACGGTGACCGTGCCGCCGAAACGCGCGCGGACTTGATCGCGACCGAGCGCATGTCGCTCGCCGGCTCGCAGCAGTTCCCGAAAACGGCGCGCTTAAGAAAACGAGCCGAGTTCCTAAAGCTGTCGCGGACCGGTGTTAAAACCCAGACAGCCAATTTCGTGATCATCACCCGGGCCAATAACGGGTCAGAGAATCGATTAGGGGTAACGGTCAGCGGCAAGGTCGGGAACTCGGTGACGCGCAATCGCATCAAGCGACGGATTCGCGAATACTTTCGGCGCCACCGCGCCGATCTGCCGCCGGCAACCGATATCCTCGTCATCGCGCGCAAAAGCGCCGCCGGCGGGGCCAACATCGTCGCGGACGAACTGCAACGGGCTCTGGTGGGTCAAGGCCAACGGCGCAAATAGTGAATCGGATGGCGCGTATAGTTTTGGCCTGGCTCATTTTCAGCTATCGCAAAGCGCTCTCGCCGTTCTTGCCGCCAGCGTGCCGCTTCTACCCAAGTTGCTCGGCTTACACGGAACAAGCCATTCGCAGATACGGAATCCGCAAAGGAGTTGCCAGCGGAATTAGCCGGATCCTCCGTTGCCATCCTTGGCATCCCGGCGGATACGACCCAGTGAAGTAAATTTTCCATGGATAAGCGCGCACTCATCGGCATCGCTCTCTCGATACTCGTGCTGGTTGTCTATCAACAATTGGTGACGCACTTTTACGGCCCGCCCCCGTCCGCTCCAATCCCTGAAACGGAGACGAGTCAGGCGGAAAAAGCTGTGCCGGCGGCGCCAAGCGCCGCCGCGCCGTCGGCCGCATTGCCGGCTGCTACCCCGGCAACGCTTTCTCCGGCCAAATCGGCCAAAGAAATTACGGTCGAAACGGATCACTATATCGCCGTATTTACGACCCAGGGGGCGAGGCTCAAGAGCTTTAAATTCAAAAAATATCGCGGCTCGGTCGACGAACAAAGCCCGCCGTTTGAAATCGTTCGCACGGCGTCCGGCGTGCCCTTACCGCTGGGTGTTCACTGGCAAGCGCCGACGCCATTCGAAGACAGCGAGATCGTTTATTCGGTACAAGGAAACGATCTCAAGCTGAGCGGCGACGGCAAAGGGAGCTTGGTTTTCCAGGGACAAAATGGCAACGGCGCGGTCATCACAAAATCTTTCACTTTCTCAGGCTCGTCTTATCCGATTCAGTTCGAAGTTTCTGTGAAAACTGCGGACGGAACGGCGCCGGCCCCGGAAATTTTACTTACAGATCAGAGCGATCCGGTGCCTAATCACGACGCTCCTTTTGAGGGATTCATCGCCCTGGTCGATGGCAAAATCAAAAGAGAACCACCGGCCGAAGCCGCAAAGGGACACGAATTTACTGGCGATATCTCCTGGGCCGGGTTTGGCCACACCTACTTTCTCTTCGCGCTGCTCCCCGAGAACGGTGCCGGGTACAAAGTCTCAGTGCGACAGGCCGGCGCCGCTCTGGTGAGCGCGCTCGGCGGGCCGAGCGCGAGCGAGCGATACACGATCTTCATCGGCCCGAAGGAAATCAATATTTTAGAATCGGTCGGCAAAGGCATCGAACGCGCGATCGACTTCGGCTACTTCGGCTTTATTTCGAAGCCGCTGTTATATGTCCTGCATTTTTTCCATCGCTTCACGGGGAGCTACGGCCTCGACATCATCATCCTGACGGTGCTGATTAAACTTCTGCTGGCGCCGTTAACGCATAAGAGCTACGTGTCGATGAAGCAAATGCAAAAGCTGCAACCCCAGATGGAGCGGTTGAAAGAGCGCTACGCCGACGACAAGGAAAAGCTCAATAAAGAAATTATGGAACTGTACAAGCGCAACGGCGTCAATCCGCTCGGCGGTTGTCTGCCGATGGTGCTGCAGTTTCCGGTCTTTATCGGGCTGTACAACGCTTTGAGCACGCCTATCGAATTACGCCATGCGCCGTTTTTGTGGATCAAAGATCTTTCGCGGCCCGATTGGCAGTCGTTGCCTTTTGCAGTCCCCACTTGGTGGCCTTCTGCCTTGCCTTCGGGTATTCCAGTGCTGACAATTCTCATGGGCGCCAGCATGTTTTTGCAACAATGGATGACGCCGACCGCGGGGGATCCAAATCAGCGTAAGATGATGATGCTGATGCCTTTGATGTTTACGTTCATGTTCGTGTCTTTTCCTGCAGGATTAACTGTTTATTGGCTGGTCAATAATGTTCTCACCATCGGTCAGCAGTATTGGATCAACCGCAGTGTGAAATAAGCCCCTTTTGCAGAGGTTTGACTTATGGATTCCGTGGAAACCGAGGGCGACACCATAGACGCGGCGATAGAAGGCGCGCTCAAGTTACTCGGCGTCGGACGCGACAAGATCACGGTCGATATTATCGCCGAAGGACGCAAGGGAATACTAGGCTTCGGCGCGCAGAAAGCGCGCGTTCGCGCCGAACTGCGAAAATCGCCACTCGAGCATAAAATCACTACAGAGCCGCTGCCAGTCAGCGGCGAGCTGGCCGCAGCGCCGATCGATAACTCCGCGATGACGGAAAAGGCCCAAGCCGCGTTACAGGAAATCTTAAATCTCATGGGAGTGAAGGCGACGGTGACGCAGAGCGCTTCGGCCAACGGCGAAGAAACCATTCTCGAGATCCGCGCCGCTGACAGCGGCTTACTGATCGGACGCAAAGGCCAGACACTCGAAGCCCTGCAATATCTCGTCAGCCGGATCGCCGGCGAACGCTTCGCGGGCGAAGGCCCGCACATCGTCATCGATATCGAAAAATATCGCGAACGGCGGCGCAAAACCCTTGAAGATATGGCACTGCGCCTCGGCGAAAAAGCCAAACGGCAGAGAAAGACGGTCACCGTTGATGCGCTCAGTGCCGCCGACCGTCGGATCGTTCATGCCGCCTTGCAAGACGACCCTTGGCTCTCGACCCGCAGCCTTGGCCAAGGCTCCTATCGGCGTCTTTTGATCATTCCCGAAGGGGACCGCAGAAAAAGGGAAGGCGAACCAGCGCAAGCCGAAAAACAGGCGGCGCCGTCCCTATCGAGCGGCGGCAAAACGCCGGCAACTGCGGAGTCCGAGGATGATGAGTAGGATGATCAACAAGCGCCGGGCCGCCATCCGTCCGCCCATTTCAGTTTGTTGACCCGCCGCTGTCGGTTCTCTATAGTGGACAAAATGATACAACGCCGTAAAACCAGACCCATCCAGCTCGGCAAAGTCAAAGTCGGCGGCGACGCGCCGATCACCGTGCAGTCGATGACCAAGACCGACACGCGCGACGTGCGCGCCACGGTGCAGCAAATATGGGATCTCGAGGCGGCCGGCTGCGAAATCATTCGCTGCGCCGTGCCGGTGCGCGAAGCCGCGCTGCAGTTGGGCGATATAAAAAAGAGAATCCGCATCCCGTTGGTCGCCGACATTCACTTCAACTATAAACTTGCGCTGATCGCGATCGAGCAGGGAGTCGACGGCTTGCGCCTCAATCCGGGCAACATCGGCGCGCGCAAATACGTCGAAGAGGTGGTGCGTGCCGCCTCCGAGCGCAAGATCCCGATTCGCATCGGCGTCAACGCCGGCTCGCTGGAAAAAGATTTGCTGCAAAAATACGACGGACCGACCGCTGCGGGCATGGTCGAAAGCGGCCTGCGCCATATCCATATCCTCGAAGACGTCGGCTACAACGAAATCAAGATCTCGCTCAAAGCCTCCGATCCGCTGATGATGATCGAAGCCTATCGCATGCTCGCTGAGCAGGTCGAGTATCCGTTCCACTTGGGTGTCACCGAGGCGGGCACGCCGTCGATCGGCACGATCAAATCCGCCGTCGGTTTGGGGACCCTGCTCGCCGAGGGTATCGGCGACACAATTCGGGTTTCGCTGGCCGCCGATCCGGTGGAAGAAGTGCGCGTCGGTAGAGAAATCCTCAAATCGCTCGGGCTCAAAAAGGAAGGCTTGACCTTCGTTGCGTGTCCGTCTTGCGGCCGCGCCGACGTGGATCTGGTCGGGCTGGCTAAAACCGTCGAAGAAAGAATGCTGCCTTACAGCAATCTCGACATTCACGTGGCGGTGATGGGCTGCGAAGTGAACGGCCCCGGTGAAGCGCGCGCGGCCGATCTTGGCGTGGCGGGCGGTAAGGGAATCGGCCTGATCTTCAAGCGCGGTGAAATCATCCGCAAGGTCCCCGAAGCGCAAATCGTCGACGCGTTGATGGAAGAAGTCGAAAAATTCGCCGCCGAAAAAAAATTGGAACAAGCGGCGGCGGCCGACGCCTGATTGCTCTCTTCTCTTTCCCAATCAGCTCGATATCGCGCGGCGGCGCCGCGGCCGAGGAACAAGACGGAAGTTTTTATCGCCAATGGCACGAAGGCCAAACTTCTTTTTATCCGAAACCTTCGCGTCCTTTGTGCGTTTTGTGGTAAACACTGACTTCATTGACGAAGCGCAGCGCTAGGAACCGGCGCTAAACAAAGTGCGCAAGCCGCAGTCAATCTTACGAATCGTCAGACAACGTTATGCTTTGGAGCAAAATCCTCATACCCACGCTCAAGGAAGATCCGGCTGACGCCGAAGTCATCAGCCACAAGCTTCTGGTCCGTGCCGGCTTTATTCGGCAAGTGAGCCGCGGCGTCTATGACTACTTTCCTTTGGCGCTGCGCGTCATTCGCAAGATCGAGCAAATTGTCCGCGAGGAAATGAACCGGGCGGGCGCCCAGGAGCTGCTCATGCCGATCACGGCGCCGGCGGAACTTTGGCAGGAGAGCGGCCGGTGGGAGATGTACGGCAAAGAGCTCTTGCGTTTCAAAGATCGCAATGAGCGCGACTTCTGTCTCGGTCCGACGCATGAAGAGATCGTCACCGACTTGGTCCGCCGTTCCGTGCGCTCCTATCGCGAGCTGCCGTTCAATCTTTATCAAATCCAAACCAAATTTCGCGACGAACCACGGCCCCGCTTCGGCTTGATGCGCGGTCGCGAGTTCATCATGAAGGACGCTTACAGTTTTCACACGGATGTCGAAGACTGCCGCCGGGAATACGACAACATGTACCAAACCTATAAGCGGATCTTCAGCCGTTGCGGTTTGCGCTTTCGGCCCGTTGAAGCCGACACCGGCACGATCGGAGGAAGTCAATCGCATGAATTTCAAGTGCTCGCGGAGTCCGGCGAAGACGCCATCGTAAGCTGCAATACCTGTGATTATGCCGCCAACGTGGAAAAGGCGGAAGTCAAAGCCACTCGCCCCACCGGGCGCGACATCGCCGAAGAGTCGCCCAAGCTGGAAAAAGTTTCCACGCCGGGAAAGAAAAGCGTCGCCGAAGTGGCCGAGTATCTCAAGCTGCCGAGCGAAAATTTTATCAAGACGCTGGTCTACAGGACCGATAGCGGCGA
>Ga0163162_10007552_pt1 | contig 10588 bp, 11 predicted proteins | sample S55metaG_FD_115310 | JGI IMG/M metagenome (GOLD analysis project Ga0163162, IMG submission 115310) | Switchgrass rhizosphere microbial communities from Kellogg Biological Station, Michigan, USA - S5-5 metaG | ecosystem: Host-associated > Plants > Roots > Rhizosphere > Soil | place: USA...
GTGATCGTCGCCATGCACCGCGCGCACGTGTGCATGCCTCTGACCATGCGCGGCGCGTTCCGGCGCCGGCGATTTCAGGAACTTCTCCGGGTCTTCTTTAAATTTCGCCAGGCAATGTTGGCTGCAGAAATAATAAGTCTGTCCGTTATAGACGTGGCTTCCCGCGGCGCGCTCGGGCTCCACAGTCATGCCGCAGATGGGGTCAGTCATATCGGTCCATTCATGATGTCTGTACGAAACTATAACACTGGGTGAAACTTCAAGCTCATACTTAGTACTCCGATCCTTCATCCCCCAAGATCTTTCTTTTTGGCCTCAAACTCATCCTTGTTAATCTCGCCACGCGCATACCGCTGACGCAGAATTTCGAGCGCCGAATCCGTCTTCGCTTCCTTGCTTTTACCGAGGAGCCAGCGGATGGCAACGACGAGACCGACGATAAAGACGACCCAGAAAAGAAACATCATCGCCATCATTCCCCAACCCCACCACCACATCGGATGCATTTCCCAGTGCCATTCGTACATACGCTCCTGAGCCAGGAGCGCCGCTGGCTTTGTCAGGATGCTCAACATCAGCCAACAAACTTCACCTGACATAAACACCTCCTGATAGCTGAAATGTGTTTTCGCTATAGGCGCCGAACGCAACGCTGGCGGATATCTCACTATCGCCGATATCGACTCAGCCCGGCATCATCCAGTTTGCCTCTGATTTTTCGATTTCGGAAGCATCTCGACCCGGATCAGCGGCGAGTCACCGAGTTTTCCGAGAACTACTTCGACAATTTGAAAATTTCCTGCGTGCGAACTTAGAAAATCGGGAAGGGAGATTGAAGAACGCTTTGCTAGCGCCTCGCTAAGGCGCAGGCTTCCACTTTCTCGCCTCGAGATCGGCGCGAATTTTTCTAACCGGAGCAAAATCATAGATTTTCTCGGCCATGGCTGGCTCTTTGATCCCCTGCACTTTAAACACGAATTCGAGAACCTTCTTCTGGAGCTCCGGATTAAGAGTCCCATCCGGAGTAAGTCCGGGCAGAACCAAATCATAAATCCTGGCGGCGACATCCTCCGGGATCTTCATGAGCCTCGCGAGGATCGGGATCGTGCCGGCGCGGTTCTGCCGGATATAAAGCAAACCCTTGAGCGTCCCCCTGATCATCTTCTCCAACAGGAGCGGGTCGGAGTGAAAGAGATTTTCCCTAACCACGATGGCCCCCGCCGGCTCGACGAGGTAGTCCTCTTTGACGAAGGCGATGAGCTCGCGCGAACCGGCTTCCTGCGCTTTGAAGTTAAAAGGAGGCGTAAGATTCGTCGCGTCAATCGTGCCGCTTTGTAAAGCCGCGTAGCGGTTCGCCGTAGTTCCCACACCAAGAATGGTGACATCGCGAGCGCTGTCCAGCCCGTACCTTTTTAGGATCTCTTGAACGAGAAAATGGGTACTGGCGCCAAGCGCGCTGACGCCGATCTTCTTTCCCTTAAGTCCTTTGACGTCTTTTATTTCCGGTTTCGCGTACAGCCAGTGCATGGGCCGGTTGAAACAAATAAAGACAAATTTAAGTGGAGCGCCGCGGGCAATCGCGCTAATGACGCTGGGGCCGCTCGAGATGAAGTCGACGTTGCCCCCAAGCAGCGCCATATTGGCCACCGACGCAGTCATGAGAATAAGCTCCACGTCTAAATCGTCCTCTCGGAAGTAACCTTTCTCCTGAGCGACGACCATCGGCAGCACAGACTGGCTAAAAGTAGCAACCGCCATCTGTACCTTTCTCGCTTCTGCGACGGTCGCAAAACTAACCAGCATCAAAAAAACAACAAGCGCTTCCGCTCCCATTTTTTGTCGCATATTCAATCGTAATCCCCGCGCGACAAAGTCTCGCGGTTTCTTAGCGCGCGGGTTCAAACCGTTCCATCCCTGCCGCAGGTCTAGGCTGCGTTCAAATCATTTCACGATAGGGGTCGTTCTAGAGTTAAAGGTTGAACCGTTGAAGGGAGAAGAACTCGGCAGTGGAACTTCCACATTTCGGGATTCTCGAAAAGCAGAACTGACGGCAAACATCAGACTAGGCGCCGAACCGGCGCCTCAAGCTGATTCGAGTCTCGGAAAAGCTTTTGTCTGACTGACTTCGATTTAGTTGGCAATCTTCAACGCGACGCCAAGAGCCAACGGGGTGTCGCCGATGCTCAGCGCGGTGCCCAACTTCTCCAACTCCCAGTTTGAAACCTTTTCTTTCGAAACGGCCTCTTTTGCGACCGTGTCCAACTTGTCGGCCTTGGGCAACTTGATCAGGTATTTGACATTGTTCCCGTCGCTCAGAGTGACCGAGAGAACCATCTCTTTGCCTTCTTCGGTTCCCATAGTTTGAAGCGCTGCAATTCGATTTGAGAGGCCAGTCTTATTCACCGTATCCATGTACAGCCAGATGAAGGCGCCGATGAACACGACGATGAGCAACCAGGCATACTGGCCGACCCGTTTCTGCCTTTTTACCGCTCGATTGCGCTGGCGTTCAAAAAACTTGCGGTAAGACTCTCTTTCAACCGCTAATCTCTTAGTTGGATCTTGCTCGCCGGAGCTAGCGGGCTGATCGAAACCGAGGTCGAAGCTGTTCAATATCATGCCGACGATGATCAGCCCCAGCGGGATCAGGACTATCAAAACAGGATTCATAAACACTCTCCTTAATAGCAGGCATTGGATAGCCTGTGGATATTGGAAGAGGGAGGAAGGGTCAGAATCAAAATTGGGTTCGCTAAAACCGGAACCGAAGTCGATGCCACATTTGACTGTGTGGCCCGGCCTGCTACCTCTTGCGCACCGTTAAGCGGAAGGAACGATCCGGTATCGACTCTATAGGAGCGCGAGCACTCCAGCAAGGGCCGCGATCGCTTCGCTGTGTTCGAAACGATTGATCATGCCCCCCACGACGGCCATCATACTGGTTCAGAAGTTCAAGGTTCAATCGTTCAAGTAATACAAAAAGCTCATTCAATACGTTCAAGCAGCTCAACCGCCTCGCTCCGTTCAAAATGGTGAGATGCTAAGACCTAGAGGTCGAGAACTTCCATGTTTTGGAAATTCTCGAAAGGTGGAAATGACGTTGCTGGTGCTTCGTCATTTTGCTTTTTCGAGGCGAGCTTTGGACGCACCCGGCTGCACGAACAAGAGCGACAGCCCGAGCACCATCAACAAGAGGCTGATCAACTGTGCCTCGGACAAGCCAAAAGCGACGATTGGATTCACGCGCCAGAATTCGACGGCGAATCGAGCCATGCCGGCGAGGATCAAGTAGAGCCAGGCGAGGGTTCCCGGCGCATAGTTTTTTTTCCTGAGCGACCAGAGAATGGCGAAAATGAGCAAAGATTCCAAAAACTCGTAGATCGGCGTCGGATGCACGCGCGTGCCCGGCGGATAAGGAACACCCGTCGAAGGATCGACCCAACCGATAATCGCATTGGTATAAGCCACGCCCCACGGCACGTCGGTGACGGTGCCCCAATCGCCGTCGCCGGCGACGTGGCAGCCGATGCGACCGACACCGTAAGCAACAGCCAGCGCGAGGCCCCCGATGTCCGCTCGGACCAACCAAGGGATCTTATTTTTCTTCACCACCCAGGAGACCGCGATGACGCCGCCGAAAAGGCCGCCGTACCAGGTAAAGCCGGCGCCGGTCAAAATATAATTCAAGGGCGCGGCAAGAAAGTTCTGCCACTCTTCGACAATGAAGAGAAGCCGCGCACCGATGAGCCCGCCGATGGCGGCGGCAAAGACCATCGTCGAAGCGAGTTCCGGGTTGTAGCCGCGCCGCTTGAGCTCCAAGCTCACGACCCAAGCAGCGGACAACGCCGCCAACGCCATGAACGCGCCGAAGCTGTAGATGGTGATCGGACCGAATTGAAAGAGAATCGGATACATCGCCTAACTGAAATTAACAGAACCTTTGACGGAATGCAGCATCAACTCGGTTTTTCCTGAGCATAGATCACCTCGACGTGAGTGGTCCCATTGGCGCTCAAGGCAAGGCGCTGTTGTCGCGCGCCCAAACGTTCATGCCATACTTCGATGTCATACTCGCCGGCGGGCAACTGATCGAGCTTGAAGTGGCCGCTCTTATCGGTCAGGGCAAAATAAGGCGTGTCCGTAACCACGATGGCGGCGCTCATCCAGGTGTGAAGAACGTCGCAATGGATGCGGATCACGCCGGCGCGATCGAGCCGCTGCATTACCCGACGCCATTTTGGCAGCCCGACATTGAACAACGTGTCATTGCCCATGCGCGCGTGCACGGTGTGAAGAATCGGATCGCTATTTTTTAGCAACAGTTCGCTGCCGAGCGTGGCGATCTGCACATGGGGCGTAAACGCGCACTGCTTATTGTCGAGAGTGATCGCTTCCGGCTCGACGGTGGTTTTTCGGCCGAGCGGGCGCAGAAGAACCACGGCGTTTTCCACTCCGCCGTCAGCACCGATCAGCAAGGTTTCGTTGCGCACCGTCGCGCCGCAAAACGCACGGCTTTTGAAAACCGGCAGCGGTTTTAATTTTTGCTGAGCTCCACTGATGCTGACCCGCCCTTGAATCGCTGCCGTCTCAGCAAACGCTCGCGCTTCAAGCCGCTGGCGCCCACTGTCTGCCGCGGTGAGAATCAGGCCAAGCAAAATAAATATTGCGCGCATGAGAGGTCGAAAAGCCCATCGGAATATTGACCATGTAATCTGTTGTGACCCGTGCAAATCTCTGTTAACAGCTTACTAGACAGATGAAAATACCAGAAGGTTACGGCAGAAACGTTTCTTCTTCTTGCATCGCGCCGCCTCCCGTTTCGAGACCCCACTGATCGCCCTGTGCGCGTCGTCATTCAAAGAGTCTCAGAAGCTCGTGTTTCCGTCGGCAGGGAAATCACTGGGGCGATCGGTCGCGGCCTTTGCATTCTTCTTGGGATCGGAAGGGAAGACCGGGAACGCGATGCCGACTTTCTTGCCGATAAAATTATGAAACTGCGGATCTTCGACGATGCTCAAGGCAAGATGAACCGATCCGTTGCCGAGTGCGGCGGTGAGCTTATGGTTGTATCGCAATTTACGCTCTGCGGCGACTGGCGCAAAGGCAATCGACCGTCGTTTTCGGACGCGGCGGCTCCGGAGCTGGCCGAACGGCTCTATCAATATTTTGTGCAACGCCTGCGCGACTCGAACCTGCGAGTCGCCACCGGCCGCTTTCAATCGCATATGCAAGTGTCTTTGGTGAACGATGGACCCGTTACTTTCGTCTTGGACTCGTAAGCATGCAAATCGTCCTGTTCGAACCCGAGATACCGCCGAATACGGGGAGCGTCGCGCGTTTGTGCGCCGCGACTTTGACGCCGCTCCACCTGATCGAGCCGCTCGGTTTCAAGATCGACGACAAGCATCTCAAGCGTGCCGGACTCGATTATTGGGAATTCGTCGACTTGCGGGTACACAAGTCCTGGGACGATTTTTTGTCGACGATGCGGCCGGAACATCTGCGGTTTTTTTCCAAACGCGCGATCAAATCTTATACGGCGGCGCGCTACCGGGAGGAAGATTTCCTCGTGTTCGGTCCGGAAACACGCGGTTTGCCGCAGTCCTTGCTGGACGCGCACGCGGATTGCGCCTTGCGAATCCCGATGCTGGGCACCGGCGTGCGCAGTCTGAATCTTTCCAACGCGGTTTCCATCGTGCTTTATGAAGGTTTGCGCCAGTTAGGAAAAACTTGATTTTACGGAGGGCCTTGACCGTAAAAATGATTATGGTTATGTATCACCAACAATTTTTTGTGAACGGGGGGTTGCTATGAGGGTCGGGGTTATCAAACATCCGCAGCGGATGCGCGCGTATTTGCTGGCGCTATTCCTAGTCTCGTCCGTTGGTTTTGCCGCCAACAGCTACGCAGCCGACGCCGGCACAGCTGCCGCGTCCAAGGACGCTTCGTCATCGAAGGAATCGTTCAATCTAATTCTTCCATTCAAGGACCTCACCGTGGGGCAAGGACAAGAGGCCACGATGGATGCGGAGGTCGTCAATCGAACCAAGGACCCGGTGGAGGTAAGTCTTACGATCGAAGGCATCCCTGCGGGATGGGACATTAATTTCAACTCGAGGTACCCAAGTTTTCCGGTGCGCTCTGTAATGGTACAGGGAGGAGATCAAAACTCGAATAAATCGACGACCCTTGAGTTCAAAGCCAAAGTTCCGGAAAACACAAAGCCGGGAACTTACCCCGTTAAAGTAACCGCCAAAGACAGCAAGGGGGGCACCCAGTACGCCGAGACCATCAACTATCGCGTGACCTCGAAAAAGGTTGAAACCGGCGGCATCAAGATCAACAGTCAATATCCGGTTCTCAGCTCGGGGTCCGGGCAGACCTTGAAATTCACCATCGATCTCAAAAACGAAACGAACAAGGCGCTGCCGACGTCAGTAGTCGCCCAGGCGCCGCAAGGCTGGGCGGTGCGTTTCAAACCGCAATTCGGCGACCAGCAAATCTCCTCGATTCAACTCAAGGAAAACGGCTCCGAAACGCTCAGCGTCGAGATTGACACTCCTGCCACTGCGGACGCCAAAGAGTATCCGGTAACGATCAACGCGCGTGCCGGGGCTTACGAGGCGTCGACGAGCGTCAAGGTCTCGCTCAAAGGCACGCAAGATCTCAAGATGGGATCGCTCGCCGGCACGCTTAACGCTTCGGTCACCGCCGGCACCAAGAATCCAATCGACTTCGTCGTCGGCAACGCCGGCACGGCGCCGATCCGCAATCTTGGCTTCGTCACCAAAAAACCGAGCGACAAGTGGACGGTCGAATTCAAACCCGACAAGATCGACTCGCTCGGTCCGGGCGAAGTGCGCCAAATCAAAATGGAGATTCTCGCGCCGGATCGCACCATCGCCGGCGATTATATGATGACGCTGACGGCCAACTCAGCAGATGTTACCAAGTCAGCCGACTTCCGCGTCACCGTGTCGACGCCGACGATCTGGGGCTGGGTCGGCTTCGGTATCGTCGCTTTAGTGGTGCTCGGCTTGGCGGTCGTATTTTTCCGCTTGGGCCGCAGATGAGCGCGGTCGTCGAAACCAAGAATTTGACTAAGCGCTACCGCGAGAAAATCGCGGTAAACGCGCTCAGCCTGACGGTCGAGGAAGGCGAAGTCTTCGGCTTTCTCGGCCCCAACGGCGCCGGGAAAACGACGACGATCCTCATGTTGCTCGGCCTCACCGAGCCCTCCGCGGGCGAAGTTTCGGTTTGCGGCTTCAACCCGACCCACGAGTCTCTGGAAGTAAAAAAGCGCGTCGGCTACCTACCCGAGAATCCCGGCTTCTACGACGACATCAGCGCACAGGAAAATCTTCTCTACATGGCGCGGCTCAATCGTATTCCCGAGGACGAAGCACGCCGCCGCACCGCGCAGGTGCTCGACCAAGTCGGCTTGCCGGACGATGGCCGGCGCTTGGTCAAAGAATTCTCCCGCGGCATGAAGCAGCGTCTAGGCATCGCCGAAGTTCTGGTAAAGAAACCCACGGCGATCATTCTCGATGAACCGACCCTCGGCATCGATCCCGACGGCGCGATCCGCATCCTCGAGCTGATCAAGGATCTCAACCGCGAACACGGCTTGACCGTCCTGTTGTCGTCGCATCAATTGCAGCAAGTTCAGCAAATCTGCAGCCGAATCGGCATCATCGTCAAAGGCCGCCTAATCGTTCAGGGCCAGATGGATACCCTCGGCAAGGCGATCCTGAAGGGGCGCGAGTGGAATTTTCTGCTCGAAGTCAGCGGCAACGCGGACGGCTTAGAGCGCGAGCTGCAAAACATCCGCGGTATCGATGAGATCGAGACACGGCCGCACGGTTGGTTTTTGCGCTGCACTGCGGATGTTCGCCCCGAAGTCGTTTCGGCGGTGACGCGCCGGGGCGTGCAGTTGCTCCAATTGCGCTCCGAAGATCCGACCTTGGAAGAAATCTATCTAAAATATTTTCGCGAGGCCTAAAACATGAGCGTGGTGTTCTGGAAAGAATTGGCCGACCATTTCAGCAGCCGCCGTTTCATGATCCTGCTGATCATTATTATCTTGTCGGGCTTCTGGGCGACCTATGCCACAGGACAAGCGATCCGGCAAAACACCGACACCGTGCCCGTACAATACGTTTTCCTGCTTCTGCTCACATCGAGCGGCGAGACGCTGTTCTCACTGGCGACGTTTCTTGGGTTTTTCGGACCCTTGGTCGGCATTACGCTGGGGTTTGACAGCATCAGCGGCGAGTACGCCCGCGGCACGCTCAGCCGAGTGCTCTCGCAACCGATCTACCGCGACAGCTTGATCAACGGTAAATTTTTGGCAGGCCTCACCACCGTGGCGGTTTTATGGGGCTCCATTTTGCTGCTTGTCATTGGCCTGGGCATTTCTCTCTTGGGCTTTCCACCGAACGCGGAAGAGCTCTGGCGTATGCTTATATTTACTGCGATCGGCGTTCTTTACATCGGCTTTTGGGTGGCGCTGGCGATGCTCTTCTCCTTATTATTTCAAAAAACCGTGACGGCCGCTTTGGCGTCGATGGCCGTTTGGTTGTTCATGTTTCTATTCATTCCCATCATCACTCAAGCCATAGCCGGCGTGATCATACCGGATGCATCGACCCCTGAAGCGATAGCGCGCCAGGCCGATATTCAGAACCTCCTCGGCCGTATCTCTCCAAGCACATTGTACTTGGAAACCGTGAGCATTCTGCTGAATCCCGCCGCGCGCGGCTTGGGTCTGGTGTTACAAAGCCAAGCGGAAGGAATTCTGCCCACGCCATTAGCGCTGGCGCAGAGTCTGAATCTTATTTGGCCGCACATCACCACGATCTTCGCGTTGGTCGCCGTTTGCTTTTCGATTTCCTACATCATCTTCATGCGCGCCGAGATCAGAGCCTAAACGGCAGGGGGCGGCGATCTTAAATTCGCCGCCGCCCTGCACCGTCACTTTCGTATCCTTGTCGGACAGTTCTCTCGTGGCAGCCGAGCAAATCTCCGCTTGCGCGGCTCGTCATCTCCGTTCACATTGCGATTGTTGATATATAAACAATTTCTGTTTAGTATACGAAACAAATTTCCAATTCGTAGAATCTTATCGGGGGATTCATGGCCTATCGCGATCTGAGGGAATATGTCACGACGCTGGAGAAACACGGCAAACTCAAACGCGTCACCAAGGAAGTAGACAAAGACTGGGAAATTGCGGCAGTATGCCGGCAACTTTTCAAGAAGATTCCGCCGCAGAATCGTCCGGCGCTAGTATTTGAAAACGTCAAAGGCTTCAACATCCCCGTCGTCGCCGGTGTCCTCGGCGCGTCACGGGAAATTTATGCCCTCGGACTGCAAACCGAAACCGTCGAAGGCATCAATCGTAAGTGGGATCACGCCCTCGGTCATCCCATCGAACCACGCATGGTGTCGGCCAAAGACGCGCCTTGTAAAGAAAACATTCTTCACGGCAAAGACGTCGACATCACAAAACTGCCTGTACCGACTTGGACCGTCGGTGAAGATCCCGCGCCATTTTTCACTTCGCCGTATCTCATCACTAAAGATCCCGAGACCGGCGTGCGGAATGTCGGCACCTATCGCATGGAAATTAAAGGGCCGAATAAGACCGGCCTTTTAATCGGCAAGCGCCAAGACATGGCGTGGCACATGTATAAGAACAATGCGCAAAACAAGCCTACTCCGGTGGCGGTCGTCATCGGCGCTGATCCAACCATCGGCTATGTTTCGGTTTCGAAAATGTCCGACGCGCTCGATGAATTTGCCGTCGCCGGCGCGTTGCGCGGTGCGCCGGTCGATTTGGTGGCCTGTGAAACCGTGCCGTTGGAAGTGCCCGCCACCGCCGAAATCGTCCTCGAAGGCGAGATTCCGCCCAATGCTTCCGAGCATGAAGGTCCTTTCGGCGAATACACCGGCTACATGGGCCCGGCGGGCAACGAGCCGTTCTTCAACATCAAATGCATGACCTATCGCAACAAGCCGCTCTATCAAGCATTCATCAGCCAGATGCCGCCGTCGGAGTCGAGTTGCATTCGCGGCATCGGCCGTGAGTGGCCGCTGTTCAAGCATCTAAAAGATGTGTTGCGCATTCCGATCAAGGACCTGCGCTTGAAGGAAGCTGGCGGCAGCGGCGCGTACCTTGTCATCTCGTTGAAAAAAGAATTCGTCGGCCAGGTGCGCCAACTCATGTACGGCGCATGGTCGCAGCGCACCGGCTTCGGAAAAATTACCGTAGTTGTCGACGACGATATCGATGTCTGGGATGACTTTGCCGTGGACTGGGCGCTTAGCTGGCACGTCCGGCCGGATAAAGACGTCTACATCGAACGCGACGTGCAAGCCGTCGGCCTCGATCCATCGCAAGCTCCCGCCGACGTGTTGCAGCATCATCCGAGCCGCTACGTCGGCTCGCGCGTCGCCTTCGACGCCACGAGAAAGCACAAATATCCGGCGATATCGCTGCCGCCGAAGGAACACTTGGATTTGGTCGCGAGTCGGTGGAAGGAATACGGAATAGAAGACTGAAGTTACGGCTTCAAGACGTTACAAA
>Ga0163162_10007553_pt1 | contig 10588 bp, 4 predicted proteins | sample S55metaG_FD_115310 | JGI IMG/M metagenome (GOLD analysis project Ga0163162, IMG submission 115310) | Switchgrass rhizosphere microbial communities from Kellogg Biological Station, Michigan, USA - S5-5 metaG | ecosystem: Host-associated > Plants > Roots > Rhizosphere > Soil | place: USA: Michigan...
CCAGGCACTTCCAAAAAGAATATAGACGATACTACTTATCATGATCGCAAATACTATTCCGAGCACTATAAGCAATTGACGACTGCTTAGATTTCGTATCAGTAATAAGAGAAATCCCGCGGCGCCATAAAACATCAGTATATCCCGCTTACTTATTAATACTGCATGAATAAAACCTAAAATGAGCAGACCAATAATTCTTCTGGTAAAAACTGGAACTATTGAAGAGTTGTTTTGTTTGGCTTTTTCTAATTGTACATGAAAGCCGATCCCAAAAATGAGGATAAGCATAGTGTACATCCTGTTCTCTATAAGAATATATTTTGGCCATGCTATGATCTCGTCTAAAAGAGAATTAGTATAGCCGTAAGATGGGCCGTTATCACTTACGCAAAACATAAACAATACACCGGCTAATGCAAAACCACGAAGGATATCGATGCTTCGGTCACGATTTGATGCCGATAGCGGCTGGAGGAGAGTGGACATAAAAAATGATTTTGGTTACAAAAAAAATTCAGCTGCAAATTAGATTTGAGAGAAAGCGAAATCAATATGACTAAAGTTTATTCAGAGCTGTCCTTAATAGTTGTAACCTTTTTCAACTTCCTATTTGACATATTAAATATTCTTAAAGAAGGGTTTATGCATGAATCAAAGATCTATAGCAAACACATGTTTGCTAATATATGACGAAAGTTTCTGCGGAGACTTAATCTAGGTGAATGGAAGATCAGTTGTATTTAACTAGTAATTTTTAAGCGACTATCCTGGTTATTAGAAATAATTATTAATCAGTAATCAATAATTTTTTGGTCTTAATTTTTTCCAAAAGCTTTATTGATTGCTTCAGTGCGATTTTGAACATGGAGTTTTTCGTAGATCTTATGAATATGTATGCGTACTGTGCCGGTAGTAATACCCAGTTGCTCAGCGATCTCTTTGTACAGTAAACCCTTTGCAAGTAACTGGAGGATTTCTTTTTCCCTGTTTGATAAGAGGTCAAGGAAAGGATTTTTTTTATCATTGTCGCGGAAAAGATTCACCATCTTCCTGGCAATGTTGGCACTCATGGGGCTTCCTCCTTCGTGTAATTCTTTTATCGATTCTGCAATATGGAGAAGACCTGTATTTTTTAATAAATAACCAGATGCGCCAGCTTTTAGTGCTTCAAACACTTTGTCATCATTTTCATATACGGTAAACATCATAAACTGTGTGCAGGGACTTTTATCTTTAAGCTGTCGTATGCATTCAATGCCATTCATGCCCGGCAGATTAATATCCATGATCACAATATCAGGTTTTATTTCGGGTAGTTTTTGAAGCGCCTCTTCACCGGTTTTAAATGAACCCAGCACAAGAAAATCAGTACTGAGAGAAATGAAATCTTTTAATCCATTTCTTACGACATCAAGGTCTTCGACAATGGCTATGGATATGCTCATATTCGAAATTAAACTGCATTTTAATGACGGACAATATGACGAAAGTTAATAATTTATAGGCGCCTTTATCCTTACTTCAGTTCCAACTTTGCTCACTATTTCAAAACTTCCCCCCAGTTCTTTCATCCTGTTTCTCATACTTATGAGTCCATTACCAAATTCGCCTGGAGTAGAGTTATTTAACCCAATTCCATTATCACTTATTTTTATCATAAGCCATTTCCCAATCTCTATTTGTATTGATGTCTCGGTAGCCTGGGCATGTTTTACAATATTGTGCAAAGATTCTTTTACGGTTAAGTAAATATTCCTTCTGAACTCACCGTTTACGTTTAGCTGGGGAATATTGTCTGGCTCATCAACATGGCATTTGATCCCATTTTGTTCTAAATACTCTACTGCATAAGACCTGGTGTAAGAAAGCAGATCATTCAATGTATCATTCTTTTCATTCAACGCCCAAACGATCTCACCCATTTTATCGATCATTTCATCTGAAAAACTCCTAATGCTGCTTACTTCTTCTTCAATGGGTAAATGTTTTTGCCTCTTCATGCCGATCGCTTCACTTAAAAATTTTATTTGTGAAAGTCCGGCACCGAGATCATCATGCATATCTGTTGCTATTCTTGTTCTTTCTTTTTCGATGGCTTGGTTTTTCTCAAGCATCACACGTTGTAATTCGAGTTTACGTTTGATATAAAATCTTACGCCAAAGAAAACCAACCCGATTATCACGAGGCCAGCTATAGATTTGAACCACCATGTTAACCACCAGGGCGGCAGGATAGTAAAAGAAAAGGAAGATTCAACATCAGAATAAAAGCCATGCAAAAAAATAGCTTTTGCTCTTAATGTGTAATCACCGGGTGAAAGATTTACCAGATTTATCGATGTATTTGTGGAGGGATCACTCCAAATATTGTTGCCACCACCTTCCAGCATGTAGCTGAATCGTGTTTGCTTTTCATCAATATATGTTGGTGCAGAAAGATGGAAAGCAAGATTATTTTGAAAATATTTCAACTCATGACTTTTCGGAATTGGTTGTTCGCCTTTGTTGCTATAAACAATATCATAGAAAATAAGTTTAGGTTTCCAATCTACTATAGTTGCCCTGTTTGGATTGTAAGTAACAATACCGGCACTGGTCAATATCCAGATCGTTCCGTTTGCAGATTGTGTAACTTTTGCAGATGGTAAATAAAAATTATTACTCTTTGTAATGTTCTCGATCAAAAAATTATTGTTTGAAAATTTTATTCTATCAACACCAGATGGACTGCAGGCCCAGATATTATTGTTCTTATCGCAAAATAAGCGACCAATAAAATTTTCAGTTAAACCATCCTTCGTTGTAATATTTTTTACCGACCGGATCTTTAAACCATCCAATATAAAATAAAAAAGTCCCTGTCCTCTTGTACCGATCCAGATATTTCCATCATTATCCGCAGTAATAGACCGTGGACTATTCGTCGTTATCGCTTCAAATTTTTTCAACAGTGTAAGTTTGCCATCGCTGCTATGACCAGGAATCTCAAAACAAAATAATTTATTACTTCTTGGCGCTACCCAAATACGATTCTTGCTATCGATAGTAAACTGATCAGTCATATAATCAAATGATGCTTTCAGAGGCTGGTCATTAGCAAAAGCGGTAATTCTTGTTGAAGCTGTTACGAGGTTTCCATTATTATCCAACAATGCATCGATGAATCCTGATGCGGTATCATGGTCAGTATAGTAAGGTTTAAGTGATATATATTGACCTGCTGTTTTTTTTTCGAATGAATAAATATTATTTAATGTTGTGACAAATCCTTTTTTCGCAAAAAGAAATCTTCCCGAACCCAATGGTTTTTCAAATAAAAATTTTTTCGGTTTTTGGTGTGGAAGAGCAAGCCATGCTTGCCCATGATCCCCATCATACAACCACACAGAATCAGTGGATGGCGTTACTGAAATATCTGTTACAGTAAGCCCGGGTTTATATTCGGGATAGTAAACCAATTGTTGATTGGAGAGTTTGCAAAGACCTGTATATTCATTTGTAAACCACATATTGTTTTCATGATCCTGTAAAATAGATGTTTGAAAATCTATAGTTAATCCATTTTCCTTTGTAAAGAGTGTTGTATCACCATCAGGCCCGATCTTATAAACTCCTTTTAAAGTTGTTATCCATAAATTATTTTGGCGATCCTTACAAATAGAATGAGGTATAGTGCCTTCCGGAAAATGGTGATCGGAATAGGGAAAAGGTTTTAATAAAATATTTGTTCCATCAAATCCATTAAAGCTATAAAAATTTGAAAAAGATGAGATCCATAATTGATCTTTTGCCGGACTGAAAAATAAAATAGCATTGACTCCTAATTTATAAGCGATCAATTTCTTTTTAATAAGATCATACACCAGGAGATTACCAACATTGTATTTGTAACCGGGATCTGAAACAAGAAATAATTTTTTATCGAATTCGATTGCTTTATTCAGCGATATTGCCTCATTTCCCTCGGGCAACCCCGAAAGATCTATTTTTATAAATCTTCGATCTTGCAACTTGAATAAACCTTCATCAGTAGCAGCATAATAATATCCATCACTGCATTTAATTAGTTTATTGATGACAGGAGTAAAATTATCGGCCGGAGTAAAAGTTTTGAGTCGGCCATTTACAACATAATTTATTTGACTGGAATTTACCAAGATCCATATGGAGTCGTCGCCCATTTCTACGATATCATTGACAAGATTATTACCTAAGCCATTATTAATATCAAAATTGGTAAAGCGACTGCCATCATAAATGCTTAACCCACCGAAAGTGGCAATGTACAATTTCCCTTTACTATCCTGGAACATGAATTTCACCTTATTATTGACAAGGCCTTCTCTTGGAGTATAATGGACAAAAGGATATTGTTGTGAAAAGCAGCTAACACAAAATACAATGCATGCAAGAATGAGGGCGGCTCGTTGCATACTTAAATTTACTCATAAATATTTTCTGATAAGAAAATCAGTTAGACAGCGAATTTATCCAACCAGGAGCTAATGAAGCAAACTTTATTGACAGAGTTCATATTTTTTACTGGAGTAAAGTAGAGGCAGAAACTTTCCCCTTCATCATTTCAAGCACAGCTTCTTTAATAGCCGGTGCATCATTCAAACCATCATTTTTTAAATCACCTCTGGGGGCAGCCGCAACCAGGTAGGTTTCCAAATTTCCTTCGTTCCAGCCATCATTCTTTTACAATAAAACAAAAGCATTGCACAGAGATGCACAACGCTTTTGTTTCCATAAAATTCTTTGCTAAAAGTTAATTATCGGCTCATACTCATCGATGTTGAAGTTGCATACATTACTATCTTATCCATTTTACCAGTAGCAGCATTGTTCTGATAAACTGAAAACTCCACTTTGAATTTTTTGCCCATCAGCTCCGAAGGAATTTGATTGTACGGGAACAACATCTCTAATTTGCTTGTCGGAGTTTTGTTATAACTGATCGAGCTGTTCGGCAGAAGATTCATTCTCAAATAGGTTGCTGCCATTCCATTCCAGCTATAAAATGATTTGTCGGTTGGAATATAGTATTTTCCATCCTCAGTCAGCAGCCTGGCCAGGTAATAGGCGCTAGCAGTAAGAGAACCCGTCTTCACATCAAACGAGGGCAAAATGACAAACGCTTTTCTTTTTGCATCTGCCTTTATATCTAGCTTATTATTATTTGAAATAATGACTTTTGGAACATCAAGATCAGAGATCTTTTTATCTTTTGGATAAAGTGCTGCAACGAGTTTCTTGTCACCCTGGGAAATTGTAGTTGATTCATCAACAGAAAAACCATCCAGCGTCTGCCATGCATAAACGGGATAGTGCATAATGGATAACGGGTCATAGTCAGTTCCGTTGGTATAAAAACGATCAGCAACTTCCAGCACATTGAAATCAACAGTCTCTTTGTCCCAACCTATTTCTGCATAGTATTTATAGATCGTATCCTTGTTCCATTTTATCGCGCCGGGATAACTTTGCTCGTGTAAAAGGCCGAGTGCATGACCCATTTCATGCTGGCTTTTTCTCCTGATCCTTTTTTCCACGTAAACTTTTGGCATAGGGTATGAGATCACATCTTCAAAAAGCTGCTGGTAATTATAACTATTGAGATTTCTTCCCCTGCCGATGATGTGTTGATAGAATGGGCCTCTTGATTTAATCTCGGCGATGTAGTAATCGTAATCAAAGAAATCGCTGGTATCAAGATTCATTGTTTGTATAGCATTATATCTTGGATTCTGGCAATCAAGCCCCACTGCTGAATTATGGCCAAGCTTATCGTACTTGCTTCCGAAACGGATGCGGATATCTGTGACTGGGTCAGAATCGGAAACATAATTAAACTTGATGTTGGCATATTGCTCCCATTCTTTCTGAAAATTCATAACCTTCTGTCTCATGTCCTGGCTGCCATTCAAAAACTTTACTTTAAGAACGGTGCCGTTATTCCAGATCTTGTAATTGTCGGCAGCACCCCTCCGACCCGTAGTGTCAACCGGCGCAAACATAATGCTGCCCATTGGGGTTGTGCAGGGACTGGTCGGGACATCTTTCCCTCCCTTGAGCTTAAGTTGAGAATTACCCGCAATACAAATCAGGATACTAATACAAACGATGGTGGTCTTTTTCATTTTTCTATTTTTTTATTTTGTTTACTAAGTGATGAAATTTTATTTTATCATTCAATACTGCATTCAGAGTATTTATCTCCAGTCTCCGTACAGCGCAAATGCACCCCAATAGTTGGGATGAGCAAACCGCGGGTTCTTGAGAAGTTGAAGCTGTGCCAGCCTCAACGCCTCCGCCTTATCCTCATGTTCCATTGTTTTCAAATTGTGGTAGAAATATTCCATCAGCATACCGGTCGGTTCATCATCCACTTTCCATAAGCTGGCAACAACAGATCGAACGTTCCGCTGGAGAAAAGAATTTGCCGGTGAAATATTCCAGTCTCTTGCCAATGTTTTGCTTACTGCTGTTTGGCAGGCAGAAAGAATTACCATGTCGCAACCAGAGATCTTCAGAGTATTCACTTCTTTCATTGTTAGCCTGCCATCATTGTCTTTATCCGGCACCAGCTTCAGGTAAGATTGTGAGAAATCGGATGTGTAATCAAGAACTCCATGCGTGGCAAAATGAATGATCTTCTTCTGTTTTAGAATTTCTACCGCTTTATTTTTTGTGGCTCTGTCATCAATATACAATACAGTAGAATCGCCACCCACGATCCTGGCTATGGTTTGCACTTCTTCCAGGTTAAACTTGAGTTTTGGATCAGGAATGCCGAAAGCAGCAAAAGAAGCAAGATCATTTTTTATGGAACCGGGCGGAATTGTTTTTAAAAATAAACTGGCATTATGCGCATAAAAAATACTATGGTCTTCGATCAGGTAATGAAATTGATTTGCAGAATCATAATGCCCCAGGCACTGAAACGGCATATTGCTGTAAATGCCGGTAGGCATGATACAAAATCTTTTTCTTGCTCTCACTGTATCATCAACACTTGCAATGAGCATGCGGTACACTTTATCAGCAAGATCTTTTGCGTTCTTGATCGCATCATCCACAGTTCCGGTTCTCATTGACAACAAACCATTCTTGACTGACTCAGTAAATGATTTGACATACGGCTCAGGATTTGCAGCAATAGTGTCGATAGCAAGATCATCGTGTGTGAGGCAAATGATCATTAAGGTTTTGTCATTTTGTATATACTGCAGCACTGCAAGATCTTCCGGTATCGATTCCTGGTAGGTCTTGAGATCACTTGCCTGTACCTTGTGTAAATAGACCTCGAGATCATGGTATTTATTCACCATGCCATTCAGGAAATTTGTGTATTCCTCCTCGCGAATTTTCACTTCTTTTAGTGTTTCTTCTTTTGCCGTGCCTACTTGCTTATCCGCTGTTGCATTCAACATTTGCAATTCTTTTTGCATGGAGAACATTTTTTGAAGCGCATCTTTTTTCCCTTCATCTGTTGAATTGAACGAAACCGCCCCGGAAAATTCTCTCAACCCGGCAAGGCTGTACCTGTTCGCATATTCCCATGCCTGGCTCACATTGCCTAATTTGAAATAGACGTACGTGATCTTTTTGTATAGATCGGATTTTCGTGTATCCTTATTAAAGATCTTCTTGGCATCCTCGCCGCCAAAAAGATTCTCCATGCTTTTATCAAGTAAGTCAACAGCTTTTTTGAAGTAATTAGCAGTACTGTCGAATTTAGAACGGTTGAAATAAATTAGCCCCAGTTCGTAATAACATTCCCAACCCGTTCCACCATTCATTTCTTCAACAACACTAACAGCCTGTCGGAAAATTTTTTCTGCATCGTCAATTTTTTTTGTTTGATTATTGATCCTTCCGAGTCCTGTTAATGTTTCTATGACCTTTTCTCTTTCCCTGCTTGCTAATGCATAATTCAATGCGTTGGTGTATAAGTTCTTCGCTTCTTCAAATTTCTTTTGGGCAAGATATACATCTCCCATAGTGATCGCTATTCCCGATGCAATGCGATTCAAATTTAGTTTCGTCGCCTGCGGCAGAACTTTGAGCAACAATGTTTCTGCTTCTTTCGATCTATTTAAATAATGCAGGCATTCTGCCCGGTTACCCTGAGTAAGCAAGTAACTTTCATTTACCACACCTTTTGGCAACATATTTAAGGAGATGTCAAAATTTTTAAGTGCTGAAGCATAATTTTTTTGTCCTGCATACACTACCCCGATATTATTGTAAACAGTAGATCTTGATTCTTTAACCAATTCACTTTTAAAAATGCTATCCGCAACCAGGTAAGTAAGAATAGCCTTCTTATATTCACCCATACTGCTAAAGAGTGCGCCTCTCGATATATAAGCGTTTGCCAAACGGATATTAAATCCGGATTCATTAAATATGGAATCAGCCCTGTCGCTGTTTGCAAGACCTTTGGAAAACTCACCGGTACGTCCATATAAAAATGTGGATGTAGCTAATGCCTCACCAAGAGTCAATGGTATCTTAGCAGTATCGGCAATTTTCATAGCTCTTAATATGACATCTTCAGCTTTGGAAAAATCCCCTTTTGAAATAAGAACCGTTGAAGCACTAAGTAGTTTACTAACCTCCTGGCTTTTGTTTACCCTGCTAAAGATCGTTGCTGAACTGTCGTAATAAAGCAGTGCACTATCCAACATAGTATTCGTTTCGAAATAATATCCGATCAAGGCAACGCAGTGAGCTTTACATTCTTCTGTCTTTATTTCCTGGCTCAGTGTTGTGCACTCGTCGTGATATTTTTTCCCTGACAAATAATTCCCGTTTTTATAATCCAGTTGTGCAAGGTTTAACGCTGCATAAAACTGCTGGCTGGTATTACCGGTAGTGATACTTAATTTCCGGCATTCCTGAAAATAGTACCTGGATTTTGTTGTATCTATGCTATTCCAGGCATTTCCCAGGTTAAATAATCCATCTACGGTTGTCTTGCTGTTGATCCCTTTTGCTTTTTCAAATAGTTCTATTGCACGCTTATAACTTTCGTCATTGAGATAAACATTTCCTTTCATATTATATACTTCACCAAGTCCTGCACTGTCCCGGATGGACCTATAATAAAAGGCAGATGAATCGTAAGAATTCAATGCTGATTTTTTCTGACCGGATAGGCCATATAATTCTGCTATCTGCTTCCAGGACCAGGCTATGTTTGATGTATCATTTCCTTTTTTCCTGTATTCAATTGCTTGCTTATGTGAGATCACTGCTGAATCATATTTTCCCATGTTCCAGAACGATTGACCTATGATAGCATACGAATAGCCTGCATTAGCTGTATCTTTCCTTTGAATAAGTTTAGCAGCGGCTTTGCGGGCATCTTCAATGCTCCGCTCATAATCACCTAGTTTAAATCTGCAATTGGCAACTTCATTAAGAGCATTGGCCCATTTCACCATTTCAATATTGTTCCAGTAAATTTCCACAGCACTGTTAAATGCCTCCAACGCATCAGCCGGTTTGCCCTGCCCGTTGAGGATCTCTCCTTTGAATTTATAATTATCGGCATTTTTTAACTGGGCATCTAATGTATTCCCTATTTTATTGAAAGTAATCGCAGAATCGAGATACGTCATTGACAGGAGATAATTACCTGAAATTTTATGAATCATGGCACGATATTCATAGACTTTGCCGTTATAATTATTATATAAATTTTCAGGAATACCTGGTTTATATATTTTAAGTTTCTTTAAAACACTTACAAGAAAAGTATCTGCTTCATTATACCGGGCCATTGCATAAAGGCAAAATCCTTTCTTAACAGAAGCCTGTATTTCCACTTCTTTATCATCCGACTTCAAACCGGTTGCTATCGCTTTGTCGCAGTAAGCAATAGCTTCGGCAAATTTTGACTGGTCTTGTTTTACCTGCGCCATGGCAATATATGCCCAGGGCAGTCCCTCTATATCGCCGGCCTCCAGGGCAAGTACGATAGTAAAATCAGCCAGCTCTTCCGCTTGTTGGTATTGCAAGGCATTTGCTAAGGCGATCACATCGTTCTCCATTGTTTTCACTGTGCTTTCCTTCAAAATATCTCGTTTGTAAATGGGTAAGAGCTGCCGGAAAGTTTCCTTGTTTTTATATACAGGGAAAAGAGTCTTTTTTATTTCTATATAACTATAAGGACTATTATAGAGGGCCCATGTAGCAAAAACGTCGGCAAACTTATAAAGGGTCGAAGTATACCCTACCGGGTAGGAAGCAACATACATTAAAAAAGATTCCAGTTCCTTTCTGTTTACATCCCTTATTACTTCCAATGGTGTTTTATCTTTAAATCTTCCTTCGGCGATTTTCTTATACCATACAGGTAATAAGTCTTTACCGTCTTTAGATTTTTCATAGCTGTTTTTCAGATCAGCGAGGATATTACTGTAAATAGAATCTTCCAGTTTTTTACTGTCATGAAAAATAATTTGGGGCTGAGAATATAAAAGACGTGAATCAAGATCAGTAAAATTTATTGCATTATATGCCAGGGTAGAAAAAATACTTCGGTATTCGAGAACAGGAACAGGTAGATCTA
>Ga0163162_10007554_pt1 | contig 10588 bp, 6 predicted proteins | sample S55metaG_FD_115310 | JGI IMG/M metagenome (GOLD analysis project Ga0163162, IMG submission 115310) | Switchgrass rhizosphere microbial communities from Kellogg Biological Station, Michigan, USA - S5-5 metaG | ecosystem: Host-associated > Plants > Roots > Rhizosphere > Soil | place: USA: Michigan...
GCGTGCGACCTGCCGAACATCACGTGGCGATTTGTCACCGCGATGGCCAAAGGCGAGCCGCACCACTGGACGTCGCTCGGCGGCGACGCGCAGCAGGGTCCGCTCAAAGTGATGTTCGACGGCCCGCGCATCGACCCGAGCTACGACCCGATGCGCAAGCAGGGCGCGATTCTGCTCGGCAACGGCGGCGACAACAGCGTCGGATCGCAGGGCACGTTCTATGAAGGCGCGATGACAGCCGCGGGGACATTCCCAACTGATGCGACGGATCAGTTGATTCAGTCGAACGTTGTGGCGGCGAGGTATGGTGTGGCGCGGGTGAGTGTGACACCGGCTGTGACAGACGCGCCAGCAGGAGTGCAGACGTTCTCGCCCGGCGCATCGCGCGAGATGACCGTAACGTTCGTCAATACGTCCAGCACGCCTGCTATTGTCCAACTGAGCATCGAGGCCCCGACGGGATGGGGCGGCCTGAGGCCTACGAGATCATCGTCGATCAGGGGAGCGAGTGAGCCGGGCGCCAGCGTGACCGAGAAGTTCACGATCACTGCGGGACCATCAACATGGAACGGCGATTTGTTGGCAACTGCACGATTGACGGATTTAGCGACAAGCGCGACGCACGTTGAGACGGCGATCATCAAAGTCCGCAACGTCAGCCCGATCAAAATCAACGAATTCCAAATCGCCTCCGGCGCTCCGGGCAATCCGACCAACACGTTCATCGAGCTCTTCAACGCCGGCACAGCGCCGGTCGACATCTCCAACTGGACGCTGACCGAGCACGCGATCCTCCTGCCGGTGTTCTCGACTGCGAAGATCCCGGCCGGGACGCGGATTGCGGCCGGCGGATTTTATCTGCTCGGTCTCTCCAACTCGGGGCTCGTGGCCCAGGCGCGAAAAGGCGACACCACTCTTAGTGTGCGGTCCACAATCGGCATGACCGTTGGCGATTCGATCGTCATCGACACCGGCGCCACCTCGGAGACGCGAACGATTGCCGCCATCGGAACACCCGCGGCCAACAGCACGACGCTGTGGCAGCCGCTGCCGGACGGTCCGGTCATCACGATCCCCATCGGCTCGACGAGCGTGCCTGTCACGAGCGTCGCTGGATTCGTAGTCGGCGAAAAGATCGCGCTCGGTTATGGTGCCACCTATCCAGTCGTCGCGAGAACCACGGAAAAATACGAAGTCGCGACGGTGACGGCTCTCGGAAAGCAGGGCACGCAGGGCCGCCTCACGGCGGCGGCGCTCACGGGCTCCAGCACTCTCAAGATCGGAAATGTCGACAACATCTCGGTCGGCGACAAGATCCGGCTGGACATCGAGAGCGTGGGCCACGGCATCGAATGGGTCACCGTCACCGCAGTCGGCACCGCCGGTGCGAACGGGACCGGTCTCACGATCGCGGAGAAGCTGAAGTTCGACCACGCGGCCAACATGCCGTTCAGCAATCGCGGAACCGGCATCACGTTTTCGCCCGCGACAGCGTTTGCCCACTCGAGCAACGAGCCCGTGCAGGCGCTCGGCGCCGGTATCACGCTCGACAAGCCGCTGACGAACGATCACGCGATCGACGCCGTCGTGCGCGATGCGAAGGTGACGACCGCGGGCTATCAGGGACCGACTCCGCCCAATCAATGGTTCGGCGGCCCCGCGTTGTCTGGGAATGCGGGCAGCATGGTCCTTCGCGACGCCGCCGGCCTCGTCGTCGACAGTCTGAATTACGGCGGCCTCGTCGATCCGTGGGCGGCCGAGGGATATCAGGGCGTTTCAGGAGCGGGGCAGAGCGGCTGTCGCGCGCCGGTCCCTGGCACGGGCGGCCGGGGCGGCGGCGGCGGACAGGGCGGCGCACCACCCGCCGGTGTCAACCGCAGCGCGGGCCGGTTCCCCGACGGTGCCGACGCAGACAGCAACTGCACGGATTTCCTCACGCAGGTGGCGACGACGATGCCGGCCGCTGCGGCGGCCGGTGCAGCGAACATCAAGGTGGCGAGCGTCGCGGACTTCGCTGCTGGTCAAACGCTCATCATTGATACAGGTGCCGACGCGGAGAGCGCCGTCGTCGCGACGGTCGGCACGCCTGGCGCCACCACGGTGGGCGCCGACGCTGCGGCGGGTGCGACGGTGATCACGGTCGCGAGTGCAGCGGGCTTCAGCGCCGGCCAGACGATCACAATCGACAGCGGTGCGAACATGGAGACGGTCACGGTGGTCTCGAGCGCTGGCGGCCGAGGCGGCGGAGCGGGCGGACGTGGCGGCGCGCCGGTGCCGGCGACGATCACCATCGCCGGGCCGCTCGCAAACGCGCACGCGGCCGGAGCGCAAGTCTCCGGTACCGGCATCACGTTCACGGCGCCATTGGGGCGGGCGCACGCGATCGGCGCGGTGGTGGCGACGAGCGCACCGACGCCGGGAGCGGCGAATAAGTACATTCGTCGATAGATATCGGAGGTCCGGCCTTGTCGATCGCCGCTACCTGCGTCCGGCGCCCGAGGCGTCCCGACAGGCGGCGCTGGCACTCGTGCATTCGGCCGGTCAATGTAGAGTAGTCCGCGATGGTTGTTGGCGATCGGATCGGGCCGTATCAAGTCACCGCGCTCCTCGGCGAGGGCGGGATGGGGAAGGTATTCCGCGCGCGCGACACTCGCCTCAACCGCGACGTCGCGATCAAGGTTGTGTCGGACGCCTTTGCCACCGACCCGGAGCGGCTGGCTCGCTTCACCCGCGAAGCGCAGACTCTTGCGGCGCTGAGTCATCCGAACATCGCCGCGATCTACGGCGTCGAACCTCCTGACGAAGCTCGCGCGCTCGTCATGGAACTCGTCGAAGGCGACGATCTCTCGACCGTGATCGCGCGCGAAAAACTCCCGCTGTCCGACGTCATTCGCATCGCCAAGCAGATCGCCGATGCGCTCGAGGCGGCGCACGAACAGGGCATCGTCCATCGCGACCTGAAGCCAGCGAACATCAAGGTTCGACCGGACGGATCGATCAAAGTGTTGGACTTCGGCCTCGCCAAGGCCCTGGCTCCTGAGGGAGCCGGCGCGATGGCCGGCGGCGCGTCGAATTCGCCGACCCTGACCGCCCGTGCCACAGCCATGGGGATGATTCTTGGCACCGCGGCTTACATGGCGCCCGAACAAGCCCGAGGCAAACCGGTCGATCGGCGCGCCGACATCTGGGCGTTTGGCGTCGTCCTCTTCGAGATGCTCACTGGCGAGCGGCTCTTCAAGGGTGATGAAACGACCGACGTGCTCGCGGCCGTGCTTCGGCAGGACGTCGACTGGACGCAGCTCCCCGCTGACGTGCCGCTGGCGGTACGGCGGTTGCTGCGCCGCTGCCTTGAAAAAGATCCGCGCAAGCGCCTGAGTTCGATCGCCGATGCGCGTCTCGAGCTCGACGAGCAGGATACGGATGTAGCTCGGACCGATGTAGCTCGGACCGAACTGCGGTCCGAGCTACGGGCCCCCTCACGCCGCTCATGGCTCTCGATGCTCTGGCCCGCGTTTGCGGCCGTGCTCGTAACTGCCGGCGTCATGCTTGCCCTTCACTCCGCGCCACCACCGCCCTCCACGGGCACCACGCGGACGTCACTGCTCGGGCCGCCAGGCCAGGTCCTGTATCCCGATTCGACGCTGGTCGTCATCTCGCCTGACGGTACGAAAGTCGCGTTCTGCGTCGGGACCTTTGCCGATCGGCCGTCGGCCAGCATCTGGGTGCGTCCGATCGATTCGTTGACGGCGACCAAAGTCGAGGGGACCGAGGGCGCGTTTCTGCCATTTTGGAAGCCCGACAGCACCAGAATCGGTTTCTTCTCCGGCAGGAAACTGAAGGTCGTCTCCCTCAATGGCGGGCATGCCGAACCGATCGCGGATGCGGCCTTCGGTCGCGGTGCCACGTGGAGTCCGACGGACGTCATCGTGTTTGCCGGCGATGCGGATGGCACGCTCAGCCGCGTGTCGGCGAACGGCGGCGAGGCGACGCGCCTGACGACGCTCGACGCGGCGCGCAAAGAATCGTCTCATCGCTTTCCCGTGTTCCTTCCAGACGGCGTTCACTTTCTCTATGCCGCGCTGCCGGGGCACGACGGCAAGTTCAATATCCTGGCCTCGTCGGTCAGCAATCCGGCCGACGTGACGCTGGTCGGCGCGATGGGCAACGCGCCGGTGTTCGTTGCCGGCTCAGGCCAGGCGGATCCTGGCTGGCTGCTGTTCGGCCGTCAGGGCATGCTGGCGGCACAGCCGTTCGATCCGCAGACGCTGAAGACGACGGGGGAGGCGGTCTCGCTGGCCGACGAGCCTTCTGCCGTCCTTGATCCGCAGGTCTCCTACACGGCCGGGCACATGACATCGGTGTCGTCGACGGGCGCGATGGCGTATTTCTCTGGCGCGTCGAGCAAGACCAAAGCGGTGTGGCTGGACGCCACCGGAACCATCGTCGCCACGCTGCCCATCAAGCCGGATTCCTACTCGAGCCTTCGCCTGTCGCCGGACGGCACGCAGGCCGTTCTGGTCAAATCGATTTCGGCCAGCGAATCGAGCCTGTGGCTGGTCGACATCGCGCGCGGCAGTACGATTGCGTTGTCGACGGGTGGCGGCCGCAACGAAACGCCGGTGTTTTCTCCCGAAGGGACGCGGGTGCTGTTCTCGAGCGACCGGAATGGCGCGCAGGATTTCTTTATCAAGACTCTCGCCGACGCGTCGCCGGAACAGCTGCTCTTCGCGTCGGATGTCCTGTTCAAGTCCCCGACGAGCTGGACGCGCGATGGCGCGACGATCTTCTTTCACCAGGTGATGCCGACGACGGCCTACGACGTGTATTCGGTGTCGGCCACGGGTAAGGGCACTCCGGTGCTTGTAGCGGGCGGCCGCCTGCGAGAAGTTGGCGCCGTGCCGTCGCCCAACGGCCAGTGGGTTGCGTTCCTGAGCGAGGACACCGGCCGGCTCGAGTTGTATGTTCAATCATTCCCGCAGGCCGCGCGACGGGTACCGGTATCGGGGAACACCGCGAGCCGGTCTTGGTGGACGAGCGACGGCCGCGGTTTGCTGTACGTGACGGCCGACATGCGCGAGTTGTGGCACGCGGACCTCGACCTGGCCGGACCGGCCGTTCGGGTCAGCGCGCCGAAGCGCGTGGGATCACTCCCGCCGGGTCTGTCGGTCACGACGATTGATGCGGCGCCGGATCGGCAGCGCTTTCTCGCGCTCGTGCCAGACGAAGTGGGTGTGCCGTCGATTACGGTCGTGCAGGGATGGCAGGGGACGGTCGGGAAAGCTCGGGGGAAATAGCGGGCGGCAAACGATTACACCATCGTGGTGCATAGCGGTGCATAGTGGTGTATTCTGGCGCTATGACGACGGCCGCCAAACCCCTTCGCCAAAGTGTCAACCTACCCGCGCGCGTTGCACGTCGCGTGAGGGCGCTCGCTCTAACGACCAAGACGAGCACCAGCCGCGTCATCGCCGACCTCGTCGAGTCCGGTCTCGATGCTCGAGACCAGGAGAAGAAGCGTTTCCTCGAGTGCGCCGACCGCCTCGCGCGGTCCAAGGATCCGGAGGAGCAGGCACAGCTCAAGGAAGAACTAGCTCGCCTGACGTTCGGTGACTGATGCCGAGGATCCAGTGGGCTGGTCTTCCACCAGCACTTCGCGATCACTTGTTTGAACGGCTACGCGAGCGCAAGATATCCGCCGAGGATCTCTACAAACTGAAGACGTGGAGGGAGTCCGAACCCGACGCGCCGGACGGGCAGTGGTACAAGGACTTCGGTACGTTCAAGATCTGCGGTGAAGGACAGTATCCCAAGACCTTCCTGCTCCGAGGCCAGCCCGCCAAAGGGCAAGAGATCTAGCACGCGCGCGTCCACCAGCGTAAGATTCCTCAGCGGTTCTATGCGCTACTGGTGGGTCAATCAACACCAGACTTATCGCGCCGAGCTCAAGGGCAACTTCATGTGGTCGCCCAAGACTCGGGCGGATGGTGCTCGGAATCAGTTCTACGAGAACATGAGAGCCGTCGCCACAGGTGACGTCGTCTTCTCATTTCATGACACGAGAATTAGCTCAATTGGCGTCGTAACCGGTCAGGCAGAGACCGCGCCGAAGCCAGACTTCGGATCGGCTGGCTTGAACTGGTTGAACGAGGGTTGGTACGTGCCGGTTTACTACTGCGCGCTCGATCAAGCGCTGCGACCCAAGGACCACATCGATATCATTCGGCCGTTTCTGCCGGGCAAATACTCTCCGCTGCAGCCAAACGGCGATGGTCTTCAGGCGGTGTACCTAGCCGAGGTTCCTGAGGCCATGGCCCAAGCCCTCGTTGCTTTGATAGGCCAGGCCTACTTCGACGCCTATGCGCTGCTGACGTCCTTCCCGAGCAGCCCTGATCCTGAATTGGCTCAAGATGACGCGCCGATCACCGACATCGGGCCGACCTTTCGTGAACAGGTGATCAAAGCGAGACGTGGTCAGGGCGTGTTTCGCGCCAACGTGATGCTTGTCGAGACTTCCTGCCGGGTAACGGGCGTTTCCGACAAGCGTCACCTCAGGGCCGGTCACATCAAGCCGTGGCGTCTGGCAGACAACAACGAGCGCATCAGTGGCAAGAATGGTCTCCTACTCTCGCCACACGTCGATCACCTCTTCGATCAGGGCTACATCTCGTTTTCGACTACGGAACAGTTGCTTGTGGTTCCCGAGGCCCGGCTGCAGGTTCTCGACAAGTGGGGCATCGACGTCGGGATACGAGTAGGCGTCTTCGACCGCGACCAGCAGGCCTTCCTTGAGTACCACCGTCTGAACGTCTTCAAGGGTCGGTCGGATAGCGACGCGCCGTGAGGTCAGTAGTTTGGCACGGTTGTCGCGCGCACAGGCCCGGCCCAACGCGGATGGCGATTCGACGAACGAGCACCTGTGAAAGCGTTGCCGAGACCTGAGCTCTGTCCGGACAGAGCTCAGGTCGAGGACGCCGTGCCGGCAGTATCCGCCTTCGATTGGTGAGCCCAAGGACATCTCCAGGGCTGACTATGCTGTCGCGATCGCGGTGGGCTCAGCCAATGGCTTGTCCAATGTCACAAGATCCGCGCCGAGCATCCCGGCGAGCCAGACATACGCCGCGTCATAGGCGGAACAGCCCAGCGCCTTCCGGCTCGCCGAAGGCGATGGCCGCGATCGCGGATGCGTCAGTCACCAGCCGACTCACCGGCGGTCCCGATCTCGGCGAATCATCCCCGCGGACTCGCCGCTGGGCGAATTCAGCCCCAGTGCCTGCGCCCGTTTCCGCAATGCCAGCGCGCGGAAGGGCCGTCGCTCCGCCGCCGAGTTGTCCATCAGCACGCCATTGTGCGACACCGAAGGATCGGTGCATTGGCTGCGATCGAAACAACACGCCGCCCGCTTTCCAGAACGCATCTTGGAAAGCGTCTTCTCGATCCGGATCGCGCGCGTCTCGGCGTTCCTGGTGGATCCGATCCAACGGATCCAGTCCCATCGCGCCAACGGCGTGATGTCCATCCACACACCGCGAACGTCGTCATCGGCGGCAAGAGCGCGGGCGAGGTCCGGCGGCACCTTGGGCTCGGGCCACTCAGCGCCCGGGGTCATCGCGACTGAGACCGTGTCGCCGGACGCGGCCTTCGCCGCCTTGAGCATCGACTTGCTGACCCTGAACCAGTGGCTATCCTTTCCGTCCGGCTCGAGCACGGCCTTGAACGAATGGCCGTTGAGCGTCGCGTCAACCACGGCCAGGCCTCGCGAAGGCAGCTTGCTGCTCGCGGCCCTGGGCAGCCTGAGAATGACGTCAGGTCCGATAGCTGTGAGCGCGGTTTGGAACTTGATGGTTGGCATGGTGAGGCGCCCTTGGCAGCTTCGCGCCCGAACAGTGTAGTCTCTGACGCGATGTCTCTAGCGCCCGGCTCCCGCATTGGTCCCTACGAAGTCAGCGGGCTGCTCGGCGCGGGCGGCATGGGCGAGGTGTACAAGGCTCGAGACACAAAGCTCAGCCGAACGGTCGCCATCAAGGCGTTGCAGCCCTCGGTCGCGGCAGATCCCGACCGCATCGCGCGCTTCGAGCGAGAGGCGCAACTGCTTGCGTCGCTGCATCATCCGAGCATCGCGGGCATCTATGGCCTCGAGCAGGACACGCGCGGCTCCTATCTGGTCCTCGAGTTCGTCGATGGCCGCCCGCTCGACGTGGTGTTGCGAGACGGTGGGCCGCTGTCCCCCACAGATGCCGTCAAGATCGCGCGCCAAATCGCCGACGCAATTGCGGCCGCCCACGAGAAAGGCATCATCCACCGCGATCTGAAGCCCGGCAACGTGATGATGACGGCCGACGGCCACGTCAAAGTCCTCGACTTCGGTCTTGGGAAATCGCTTGAAGACGGACGGCCGGCGGCGGGGGAGTCGGCGGCCGCCAACTCGCCGACGATCACGCTCGGGACGACCCAGGCGGGATTGATTCTGGGCACCGCCGGCTATATGAGTCCGGAACAGGCGAAGGGCCGCCCGGCTGACCGCCGCAGCGACGTGTGGTCGTTCGGCTGCATCCTGTTTGAGCTCCTCGCAGGCTCGCGCGCGTTCGAAGGCGAGGACATCACCGACACCATCGCCGCCATCGTCCGCGGCGAACCCAATTGGAAAGCTCTGCCGGCGACGACGCCGGCGTTTCTCAGAACGCTCATCGAGCGCTGCCTCGTGAAAGATCGAACCGAGCGGCTGGCCGACATGTCGGTGGTCCGCTACGTCCTGAACGAGCCGGATTCGCGTGGCCCACGTTCGACGACGACGCCTGCGACGCCGGCCACGCCGGCCGCGCGCGCGCCGAAGATCTGGATCGCCGCGACGGCGCTCCTCGCGGCGACTGCCTCGACGTTCGCGCTCCTCTACCTGAATCGCCAGGCGCCGGCGGCGACCGGCGGCGAGCTGGCGCGATTCACCGTCGTCCTTCCCGACGGCGACGAGGTGACCAACACCAACATCGTGCCCCTCGCGATCGCGCCAAACGGCTCGGCGTTCGTGTACACCGGCCTCCGCGCCGGCAAGACGCAGCTCTTTCTGCATGACTTCTCATCAGGCAACACGACACCGCTCGAAGGCACAGACGAGGCACGCAGCCCGTTCTTTTCACCGAACGGCCGCTGGATTGGATTCTTCGCCAAGTCAAAAATGAAGAAGATTACCGTCGGCGGTACCGCTGTCACCGACGTCGCCGACGTGCGTGATCCCCGCGGCGGCGCGTGGGGACCCGACGACACGATCTACTACGCAGCCACGAGCACGGCGGGGCTGTGGAAAGTCGCGGCATCGGGCGGCACGGCCGTGCAAATCACAAAGCCCGACCCGGCGGCTTCAGAGATCAGTCACCGAAACCCTCTAGTGCTGCCGGGCGGCAAGGCGCTGCTGTTCATGGTGTGGACGGGACCGGGCGCCGACGAGCACCGCATCGAGTATCTGTCACTTGCGGATGGCCATCGTGAGGTCGTCCTGCGCAACGCCGACGGTCCGCTCGCAATCGTTCGGGACCGCCTCGTGTACAGTCGGGAGGACACGATACTTTCGGCGCCCTGGAATCCGGCCCGGCCGTCCCTCGAGGGTGTGGATCCAACCGTGCTGCCGTTCTTTGGGCAACATGAGAATGAAGGCGTGTCGGCTTACGCCGCTACTGCAGACGGGATGTTCGTCCACCTCGCCGGGAGCCCAACCCGTCGGCTGGCGAAGATTGTGTGGGTTGACAGGTCGGGCAAGTCCGAACCGTTGCCCGTGCCCGACCGCGACTACGCGAGCGCGGCGCTTTCTCCCGACGGCACTCGCGCCGCCCTCCATCATCGCGGCCCGGTCGAGGAGATCTGGATCTACGACTTCCGCACGAAAAGCCTCACGCCGCTGACGACGCCAGGCGGCAGCAGCCAGGCGCCGGTGTGGACGATGGACTCGAAGTTCGTGATCTATCGCGGGACGCGCCAGGGGTTTCGCAACATCTACCGGAAGGCCGCGGACGGCAGCGGCGCCGAGGAGCGCCTGACCACCAAGGCCGATGTGGTTCAGACGCCCATCTCCGTGAGTCCGGATGGCAAGTGGGTCGTCATCACTGAGGGCGGCAGCAATGCGATCGGCGGCAACGATCTCTGGAGACTGGCGCTCGACGGCGCGCACGCGACAGAACCGATCGTGGCGACGCCCGCGGCTGAAATCGCAGGTGTCGTCTCGCCGAATGGCCGATGGCTGTCGCTCGATTCGACGGTGACCGGGCGCTACGAAGTGTGGGTGAAGCGGTTCGACGAACCCGCCTCGAGTGCGATGCAGCGGATCTCCCGCGACGGCGCCAACGCGTCGCGATGGTCTCGCGACGGCCGCGAGTTGTTCTTCATGGCGCCCAACGGCATCATGGCCGTCAGCGTGACCGGCGATTCCTTCGGCCCGCCGCGACTCCTGTTCGAGGGCCGTTTCCGTCCGCCGGCCAACGCGAATACGAACTACGACGTCGCCGCCGACGGCCGGTTTCTCCTCGTGCAGCCGGTGCAGCCCACGCAGCCGGCGACGCGCGTGGGGATTGTCGTGAACGGCGTGCGGTGAGGGATCCGGCCA
>Ga0163162_10007556_pt1 | contig 10587 bp, 8 predicted proteins | sample S55metaG_FD_115310 | JGI IMG/M metagenome (GOLD analysis project Ga0163162, IMG submission 115310) | Switchgrass rhizosphere microbial communities from Kellogg Biological Station, Michigan, USA - S5-5 metaG | ecosystem: Host-associated > Plants > Roots > Rhizosphere > Soil | place: USA: Michigan...
GACAGGGACAGCAGGGAATCCAGTTTCCGGTGAAAGAGCGGGAAATTATCCAGGTCATTGTGACTGCCACCCGCGATGGTCACATACTCGTCGCCGGGTTTTAACACTTCCATTAATTGTTTGGAATTGGAATAAGGAATAACGCCATCGGCGGTACCGTGCAGGATAGTAACGGGCGCGGATACCTGCTGCAGGTATTTCCAGGTCGGAATTTTATACCGGATCATTTGGCCAACCGGGTAAATGGGAAAATAGTGCGAGGCCAGGGAAGTCAGGCTGTAATAGGGCGTTTCTAAAATCAGTCGCCGGCAACTGTGCCGGCTGGCCAATTCGGCTGCAATGCCTGTTCCCATTGATTTTCCATAGATGATGAGTTGGTCAGCCCCGTATTTTTTCCGGGCCAGTAAATACAACTGGGAAGCATAGTCGTACAATCGCTGTTCCGAAAATGAGCCTGTGCTTTTGCCGTAGCCGGGATAGTCCAGCATCCACACTTCATAGCCATACTGCGTGAAATTGTGGGCATAGCGGGCATACCAGCCGATGTTTTTCCGGTTTCCATGAAAATATAACACAACGCCGCGGGGTACACTGTCGCGGCAGCTGAATTGGACGATGTTCATCAGGGAGTTGGCGTCCATCTGCAGATTCACTTCGCGATGCGGTTCGGTGAAAGCGTAGCGGTGTTTGTTGCCGAGCGGTTCGGGGCGGAACAGAAAAAAATCCTGCAGCCAGTAAATGGCGATGCCAAGGATGGCATAAATGAGCAGGAAGAGCCTACTCCAGCGAAATAGTTTTCTCTTATTAAATGTCATTTTTCGATTTTCCCCTTTCACGCAAAGCGGCCAGGTTTAGCAAAGTCTATCTATTCTTTCAAAATATCCCGTATAAAATTATGGTACTCCGGAAAACTGGGCAGGTTGTTGTGCTTTCCACCTTCAATTCGAATGAGGGTGGTTTTGTCGGGATTCAACAACTGCAGCCTGATACTGTTTTTTATGGGAATCAGCCAGTCGCGCGTGCCGTGCAATATGTAGATCGGACAGGTTACTTTTCTAATCCAAAGATCGGCGCGCAGGTGGTAGCGCAACACCAGTTGTACCGGTAAAAAAGGCAGAAATCTTTCCACCACATTCGTGAAATTATAAAAAGGTGCATCCAGGATTAAAAAACGCGGATGGTTGTCAGAGGCCACTTTTGTCGCAAATCCGCTGCCCAGGCTTCTTCCATAAACAATGATGTGCTGCTCGCCATATTGCTCTTTCAGTTTCGTATAAACGAACTGCATGTCGTTCAACATTTCGGTTTCACTTCTTTTTCCAGTGCTTTTTCCAAAACCCCGGTAGTCCACCAATACTACGTCATATCCATAACGGTAAAAATCTGCCGAATACTTGGCCCAACCTTTTATGCTTCGCGTATTGCCATGAAAATACAAAACGAGGCCCTTGGGATTGTCGCGATAGAAATGCAGTCCGTTGATGCGCACCCCCGGTTCAACATCAAAAAACAATTCCCTGAATGGCAGGTCGTATTTGTACTGGAAATCGGGATGCAGTTTCTCCGGCTTGAAAATAAATTTTTCCTGCAGCAGGTAAGCAATACCTACCAATGCAAGATATGCCAGCAGTATATAGATTAATGTGGGAGACAAATCACCGGAACTGACCTCCAAATTCCCTAGGCATCTTCTTCATAAATCCTCTTCAAATTCAACTGCGCCATCGGCGACACAATCAGCGGGAATTTTTCGATGGTTACATAGCTGGGATCGAGACCAAATCCTTTTTCTTCCGACAAACTGATTTCCTTCAGCCAGAAATAAAGCTTCATCACCAATCTTTCCCAAAAGGAAAGTTCGTTGTCGTGGCTCAGGAATTTTTCCATCACGATAAACTGAAAATCGCCCACCACGTTGTTGCGCTGCAAACTCTCATAACGGCTCACAATATTTACTTCTTTGTTGGCCACCATATCTTCCACCACTTTTCGGAACATGAGGTTAATGCGTTGTTCCACCCTGAAGCCCAGTCGAAATTCAACACGAATCACTTCATTCGGAATGATGGTCTGCACTTCATATTCGCAGGTATAGGGATCATCCAGTGTGTCGACGTGCACAAACCAATAGATATCGGCACGTTTGGGCTTCCTGTTCAGGATGGAATAGATGATTTTATGTTCAATTTCCTTGGGGTTATTGGCGCTTGTGAGATAAATAAGATGAGTGGCATATTTCGTAACTGTGGGGTCGTTACTCAATTCCTGCAGCATCGGCAGGTAGTGTTCCAGACGCACAAATTCAACATATCGATTCTTGATTTTCCTGGATTTAAACCAGATATACATGACCAGAAATAACACGCCGCCAACAATGAGTGTTACGAAACCCCCATGTTTGAATTTATCGAGGTTGGCAAACAGGAAGCTGCCTTCAATTGTGAAATAAACGATGAGGTATAAATAGATCAGGTATGGCTTGACGCGTCGCGAGACCAGGAAATTCGCAAACAGAATAGAGGTCGCGATCATACACAGCGTAATGGCCAAACCATAAGCCCCTTCCATGTTCGATGAAGAGCGGAAATAAAGGGTAATGGCACAGCAACCAATCAACAAAATGGTATTTAATGCCGGAATAAAAAGTTGCCCTCTCTCTTCGGTTGGAAAATTGATTTTCAATTTGGGCCAGAGATTTAACCGGGTTGCTTCACTGATTAATGTGAATGAACCACTGATCAGCGCCTGGCTGGCAATGATGGCGGCAGCCGTTGCAATGATGATGCCTGCGATCAGAAACCAATGTGGCATCAATGCATAAAAGGGATTTTTTAATTCAACGGCGCCCGGGAATTTGGAAAGAAAGCCCTCAGTGTCCATCACTTCGTGCGTTGCAAACACGGTTCCTTTCTGGCGCAGCAACCACGCGCTTTGTCCCATATAATTTAGGATCAGGCAGGTTTTAACGAAAATCCACGAGTAACGGATATTGCTTTTGCCCACGTGACCCAGGTCGCTGTAAAGTGCCTCCGCACCTGTCGTACACAGGAAAACAGCCCCCAATATCCAAAAGCCGTTCGGGTAAACCGTCAGTAGTTTAATGGCGTAGTGTGGACTGAGGGCTTTAAATACGCTCAAATCGTCTGAAATATGAATCATGCCGAGCACCGCCAGCATGGCAAACCAAAGAAACATAATGGGTCCAAAAAGTTTGCCGATGGATATGGTGCCGAATTGTTGCACCATAAACAATAACACAAGAATGCCCAGTACGATGTAAACCAGTTTTGGATCGCCCGCCTGTAAGGTGGCGAAACGCGGTAATTGGGTTAAACCTTCAACAGCGGAAGTAACCGAAACGGGTGGCGTAATCATGCCGTCGGCCAACAGGGCTGCGCCGCCAATCATGGCCGGAATTACAAGCCATCTTTTTTGCCGTCTTACCAGGGCGTACAATGAAAATATACCACCCTCCCCCTTGTTATCGGCCTGGAGGGTTAAAATCACGTATTTAACAGTGGTTTGTAAAGTAAGTGTCCAAATGATGCAGGAAAGGCCGCCGAGGATGAGATCTTCGCCAATTGGCTTACCATTGATTATTGCACTGAAAACGTAGAGGGGGGATGTTCCGATATCTCCGTAGATAATTCCTAATGCGACGATTAAACCTGCTAAACTAACTTTGTTGATCTGTTTGCCCACGCCAGTGTAGTTATATTGTAAGGTTCGGGTTATTCAATTTGGGAGTAAAGGTATAAGTAAAAAATATAACGTTCCAAATAGCCGCGACAGGGTTGCAAAATGGTTAAAAAAAAGCTGTTCCGCAATTCGTGATTCAAAAGCAGCTAAATTGGCACACATCTCGTACATTTAATATGAAAAAGGATCTCCGGATGAAGACTTCACGGTTGCTCTGTTACCTGCCCCTCTTTCTTCTTTTTGCGACAATCGGAAAAGCGCAGAAAATCACCTATTCAGAAATCGACAGGGAGGATGTTCGCCAGATGAATTTCGAAATCATCGGAAAAGTCGGCGGCAATATTCTAATCTATAAGAATGTCAGGAACAGAAATGACATCGCCGTTTACGACAACGATATGAAGTTGATCAACAACGTTGAAATGGATTTTGTTCCCGACAAAGAGCGCCTGATTAATGTTGACTTCGTTCCCTTCACCGACTACTTCTATGTGGTGTATCAATACCAAAAAAGAAGCACGATCTATTGCCAGGCTATTAAGATGGATGGCAATGGTAAACAAATGAGCAGTCCTGTTGACCTGGATACCACCCATTTCGGCGGCAATCGCGACAACAAGATTTATTCCACCGTTTATAGTGAAGACAAGCAAAAACTGATGGTATTTAAGATTCTGCACCGCGACGAGCGGCAGTATGTTTTTACCACCATTCTTTACGACAACGAACTGAAAAAGCCCACCAAACATTCCTGGACACTTCCGGCAGGCGATAGGGAAATGATGTTCACCGATTTTGCCGTTGACAATTCGGGCGACTTTGTTTTCGCCAGGTGTGAAAAGAATGGCAAGGATTATATTCAGCAGGTTGACCTTATTGTAAAACCCGCGAATACCGACACTTTTTCGATTTGCGCCATGAACATCAAAGACCGGCTGTTGGATGAGGTGAAAATAAAAGTGGACAATGCAAACAAGCGCTACATTTTGAATGCGTTTTATTACAAGCAGAAAAAAGGCAGTATTGAGGGATTGTTCTCTGCCATTTGGGACCTGGATTCGACCAAGCAGGTACTTGATAGTTACCAGCCCTTCAATGAAGAATTGCGCAACGAAGCAAAAGGCGAAAATGGCTCTGTAAAGAACGCGTTCAACGATTATTATATCCGGCAGATCATGGTGAAGAAAGATGGTGGTTACGCCGTGATCGCAGAAAGTTATTACTCTACCAATCGTGGCGGCAATCCCTACAACCGGTGGGATAATTTTTATGGCTATCCCGGCAATCTTTCTTTATATGATTATTATTCATACTATCCATATGGATACAATGGATACAACGGATTTGGTCCCTGGAACCGCTATGGCGGCAGCCAGTACACCCGGTTCTTCTCTGAGAATGTGGTTATTTTCTCATACGACAAACTGGGAAGCCTTCTTTGGAGCAATGTGGTGAGAAAGTCGCAATATGACGACGATACAGATAATTTCCTCTCTTATGCTACGTTTTTAGGTAACGGAGAATTGCATTTCCTTTATAACCAGCCTGAACGCAAAGTCATGCTGTTGAATGACCAAAGCCTGGACAGGGATGGCCAAATCAAACGAAATCCCACGCTCAGGAACCTGGATAAAGGATATGAATTCATGCCGCGATTCGGTAAGCAGGTTGGCGCCCGTCAAATGGTTTTGCCCTGCATTTACCGCAATTATGTTTGTTTCGCGAAAATTGATTTCTAAATAACATTGCGTGGTAGGATTCTTTAAGAGTAACAATCCCTTCAACATAATTCTGTTGCTGGTGTACGCTTTTATTTTAAAGCTGTACTCTTTCATGCATCCCCATATTCCCGTAGCACAGGCTACCGACGGGTTCCTGTATCACCGCATACTGGACTTTCTGGCTCCTACCGGCAAATCGAGCCCCATCATCTATCCTGTCATCACCTTCGTACTCATCTTCACGCAGGCGATTACTTTTAATACACTTATCAATAACCAAAAACTGCTTACGCGGCCTACGTTTTTACCGGCGATGGCCTATATTCTAATTACATCGCTGTTTCCGGAGTGGTGGCAACTGAGCTCCACTTTAATCATCAATTCACTGCTGGTATGGGTTTGGGCAATGATGGGCGGATTGTATAGCCAAAGCCGGCCCAAAAGCGTGTTATTTAATATTGGTGTAGTGGTTGGCGTATGTTCCTTTCTTTATTTTCCATCCATTGCATTTGTGATACTGATCATTTTCGGATTGGTGGTGATGCGTCCGTTGCGATTCAGTGAATGGCTGGTTGCGTTTCTCGGCATCACAACACCATATTACTTCCTGTTGGCCTGGATCTATTTTTCGAATCACTGGAATCCAAAAGCATTCATTCCAGCCATATCCATCAGTTATCCAAAATTCCAGCAAAGTGTGTGGGCCTGGGGAAGTTTGTTGTTGCTGATTATTCCCTTCCTGATCAGCGGATTTTATATTCAAAGCCATATGCTCCGAATGCTGATCCAGATCAGAAAAAGCTGGAGTTTGATGCTGCTCTATTTGCTTACCGCACTGCTGGTACCTTTTATCAATTCTAATTCAACCTTCGAATATTGGATCCTGAGCGCCATGCCCCTGGCTTCTTTCCACGCTGCCGCTTATTTTTATCCCACCAAAAGGTGGTTGCCGTTAATCATGCACTGGATCCTTTTTGCATTTGTGATGCTACTGCAATACGGCCCCCAATAGCCATTGATTATTAGCTACTTGTGAATTAATTACGAAAAATATGAATGTGTATTTTTAGTGGTTCATTTCATAATTCCGGGGTAACTTTACAGCCTCAACCTTTAATGTTTACTATGAAATTTGGTGTAGTTGTATTTCCGGGTTCCAATTGCGACAGGGACATGATGGATTCATTGAGAAATGACCTGAATAAGGAGGTGATTGAGCTATGGCACAAGGACAAGGACCTGAGTCAGTTTAATACGGAAGATTGCATTATTCTTCCCGGCGGCTTTTCATATGGTGATTACCTGCGTTGCGGTGCAATTGCCAGGTTTAGTCCCATGATGCAATCCGTTATCGAATTTGCTCATCGCGGAGGCAAGGTATTGGGCGTGTGTAACGGATTTCAAATACTGTGTGAGGCCGGACTTTTACCTGGTGTGCTATTGCGCAACGCCAACCAGCAGTTTGTTTGCAAGAATATCTGGATAAAGGGGAAAGAAGGCGAGGCCCTGATGATTCCCATTGCCCACGGCGAGGGTCGTTTTTACGCCGATGACATCACTTTAGATTCATTGGAAAAAAATGACCAGATATTGTTTCACTATTGCGATGCGGCGGGAAACATTACAAATGCCGCCAATCCCAATGGCTCTATCCGAAATATAGCCGGCATCACCAACAGGACAGGAAATGTGTTCGGTATGATGCCCCATCCGGAACGTGCCACCAGCGAGCTGCTGGGAAATACCGATGGCAGAAAAGTGTTAAAATCACTCTTTTGGAGCAAGGCAGCCGTAGCGCAGCCAGCCTGATTAGCGCAATTTTATCAATATTTTAAGGAACGGATTCCGAGTTTTACAGCCGAAAATTCGTTTATATATCTAAAGAATAGGCATGAAACACTGGATACTCACTGGAATGGCATTTTTTGCAGGATTAATGCTAATGGCGCAGTCGTCGAAGCAGGTGAAATGGGACTATTCAGCCAGGAAGATTGGCGATGGCTTATACGAAGTGCACATGACGGCTACGGTGAATGGCAATTACCATATCTATTCCCAAAACCTGAGCGTGGATGGTCCTGTGCCCACCAGTTTTAAGTTTACCAAAAACCCATTGTTGGTATTGAATGGAAAAGTGAAAGAACAGGGTAAAATGGTGAAGAAATATGAAGCAGTGTGGAGTGGTAATGTGAGCTATTATGAAAAGACGGTTGACTTTGTGCAGGTGGTAAAAATAAAGAGCAAGGCAAAAACGAATTTGTCGGGTTCAATTGAATTTTTGGTTTGTAACGAACACGAGTGCCTTCCGCCTTCTGAGATCAATTTCAAACTCGACCTGGGCGGCTAGGATTTCCCAATAAAATTTGCGCGACGAGTTCCTGTTCAGGGAACTCGTTCTTTTTTCAAGATCCTTTTTAGAAATGAGATATCGGTTTCAACTTCTATTCATATTGCTCGCGGCATGTGGCTTTCAGCTTGCGAATGCGCAGGATAGTGCGAACTGGGCCTGGGAATTGAAATCGGTGAAAACAGGGCCCACTTCATTCGATCTACACTTTAAAATAATGCCCGTCGCCGGCTGGCAATTGTATGCACCCAATGCTTCCATTAGCGACGTGCCTACGGCAGATGTTGAGTTTTCTGATTCAGCGGTTCAGCGCACTGGTCCGTTCAGGATGGCGGGCAATCCCCATAAAATGAAAGTGCCGCTGTTCGACAATGCCGAATATTCCATTTTTGAGAGCGAGGCTGAATTCATTGCGCCCATAACGGTAAAGGGTACCGTACCAGCTACGCTGAACGGCGTGCTGCGATACAATTACGGCAAAGGCGATGAATTTTATCCCGCTGAATTCAGGTTTGAGACGGCTTTGGAAGGCGGCGTCAGCAAAACGGCGCGCATTAAAGTGCCGTCGATCGATTTAAAAAATCCTGTAGAACGCTGTGGCGGTACCGGTATCGATGATGGGAAGGGGAGCAGTCTCTGGAGCATTTTTGTGTTGGGTTTCCTGGGAGGGCTCATCGCCCTGCTTACGCCATGCGTGTTTCCCATGATTCCGTTAACCGTTTCATTCTTCACTAAAAAAGCCGAAAGCCGTGCATCCGGCATCCGGAACGCGATGCTGTATGGCTTCTTCATATTTTTCATCTATGTATTGCTGAGCCTGCCCTTTCATTTTTTGAATTCCGCAAGTCCGGAAATATTGAACACCATCAGCACCAATGTTTGGCTGAACCTGTTGTTCTTCGTGATTTTTGTAGTGTTTGCACTTTCGTTTTTCGGATTGTTTGAAATAACACTACCCAGCGGGTTGGCGAATAAAGTAGACGCCAGGGCAAGCATGACCGGTGGTATCCTGGGTATTTTTTTTATGGCATTAACGCTTGCGTTGGTATCCTTCTCCTGCACAGGCCCTATTTTGGGATCGCTGCTGGCCGGATCGCTTTCGTCTAATGGCGGCGCATGGCAGCTGACTTCGGGCATGGCGGGATTTGGATTGGCGCTGGCACTGCCTTTTGCCCTGTTTGCATTGTTCCCCAACTGGCTGCATAATATTCCTAAATCAGGCGGCTGGTTAACTACGGTAAAAGTGGTATTGGGTTTTGTTGAACTGGCACTTGCCATTAAATTCCTCTCCAACGCGGATCTCGTTACACACTGGGGTATTTTAAAAAGAGAAACCTTCCTGGTCATTTGGATCATCATCGGGTTGTTGACCGTCGCATATTTGATGGGATGGTTGAAATTCGGTCATGCTGCGCCACCAAAGCCATTGGGAAAATTCAGGATAGCGGTGGCCCTGGCATTCCTGGCTTTCACCTTGTACCTGGTACCGGGACTCACCAAATCCAAATACGCCAATCTTTCTTTGCTGAGTGGTTTTCCACCCCCGCTTTCTTATAGTTTGTATGGAAAAGAATTGATTCGCGAAGTGGGCCTTGAGGCAAAATTCATCAACGACTATGAAGGCGCACTTGAATTGGCGAGAAAGGAGAATAAGCCCGTACTGATTGACTTTACAGGATGGGCCTGCGTGAACTGCCGCAGGATGGAAGAAAATGTGTGGACCGACAACCGCGTGAAAGAATTGATTGATAAGGACTATGTGCTGGTGTCGCTGTATGTGGATGACAGAAAAAATTTACCCATTAACCAGCAATTCAATTTTGTGCAGGACGACGGGGATAAAAAATTTATCCAAACCATCGGTGATAAGTACAGCAGTTTCCAATCAGAGAATTTTGTAAATGTTTCGCAACCCCTGTATGTGGCGCTGACCCCCGACGAGAAATTGTTGACCCTGCCGGTTGGCTATACGCCGAATGCGAAAGAATACGCCGATTGGCTGAATTGTGGGTTGAAGGCGTTTAAACAGCCAGGCAAATAAACCTGGCGTCTTCGCCCCGAACCTTCGCTTCATTGCGTGAAACAAAAAAGCGCCGCCCCAATTATGGAACCGCGCCTTGTGGTGAGCAAAAAGTAGTTTAGAGCGCAATTTGCTTCTCCATCATCATTTTTCTCAGGTTAATTAAACCATAGCGCATTCTTCCCAATGCGGTATTGATACTGCAGTTGGTAAGTGCAGCGATTTCCTTGAAACTAAGCTCGGCATAGTGACGAAGGATAATCACTTCGCGTTGATCTTCGGGAAGAAGATCCAGCATTTGGCGAACGCGATCGTGGCTTTGCTTTTGCATCATGCGTTTGTCAACTCCTTCTTCTGAGAAGTTCAACACTTCAAAAATGTCGCGGTCTTCACCGGTTTTGATAGTGGGAGTTCTTTTAACCTTGCGGAAATGGTCTACGCAAAGATTGTGGGCAATACGCATGGCCCAAGGGAGGAATTTGCCTTCTTCGGTATAGCGGCCACTGCGAACAGTGTCAATTACCCGAATAAAAACGTCCTGGAAAATGTCTTCTGCCAGGTACTTGTCTTTAACCAGCAGAAAAATGGAAGTGTAAATCTTGTCTTTGTGACGGATGATCAGGGTCTCTAATGCATCGGCGTCTCCATCCATAAAAAGATGGATCAATTGTTGATCAGTGAGGTTGGTCAGGGATTTCATAAACTTCTACGGTTTTGATCGGTTAGGGATTCTGTTATGCCAATAAACAGATCCAAGTGTAGAAGTCTATTACGATAGGCAATAGGTTTTTCACCTTGAA
>Ga0163162_10007558_pt1 | contig 10586 bp, 3 predicted proteins | sample S55metaG_FD_115310 | JGI IMG/M metagenome (GOLD analysis project Ga0163162, IMG submission 115310) | Switchgrass rhizosphere microbial communities from Kellogg Biological Station, Michigan, USA - S5-5 metaG | ecosystem: Host-associated > Plants > Roots > Rhizosphere > Soil | place: USA: Michigan...
AGAAAAAGCGAGACTCTTTTCATTTGGCGACGTCCTCCTGTGTTGAAATGCCATGAGCCAGGACCTTCATCCTGAATTTCGGATCAAGTTCCTGGGAAAGACGATCAGTTGTGCGCAAAAAGCTTGGCGAGAACGCTCGAGCCGTGCGTGAGCGTCAAGTTAAAACCAAAGTTATCGGCCGGAGTATATAACCAATTAAGTTAGGGTCAAGCTTTTTTTGCAGAAATTGAGCATCGGATACAGAGTTTTGGATCTGGCCGGAGACGCAAGGCTGACAACTCCTCAGCCGCCAAGCTTTGAAAGACACTTCACCGAACGAACGGCAGCGATAGCTCTAAATCAGCGTGCCCTTTTCACTCGAGAACCATTGTGGCCGACTAGGGCCAGTGCTAAGCTGGCGCGCGTTCGGGCCGCAAATCATGAAGTTGCCGCTGCAAGCAGTCCACCACATCTTTGCACTGACGATATTACTTGGCCTCGGAGTTGGGCAGGTGATTGCGCAAGCTGGCGCTCCTTCGTCGATCCAGATCTTTATGCCGGGTGGGGCACTTCCGGATCGTCCAATTCGTTTTGAGCTTTCCCGAGATGACGGCCGGATCGAGACAGTCTTCACAGACAACAAAGGCAAATTCCTGATTACCGGAGACCTGGTTCGCGACGCAGATTTCGTCGTGCGCGTTCAGGGTGATGGCCGCAGCTTTGCCTCAACGACTGTGACATTTCGCACGTTTCGCAACATCGTTACATACGTGCCGGTTTTCCTTAACCCGATTGAAGGAGCAAAAAAACCATCGCCTTCAGTTCTAAGTGTCATCGACATTAATGTTCCGAACGACGCCCGCGCCAGTTACGAGCAAGCGATCGATGCGTTGAATCGCAAAGACACTCAAGCCGCAATTGATAGCTTGAAGAAATCTCTGGCGCTTTATCCAAAGTACCTGCGCGCGATGAATGATTTGGGCGTCATTTATTTGCAAAGCGGACGACTGAGCGACGCAGTTGCTATTTTCCGGCAGGCTATCAAGCTTAACGACAGTTTTGTATATCCACGCTTGAATCTCGGTATCGCACTAATTCGAATGGGAAAGCAGAGCGAAGCGGCAGATCTCCTTTCGCGGCTGTATCAGGAAACGTCGCTGCCGCTCGCGCGCTTGCCGCTGGCTGAGGCGCTCAGCGACACCAGCCGCTTTGCCGAAGCTGAAAAGATACTTCGCATAGTTTGCGACGACGCGAATGCGGCCGATTCGATTCACGCCGAAGCGCGGTTTCGGCTGGGCGCGATCTTCAACAAGCAAAACCGCTTTGCCGAGGCCGTGACAGAATTCGAAGAAGCCCTGAAGCTCGAACCCAATATGGCGATGGCCCACATGCAATTGGGCGGCGCTTTGTTGCAACTCAAACGAGCCGCCGAAGCCGAACGCGAGTTGAAGAAGGCGTACGAACTTGGTGGCGTTTCCGCGGGCGCGGCGCAACTCCTCTTGGGCGAGGCGTACCACCTGCAGGGAAAATACGATCTGGCGATTCAGGCATTCGAGCAATATCTAAAGGACGTGCCCGCCGCTCCCAACGTGGCGCAGGTGAGGGAAGCAATCGACAGAATGAAAACCGCGCTCAACAAACCGTAGAGTCGCGTCTCAAACACTACGCGCCAAACCAAAAAAGCGGGGCACTCGTTACGAGTGCCCCGCTTTTAGTTTTAGCGTCCTTAAGTTCGATTAGAAGTTAAGCCGGAATTGCCATTCAATCAGACGGCCGCCGGGATCGTTCGTTCCCGAAACGGTGATGTCCCGATAGGCAGAACGCGTCTGACCAAAGGCCGTGCCGGCGGCACTGATCGTATTAATCGTGTTGTCAGCGCCACCGAGGTAGAAGTTCGCGCGATTGAAAGCATTCAGGAAACTTACGCGACCTTCGATGTTCACTGTCTCAGTGATGGGAATCCTCTTCATGATGTTGAGGTCCCATCGCTGCGTCCACGGTCCGTGCAGCACGATGCGATCGCCCAAGACGCCCGGCGTGGTCGGCGGCCCGATGTAAGGAGCCGATGGATCGAAAGTGATGCCGGCGGGCGCAGTACCGAAAGCAGCCATCGTGTTGTTGATGAGTGATTGAGGCAGGAAGTAAACGACGCCACTCGGATCCTTTCGAATGTTCACCGATTTCTGCAGCTCTTGTCGCGTGATGCCGTGCAAAACGACACCCGCATCGAACTGGTTAACCGTGGCGCGACCACCATTCATCAGGTAGGACTGGCCGGATTGCCACCGAGTGACACCGCCAACCTGCCAGTTGCCGATCACTTTGTTCACGAGACCGTTAGTGCCGTTAAGCCACATCTTGCCGTGGCCGAAGGGCAGCTCGTAGATCCAGTCAAGTTTGAATGACTGGGGAACGTCCCAAGGCGAGAGGTTCCAATCCGCGTTTGAATTGCGCAGCGTGCGGGGTTGCGAGAACACCGACGATGACGAGACAAACGCATTGGACAGAGCCTTGCTGAATTGATAGCTGCCTTGCACCAGCAGGCCCTTCGACAAGCGCCGACGCAATTCGATCTGCAGAGCGTTGAAGTCGGTATCGGTGCCTTGGGTCATCAGGAAAGCGCCGCCCGTGGTCTGTGGATTTAAAATGAAGTAGTTACTGACCTTGCAGTTTTGGCTCGAGCCCGTCAGCGTAGTACAAGCCGTCGTGCCGCTACTAACCGTTGTCGGCAAGGTCGTGAAGGGAACCAGACCACCGTTAATTAGCGCGTTCATGCGCGAGGTTGTAAAGGCGATGCTATTAGCAACCGAGCCGGCCTGTCCCTGGGCCAGACGTTGGGCTGTTGTTGTATCGGTGCTCGAGCCGATAGCTGTTGTAATGATCGGCACATTGACTTGGCCGGCTAGTCCCGAATTTCCGTAGTTGCAGGTACCGGTGATTACGCCGACGTTGGAGATCTGGCAAGTAGAACCTGGCTGTGCCGCGAAGATTTGCAAGTTGCGCGCTGCGTTGTTGAACTGAGTGAGAAAACCGTTCTCGAAAATGTTGACCTCGTTCAGGTCGTATTGACGCCAAAGGTGTGTACCCTTCGTGCGGACCCAACGTGCCTCAATGACTGTGTCCTTGCCGAGCGAGCGTTGAATGCCAAAGCTGAAGGATTGTGTATATCCCGCCTTCAGATTGACGTCGAAATCGTTCGCGCCGCCGCCGGTCGTCAAGGTGGGTGTGAACGGATACTTGCTCAATCCAGCAGGTAGCGCCTGAGCAGGAAAGCCTACGGTACACGTAGCCAGGTTGATATTAGGACTTCCCGATGGACAGGTTAGACCCTGGCCCTGGTTAAAGAACACGCCGCCGGCGGCAAAGGTTGACGGCGTAAGTGATGGGCTTACGCTCAATGTGATCGTGCCGCCTTCGTTGGATCCAAACATCGCCGTATAGGCATTGAAACCTTCGCGGGTAAACGCCTTTGAATAACCGCCGCGGATCACGGTTTCGCCGTTCTCGCCGGCAAGCTTCTTCAGCAAACTAGACTTGAAGTTTGGCACCCAAGCGAAGCCAAAGGATGGCGCGAAGTCGTTTTTGCGCGTATTGAATCCTTTTTCGCCGGGTTCGAGCAACCGGTATTGAGTTGGCTGACCAGTGAAGGTGCCTGGAGAGAACAGATTTCCCACACCCGAGACTCCGAAAATTCCCGCGTAGGTATTTCTGGTGTAGACATTATTGTCATTTATCGGAGATGGCTCCAATTCCCAACGCAAGCCGTAGTTCAACGTCAGGTTGGGCCTTACTTTCCACGAATCTTGAAAGTAGAAGGCGTACTCGTTTTGATGGTTGTACTCGCGGAACGCATCGAACACATACTTGCCATCCGAATCGAGTGACGCAGATCTCGCGACGCTGCTCACACGTCCCGTTAAGTAATAATAGAGGGACTGGGCATTACCCAACTGAGTACTGTTAGCGCCGGGAAAATTCCCCGTCACGAAAAGGTTCGTGCCGCCGGTACTGGCTGGATCCCCGGAAGCCGCTCCGAACACGACCTGATTAATAACCTGAGTACCCGCAGCCTCCGTAAACGAGTTAATGCGTAAAAACGAGGCGCCGAAGTTCAGCGAATGCGTGCCGCGCGTGTAGCTGAGGTTGTCGCTAATGCCTTTTGTGGGCGTGTTACGGCGCGAGGTCGTGCGGCGATTGTAGAACGCTCCAGTGCCATTACCTTGCGCTCCCAGATACGTGCCACCGGTTACGGCGTAACCATTCCAGAACCCGAACAAGCCCGGCGCGAACTCGCGCGTGAAAACGGAAGTGCCGTTACCACCGGCCGTCGCGCGGATCTCGTTTACCATTTTGTTATTGATCGTCCAACGGTGCGCCATCGCATACGAGAACGAATCGCGATAGATCGAGCCGCCGCCTGGATTTCCAACTACGATTCCCTGGCCGGGCACGACTGAGTTCTGGCCGTTAACTGCGTCCGGCAACGAATAGTAGAACTGATAGTTGTGAACGAACTCGAGGTGCTGTGCGCCGGTAATGTTCCAATCGAATCGAGCAGTGGGGAACCGCCGAATATTATTACCCGGATCCTGAAACTGATAATCAAGACGATTGTAGTCGTTCGCCGACGCGATCCTGCTTTTGAGCGCGCCTGCGGATTTCGCTCCTGTATCAACCAGTCCAAGACCGGCAGCAATCTTCGGATCGATCCCCTGCGCGAATCCCTTCGATTGCGCGAGTGTGATTAGGTTAACGGTGCGTACAGTTCCGCCGGAGTCTTTGTACGTAAAGAGTCCCGTTCTAGCCGAGTCGGTGAGAATCAGAATATTTCCGACCGCCGAAAGCGACCCATAAGCCTGAGGCAGGCGAAACTCTTCATAGTTCAGGAAGAAGAACGCGCGATTCCGGCTCTTCATCAGTCCCGGAATCATGATTGGCCCGCCGACGTGTCCACCCATCTGCCGCAGAAACAATGAATCACGCGGTAGACCGTCGATCTTGTTGAAATAATAGTTTGAATTGAATCGCGGCGAGCGATACTGCCAAAACGCGCCGCCATGAAAATCCGACGTGCCTGACTTCGTCACGAACTTCACCTGGGCTCCACCCTCGCCAGAGCTTTCCGCTCCGGGCACCGCGGTGGAAACCGTGACCTCCTGCACCGCATCCGATTTCGCCTGGATCGTCGTGAAGAAACCGTCAGAACTGCGCAGGAAGTTGTCCTGAATGTTCACACCGTCGAGCGTGAGGTTAACGGAGCCTTTCGGTAATCCGTTGATAGAAGATGTGCGCGGTGCGCCTGGTGACTGTACACCGGGAAGAGTAAGCACGAGTTGCAACGCGTCGCGAGTCACGAAGGGAAGTTCGACGATCTGTTTTCCCGCAATCGTTGTCGCGACGTTTGCTGTTTCCGTGTTGAGAATTTCGCCGCCGCTTTGAATAACTACTTCGGCTGAGGCCTCGCCCGCTTCCAGTGTGGCGTTGGCCGTGGTGACCTGTGCCGCGTCGACCTTGACGTTCTGAAGCACGGTGGTCTTGAAATTCGGCGCAGTGATCTTGATTGTGTAGACACCGTTTGGAACGGAAGGAATAACCCAACCACCTTCGCCATTGGCAGTGGTGGTCAGTTCCTGCTGGGTTCCCGTGTTGGTGGCGACGATCTCGGCCCGAGGCACAAGCGCGCCGGCCTGATCAGTAACTACGCCCACGAGTCGGCCACTCGTCGTGACCTGCGCCATGGCGATTACCGAGCAGATGGAGATGAATAGAGAGATGCAAAACAGGCGAGTAAAGCGACTAGTCATGGAATCCTCCTTAAAGAGACTGTTGAATCGAACCGATACTCTGGGTCGGCAACTGCAAGCTAAAACTCTGGATCGGGTAGACCAGAAATTACGAAAACGACTGAATTTAAGAAAGAAGATGAATCAGAAGGCAATGCCCATGACTGATTGCTGCGCCGAGATCGCAGGCAAGTATAAAGCCAGATCGTTTTTCGCCAAATGAGTTTTTGAATTGCGGCGGTTTATGAAACATGAGGATTAGAATGGCCGACCGTCCTCGATGAAACCATCCAAAAATCTCAACGACATCCAATATTCTGGAAGCTGTTTCCTTGGCTCGTCGGCCGATCAAAAAAGGGGCACCGGATGACCCGCTGCCCCTCGTCGAGTTGCGGAGCCGGTCAAGTTAGAAGTACAGCTTGCCCCCTACTTGAATTCTGCGCGCCGTGTTCGTCACCGTGTCGTTGATTCGTCCAAAGATGGTCGAAGTAAGAACCGCCGTCGGGTTGTCGAACGAAGGATGGTTCGTCAGGTTCTTGATATCGGCGCGAAGATCAAAACTCATGCGCTCAGTGATTCTAAACTTCTTCAACAGGCCGAGATCCATTTGGTTGTAAACGGGCGCGATGAAGTAGTTTCGCCCGGTGTTGCCAATCGAACCAGGTACGGGCTGACTAAACTTCGCGCGCGCGGCACTGTCGAACCAGAAGTTCCTTCCAGTCTCAAGCACCAGTTGCCCGAGATGACGCGAGCAGTCGTTGCAATCGGCGGTCGACTGGACGACATTGCTGAGCGTGTTGATGCCGGAATACACCGTGAACGGCCGGCCTGAAGCCGAGATGAGAGTGCCGGAAACTTGCCAGCCACCGATCACGTGATCTACCAGACTGTTGCTGTTCAACCAGCGACGACCTTTTCCGATCGGCAATTCATAGACCCACGTGCCCTGGAAAATGTGCCGTCGATCGAAGTCCGACCAAGTGTAGTTGATCTTCCGGTCCCGGTTGTCGAACGGCGTGCTGGATGCCGATTGAACTGAGCCGCGCGAGACCGTGCTCAATGACGGATCCCACGATCGGTTGTCCTTCGACAGTGACAGCGTGTAAGCGGCCTGATAGCTCAAGCCACCACTCAATCGTCTGCGGAAAATGACTTCGAGCGCCTTGTAGTTCGAAAAATCGCTGCTATCGAAAACGTTCAAGGCCCCGGTGAACTGCGGATACGGCTGGAACAGGAACGGATTCGAGACTGTCTGCGAGAGCAACTGCAAACCAGACGCGGTACAGAAGCCGCTCGTGACATCGCTCGCGGCGCATAGTCGCTGTGAAACGGTTTGCGCGGCAGTCGCTACGCTGCCGTTGGCGATTGATGCACTGGCGATCGAACGGAAGGTTGCGGTGCCCGCATTGTTAGCCGCGTTGCCGGTGAACAGGCGATTCATCAGCGGACTGTTGTACGAACTGCTGGCCTTGATCGAGTTGAACGCGCTGAGGAAGTTCTCGCTGATTCCTGACACGCCCGCAAAAATATTTACCTGGTTAACATCGTAGCCGCCGAGCAAGTGCACCGCGTGCTTGCCGATGTAATTAACCTCGATCACATTGTTCTTCCAAAGTTCGCGCTGGAAACTAAAGGCCCACTCATGCACCTGCGGGAACTGCAGATCAGGATCGATGATACTGAGCGAGTTGTTGCTGATTGCCGGTGGCTGCCGCAAAGCGTCAGGCGTGGCAGTCGGCACGAGCCCGGCAATCACCGGAGCAATGTTGCGATAGAGGCCGCCGCCCTGCCCAAACGCAGAGTTAGTGACCCCGGTGTTGTTTCCGGGTGTGCTCTGAAAGATGGACGAGCCGAACAAGAACGTCGCAATGCGATCGGAAGCGATGCGATAGTTGCCGCGGATCGAAGTCTTGCCGGTCTTGAAGGGATCCCATGCAAAACCAACTGACGGTAGGAATTTCGAGTAGTCGTTCTGGAACAAATCACCAGGTACCCAGCGAACTGTGTTCGACGGCGTGGCGCCCAGCTTGACGGCCTGATTCGGAACCAGAACATTGCGCGTGTCGAGGCTCGGGTTCAGCTTCGCCTCCCAACGCAGTCCGAGATCCAAAACGAAATTCGGGCGAAGTCGCCAATTGTCCTGGAAATAAAAATCAAGTTCCGGATAGTTCGCTTCGTTTATCCATCGTGACCCGGCAGCGAGAAATGTGCTCGGACTATTCGGATCAGTCACGAACGCTTGGGAGACGCTGCTTATGCGGCCCTGCTGATCAGCAATCTCGTTCTGCAGGCGGGTCAAGTCAGTTGAGTTAATACCAGTCGGGTTGGTTGTTGCATTGAATGAGGTCGGTAAGCCGTACCCCGTAAAGCCCGAAGGGTTGCCCAGATTAACGATTGGCTCAATTGCTGATCCCGCCACGCTCGATCGATCGTCCGTGTGATGATTGAACCGGAAATTGAACCCGCCCTTGAATGTGTGCGAGCCGTGGATGTATGTGATGTTGTCGATGTACTGGAGTGTGCGGACGCCGCGCGCGTTGTAAGAGAAATTCGTGTTCGGCGTGGCGACGTTGAGGAACGCGAACGGCAGATTCGTGTCGGGCTCCGGCGTCAGGAATTTGAAGAAGAAACGGCTGACACCGAAGATGAACTCGTTGACCACATTCGCCGTCGGTGACCAGCGCCAGTTGATGGCCGTGTTGTCGGGACTGCGATAGGTATCCACGAAATTCGGCGAATCCGGAAAAACCGGGCGGCCAGTGTTAGCAGAATCACCCAGAGTATTTTGCCGGCCCCGAGCGTACCTGACGTAAATTGAGTTCTTTTGATTTAACGTGTAATCGAACTTCATCACAAAGTCGTACTGCTTCTCGTGCTGCGGCGAACCCCAGTTGAGGCCTGCCGTGTTCAGGCCATCGCCGACGGTAAAGTTGTGCGGCAGTGGCATTGCGTTGAGGAATCCCGTCAACGTCGTGTCGAAGCCATTGGGCGCGGTCGCAACGTTGTAGGAACTGATGCACGGCGCATTCGTGACTGGCGAGCCGACACAAGTTGGTAGTACGGGAACTCCGCTGGTATTAACCGAGGCCGTTGGCGAGCCCGCCGGTGCATTGGCCCTGGCCACGCAAGGTGAGGTCGTTGGGTTGCAAGCTATTACATAACGAAATAGTCCCGTCCGTGCTTGCGGCGTGTAAACAGTGCGGGTCACCAACGCCGTATCGTACGCGCGCAGCAGTTGCAGGTTCGTGAAGAAGAGCAGCTTGTTCTTGACGATTGGACCGCCGAGGCTGCCGCCGAAGATGTGCTGCACAAACTGATCTTTCGGCAAGTTGTTGATAGTGTTGGTATACGCCTTCGCGTCCAAACGTGGGGTGCGATAAAACTCGAATCCGGTTCCGTGAAACTCGTTCGTTCCAGAACGCGTGATCATGCTGACCTGCGCGCCGCTGCTCCGTCCCAACTCGGCCGTAAAGTTGCTCGTAACGATCTGCACTTGGGAAATCGAATCGGGATTGGGACGCAGCGGCGTGAAGTTCGAGCCACCGGCGGTCGATTCGTTGATGTCTATTCCATCGAGCGTGAAGTTGAAAGCGCGATCGCGTGAGCCGTGCACGTTGACGGCGCCGCCGGTGTTACCGCCAAAGACCACGCCCGGTTGTACGTTCAAAAGATCCAGAGGATTCCGTCCGCGCGTAGTAACGATAGGCAGGTCGGTGAGCTCGCGCTGTTCGATCGTTGTTCCGATATTTCCCGATGTGCTTGTCTGAACTGTCTCCTGGGCGGCAGTGACTTGCACGACTTCGTTGACGTCGCCCACTTCAAGCGCAGCGTTTACCGTCGTGGGCTGGTTCACGTTCACCATGTTGTGCGCGGACAGAAATTTCTTGAAGCCCTGCTTCTCAACTGTGACGGTGTAACTGCCAACCTGAATCAAGTCGAAGGTGTATGAGCCACTATCACTCGTTTCTGTTGTCAAAGAAATGCCGTTGCCGTCGTTCGTAATCGTTACATTCGCTCCCGCGACTGAAGCGCCGTTCTTGTCTTGCACGACACCAGTCAGACGTGAAGTGGTTCCTTGCGCAAACGCAGTCGTCGCACTGATCGCAACAAAAACGAACAGCGTAGCCGCCACACAGATAGATTTTTTCATCGGGTCCTCCAGGATGGAATCGATCGAATTGTGAACTTGAATCTCGCTTGGTCAAGAGAGACTCATTGGATGTGCAGCGCGCAGTATAACCGCAACTCGCAAAGCGTCAAGTCCTTTGTTTGATCTATTTCGGCATAACTTCTGATGAGGCACTTGTCGAAAAGTTTCGACTCCGCTGTGCAACGTAACGCGTCCGAAAAACTGAACGTGATCCATTATTCTGGACGCGCAAAACAGACACGGCCGCACCACCGCCATCGAGAGACACGACTGAACCCATGCCGAATCAGAGAATCACTCAAACTTTGTTGCGGGAGTGCCTGGCCGGCTATCACCAATCTTTATCCGCTCAATAAGTTCTTTTAGCTTTCGTTGTGGCGGATTGCTCGCATAAAATGCTGCGCCTGAGTTGGTTAGCTGCGATTATTCGGATGTGCAGGGTTCGACGACCTTCGATCGCAGCCGTAGTTTCACAAGCACCATCGGTCGCAACCTGTAAGTCACGGTGCAGCACCTTTCCTTGACTGTTCAAGGGGAGTGGGTGTGAAATGCACGCGCCGCGACGGCCCGTTAGTTGCCTAGTCTTTTGTGTTCATGCCATCAAACGTTCTGGATTTCCGAGGACGCGTCATTAAATTAACCACCCAAGACCCGATCGAGAGGATTCCCCAAAT
>Ga0163162_10007559_pt1 | contig 10585 bp, 7 predicted proteins | sample S55metaG_FD_115310 | JGI IMG/M metagenome (GOLD analysis project Ga0163162, IMG submission 115310) | Switchgrass rhizosphere microbial communities from Kellogg Biological Station, Michigan, USA - S5-5 metaG | ecosystem: Host-associated > Plants > Roots > Rhizosphere > Soil | place: USA: Michigan...
AAGAACTTTGTTTAATTTGTTTTATTGATTTTCTTCAAAGAGTTTATTTTTTTTAAAATTACTTCTCTATTTATTACTAGATTTTTTTGTCTTTTCCCGTTGCTAATTATAATAGGAGGGGAGATCTGGCCTCAGAGAGAGAAATTTTAGTAGACTTAACATCTTCTTCTTTACCTGAGTGCCTAATGTAACACCCGTAGTTACTATTAATAATGAAATCCAATGCAGGCAGGAAATTATCTAGAGGGTTTAAATAGGCTTAAAGCCTTCACTGGTTTTAAAGAGCCAATTGTTCCATCTTCTATGGAGATAGAAGTTAAGTGTATTCCTTGAATCTTTGGCCAAAGTGTGTTTTTGTAAAATCATAATTAGTTTTTATTATGGTTAGGAGTTAGTACGGTAGAAGCTTAATCTTACCATTTCATAATTAGTGTGCAAAGCAACTGGGTATTTAAATAGCATATCTATAAATACCCTTTTTCAGTTTAAAAAAAGGACCACTCGTTGGCTAGCAAGAGCTTCTCACCATATAAAGAACAGCAATAATGTACCTACTATTCTTAAAGTTCTCCCTAAAGAAGCTACTGTATGCCAATAAGAAAAGACAGGTGAGTACTCTCTGTAGCGACGAGGCATTCCTTGTATACCAAGGAAGTGTATAGGGAAAAAAGTAATATTTACTCCTATGAAAATAGAAACAAATTGTGCCTCTCTTAATAGTCTGTTTACTCTAATTCCTGTAAAAACAGGCCATCAAGTTGTTAATCCAACTATAATTGTAAAAACAGCCCCTATGCTTAAAACATAATGGAAATGCGCGACGACAAAATAAGTATCATGGTACAATAAGTCTAGAGTTCTGTTAGCCAAAATAATTCCAGTTAGTCCCCCGATTGTGAAAAGAAATAAAAACCCTAATACTCATAATTGCAAGGAACTTAATATTAAGTTCCTTCCCCTAAATGTAGAAACTCAGCTAAATACTTTAATGCCGGTAGGAACGGCGATAATTATGGTTGCTGCCGTAAAATAAAGGCGGGTATCTATATCTATCCCTACTCTGAACATATGGTGGGCTCATACCACGCAACCTAAAACTCCAATTCTAACTATAGCCAGAAACATTCCAGGCGCCCCAAATGGAACAGACTTTCCTCTTCTAATTACTACTGCATGGCTTACTAAGCCAAATCCAGGTAAAATTAAAATATAAACTTCAGGATGGCCAAAAAATCAAAACAAATGTTGGAATAGAACAGGGTCCCCCCCACCCAGAGGATCAAAAAAAGAAGTATTTAAGTTACGATCAAATAATAACATAGTAATACCTCCAGCTAATACTGGTAGTCTTAAAACCAGCAAAAATGCTGTAACCCATACGCTAATAAGAAACAAAGGCATATTAAATCACCTTAAAGCCGATGCTTTCAAATTGTTTATAGTGCATAGAAAATTAATAGATCCCGCAATAGAACTAACACCTGCTAGGTGCAATCTAAAAATTACAAGGTCTACCCTATTATTAGAGTGCCCAATGTACCTCCTTAAAGGAGGATAAATCGTTCATCCAGTACCTGGTCCAGTTCCGATTAAAAATGAGCTCATTATGAATACAGCTCTAAACGGGAGAAGTCAAAAGCTAAAGTTATTTAAGCGTGGGAAACATATATCTTGAGCTCCCAGTAACAACGGTAACAACAAATTCCCAAATCCCCCAATAAGAATTGGCATTACTATAAAAAAAATTATGAGAAAAGCATGTAAAGTTACTACTCTGTTATAAAAAGAGGAGAAATTAGAACAGCTTCTTCATCAAGTCCCGCCCGAAACAATTAATCTCCATCGAATCAAAACGCTTAAACTTGCGCCTATAATTCCTATCCTTAAAGCTAATGCTAAATAAAGTATCCCAATCTCCTTATGGTTACAACTCGTTAATCATCTAAAAGCTGCTTAAAATTTTAAGACTTGAGTAAACATTATGGTTCTACTATTTAGACTTATAGCATTAAGTATATTAATAGCGTCCATGACCCTAAAAATAAAAGGCATCTTATTTGAAGAAAGGATAATTTCATTAGAGATAGGTGTGTCAAGGAAAGAAATGATTTTTCTTTCTTCTATTTTAATTATTTCAATCTCGGTATTTATGTGAGGGCGGTTTTATATAATTGGGACACACAGGATAGTGGTTTTCTTTGTGTCTCTTAGCTTGTTCGTGCTTTCCATGTTACTATTAGTTATTAGCAACAGGTATATATCTATTTTCCTTGGGTGAGAAGGACTAGGAATTACTTCCTTTATCCTTATCATTTTTTATCAAAATTGAATAAGTATAGGCGGGGGATTGTTAACGCTACTTACTAACCGGGTTGGAGATAGGATGCTATTCATCAGCTTCTCTTACTGAATAACTATTTCTGCCTTTTTGGGCACTATGAGAACTGCCTTGTTAGCATTCATAATTTTAATTTTAGTGGCATCTACTAAAAGAGCACAGATCCCCTTCACCAGATGGTTACCAGCAGCAATAGCCGCCCCCACCCCGGTTAGGGCCCTTGTACACAGTTCTACTCTAGTAACAGCCGGAATTTGATTAATAATTCAATACCTACAAGCTACTTACTTAAGTTCTAGTATTTGACTGCTTCTAGGTAGAGCGACTTTAATTATAGCCAGAATAGCTGCTATAATAGAGGCCGACGGGAAAAAGGTAGTGGCACTATCAACTCTGAGTCAATTAGGGCTAATATTTATTGCCCTTTCTACGGGCAGGGCAATGATCTGCCTGTTCCATTTAGTAATACACGCAATAGCTAAGGCAAATTTATTCCTAATAGTAGGGAACCTGCTCCATTTACGGTTTTCTCAACAAGATTCTCGTAAAATTTCTTCTGGTACAGAAGAGATAGGGATTTTTCTTCTAATAACCATCAGAGCAATAAGCTTAAGGGGCGTTTTATTTCTAAGAGGATTTTATTCTAAAGATTATGTTATCTTAAGGGAAATAAATCTCTTCAATAGGAGCTTGACTTTTTTAGTTTTAACTAGAGTTATTACTATAACTGCAGCCTATTGCATTAAGCTCATTAGTTTTACAATAAAATTAGAAAAATCCATACTAATCAGTCATGAAAGTAAAAGAAGCTTTTTTATAATGCCTAGTTTATTCCTAAGAGCGTTCAGATTAAGATTAGGACTCATTATAATAATAAATGTGCATGGAGAGATGCTTCTGACAAAAACAGGTTCTGGACATTATTGAGTATTTATTACTTTAAGTGTGTTATTCCTAGTCAGAAGCCGGTTATTCAAAGTTTTATGATTAACAGGGTTTATTATTCAGATACTTTTAGTTAAAAGAGCAAGCTTTTATTTGTTAAAAACAGGAAAAGTAATCAACCAAAAAAGAACGTCTGTAGGAGTAGAACCCGAAATTTTAACGCTAAGTCTCTCTATCAGCTATTTAACTAGATTACTAAGCCGAAGCAGTGTCATTTTAATATGCACAATTGTACTATTGGTTTTGTTATAGGTCAGAGGTTTAGGTCTAGCAAAAACATATCTTAGAGGGTAAAAGCCTCCCGTGCAATTACACCAATTTAGTACTTTTAGATGATTAACGAGTTGTAACCATAAATTTATTTTTTACCACATGGACTTGTGGGTATTATAGATAGTGTCAGTAAGTTTTTATAAAAAACTAATAAACTTAATGAGATATAGTTTCTTCCATATAAACGGAAACCAGTATTAAAAAAACAAAAGCTTGCACTAGCGCAACTATCAGCTCTAATAGTCCGAAGCTTACTCCCAAGACTCAACTCCCTATAGGTAACTTGCATATAAGACTTAATATAATATGGCCCGCGCTTATGTTTGCTAATAGACGGAAGCACAAGGTAATAGGACGAACGGTTAGTCTAATCAATTCTACTAAGGACAGAAATGGCACTAAGTATCAAGGGGAGTTGACTGGTAGAAGAGAAGAAATATAGGACAGTTTAACTATAAAGAGTAAAATACTGGCAAGTCAAAGGGAGAGAGCTGCTGATAGATTAAATGCCAAAGTTGTGGTAACAGGGTATCTATAAGCAACTAAGCTTATAAGATTGAGAAGGGCCAATCCCAGAAAAGAACTCAAAAAAAATCTCGAATATATACCAATAGATGGAAAAAGTAATTTACTAAGGGCGATATAGATACTTTTATATATTAGCAGGAATGCGCCTAAAATTAAAATAATGGAGATAATACATCTAATTATTACCATAGTAAAAATAGACAGTTCTAGATTAGTCAGTCTGATAAAAGGACAAAACAAATTAAATAAAGTCGTTATGGGGTAGGGAGGTTTTAATTTTTTTAAAGAAATGTGCTTTAATGTAGTTGCATGTAAAGTTTTGGCCTTTAAAGATTGCACTTACGCTCTGCTTCGGGCTGTTACCCTGAAGGTTCTAGTTTTAAAACGTAAAGTTTGGAACTTTAAGATTATAACTTCTTTCTTTCATTTATAGAGAAAAACATACTATTTAGATTTGAATTAGAACTAAAGCAGATTGTGTAATATATTAACCATAGTAAAAGGCCGACTAATGGATTGCCAGCTGTCGCGGTTAGTATCCTGAGCTAAAATACTTAATTGGATATTAATATTAATAAGATACTGTGAAAAGTGTTAGGTTTTTAAAAAAAAGAGTAACAACGCAGATTAGAGACCTGCTTAGTCTGTTAAGGAAACTGAAACTAAACAGAATTAAGGTTGCCAGTGCATGTTACACAAAGGAGTCTGAAGAAGAAATGATGATCCTCATTACACGACTTTACTTAAAGGTTTTCAAATCGCTGTCCACTCTAACATCTTGATTAGATAAGGGTCAAGTGACATAAAACTCATAATAAAGACTCTTTGGGCTACATTTAACATAGAACCAAAAGGTTGGATTTGTAAGTAATAAATTTTTTTAAAGTTTTATGAAGTCAATAACATGCAGGGACAAATAGCTCGATAATTCTGCAAAGAGTAAGTCGCAACATGGTAAGAATACTGGAAGGTACTCTTATACAACTTTGTGAACGACAATCACATATGCAACTACATCTATAAGAAATATAATTTTCAATCTCTTCAGGATTGCGTTTAAAACTTTATGAGTCTATAGCATTTTGGAGAAGTCTAGCTTTCCAAAACTTAATTAGTCCTGTTTCTAGAATGTTAGAGAGATTGCACGATTTGGTTATTATTTGATTAGTGGTAATTTTGTTTTTAGTTTTTGTTATTGCCGGAATAGTTGCAGCTTATAAAAGTAATCTTATTCCTGATTCGTTACTGCTCGAACAAAGTTGGACTCTCGTTCCTATGCTGATTTTAGTTAGGATTGCTTATCCCAGTATTCACCTTTTGTGCCTGCAAGACTCTCTTTGTGCTTTGCCTTATGCCAATGTTAAGGTTATTGCCAATCAGTGAAACTGACAAAGTGAAAGAATGGAAGTTCAGGACCATTTGTTAGATAGGGACAAGCTTGACGAGCTGAGCTCTTTCGATTATCCTATAGTTTTTGCTAAAAATAAAATCATTCGGGTTGTCGTTACTAGAAGAGATGTTCTTCACTCTCTTGGTTTGCCTAGTTTAAGTCTAAAGTTAGATGCAACTCCCGGACGATTAAATGCGACAACCCTAGAATCGGTGGCTCCGGGGCTATTACAGGGTTCCTGTTTTGAATTGTGCGGAAGCGGGCACAGAGCTATACCTATTTATGCTATAGCCCTTTAGTTTTGTTTAATTCGATAATTGTAAGTTATTCAGTAGTAGCGCTGTATGCGTTCGGTTCTAACAACATAATTGTATTGCTGTTGTTATTTGAGTGTTTATCTTGATTATTGGCCACCTTAATGAGCGTCTCTATTTCCCTAAAATATTTGTTAATTCAAAGTTATTTCATGTTTTTAACATTAGTAGGAAGGCTGTATGTAAAAAGAGTACTTCTATTAGGAATATTTTTTAAGCTAGGGATTCCTCCCTTTCATTTATGATATGTGGTGTTATCTTTTTTTTTAAAAAAAGGTCTTTTCGTATTGTTCAGGACGCTTCATAAAATCCTTCCTATTTTATTTCTGAGGCTTATCTTGATAAGCAAAAACTGGATTATTCTTTTAGCACTTTTTTTGTCAAGGATTATTATGATTAGGGTTGGGGGATTTTTTTATGTCCTTTTAGTTTCTTCTATGATTAATACCAACTGAGCGTTAGTGGCCAGCCTATTAGCTAAGAGGCTTTTTATAATTTACTGAGTTGTTTATAGAATAATTATCATTTTCCTTTTAAGTGCTTTAGTTGTTAATGTTCTAGTTCTCTTAAGAAATGAACAAGCCATACTTCTAGGAGTTATTTGATTAGTTGTAGCAGGAATGCCTCCTTTTATTATGTTTTGATTGAAGGCTTTTATCTTTATACAAATAATAAAAATTAGTGTTAGTATTAGGGTTGTTTTAGTTATAGCTAGAGTTTTAGCTGTGGTTTCATACTTCCGGGCATTTCATTTAAGACTCATACTTGCAATTAGACAAAATCAAACTTTATTTCCATTTGTTTTGAGCATTGCCTTGTTGTTATGTTTTTAAAAAGTAATAAAGCGATTCAGCTCTGGGCTTAAGTTCCGGATTAGGACTTTGTCCTATTACTTCAATCTAATTACAGCAATTGTATTATCCTTATTGATAGGTTCCTATGCTGATTTTACAACTTAGGCTCTCTATCCCCTCCTGATAATCCTCCGGAGACGCTCATTAAGGAGCCCATAGAGTAGTTTCTTAAACTTTCTAATAATACAACAAGTCAATCAACTATTACTTTATCTAGAGTTGTTCAGTGTAAATTCAAATTTAGTGTATACCACAATTAGACATTTTAAATCAGCACCCCTAAGAATAGAACTTATATAATATAAATTCCCAGTCCGTGCAGTTACAATTTTAATGTATAAATTAAAACTTATAACAACTTTGTTTAATTTGTTTTGTACCCTCGTATCTAAAAGCCTTTTTTAAAGATTGTTACTGGGATTATTTTATTTTTTCCAGCAGCTTGGGTGAGGGGTGGATCCTTCTTTAGGCAGAGATGTTTTAATTAATGAAGGGGCCTCTTTCTCTACTGAGGTTGTTAGGGGTCCAAATACGGTAGATATTACTAATTCTGTTTTAGGCCCCTTTTTTTAAGAAGTTATTACCACCATGACTTACCTTAGAAATAAAACCAGTGAAGGCGTAACATACTTAAAAATTTTACTGACTTCAATGAACAAGCATCCACCTCCTCTATATCAATGGAGGTGGAGCTTAAGCCCACGACACGGGTCTTTGGTAAAAATTAGAATATGTATTAAGACAGAGGAATCTATTAGACACCCGTTAGGTTGCATGAGATGGTTTTAATCTCTGTATTATTCCTTATTATAATTAACACTTTTTGGAAAAGTAATAAGTCGCTATTAGTAATTATTTTACTAGAACTGATGACCACTACTATTATTTTAATGGTGCTCTTGTCTTACGGAAGTTATTTAATAGTGTTATTACTTTTCCTGTTTTTTGTTGGAGAGAGTCTTGTTCTAATTTCCTCTTTTTATAATTCTCTTCGTTTAGTGGGGGCTTCTTATAGTATATTAATATTCTTTTAGTCGTAATGAGAATTTTGAGATGTTTTGTATGTTACGCCTTTTTGCTATTTTCATTAATCATAACAATTATAGCTTTAGTTAATAGAAACGCGTCGTTATAAGTCTTATATTTTTGGTTAGAGTGGTCCTTTTTTTTATTCTTGCTTTAATACAGCTTATTTTAAGAGAGCCTCTCGTTGTTAGAAGCCCGCAATTAGCTGTTTTAGAATCTGGATTTGAAGCTCTTAAATCAGGAGCGAGTCTTAGATCCTCTTTTTTTGTATTGGTGGCGTTATTTGTGTTATTTGATATAGAACTAGTATTATTTTTTCCGGGTGTTATATTTTTTTATGGGCTTGTTGTGGACGTTTTTAATTTCTGAAATTTTTTGTTGTTAGTAGTTTTGGTGACCCTCTTGTTAGAGTGGATTTTTCATGGCTTAAAATGGCAACTTTAAAACACGTCTATTTAATAATAGGTCCTTAATTAGGTGGTTAAGAGGAATTTTAGTTTTTATTACTTGTGTTTTTATGCAAAATTGTAGTTTGTATTTTATAGTTGTTGATACTTTGGTTATAAGCTTATTGTGATTAAGATTAATTGCGATTATGGCCTCTTTTCTAAGAAACTTAAAAAGTGTAAGACAAACAAATTTCTTGTGATGAAGCGCTTTAATTATTATTAGGGGCAGGATTATTACTTCTAACTTTTTTCTTTTTTATGTTTTATTTGAGTTCAGATTAATTCCTATTTTGTTAATAATCCTATTTTGAGGCAATCAACCAGAACGTCTGTCTGCAGGTCTATATTTTCTTATTTATACTGGAGTTTTTTCTATTCCTTATTTATTGTTAATTTTAATTTTACTAAAAATAACAAAATTCTGGACTATAAGGATTATGATGAGCTTAGGCGCTTTAAGAACAATTCTGTTACTTCCATTTTTGGTTAAAATACCTATTTTAGGGTTCCATTTTTGGTTGCCTAAAGCACATGTAGAAGCTAGCACTAGCGGTTCAATAATTTTAGCTGGTCTAATGCTCAAACTTGGCAGATATGGGGTGTATCGTGTAGTCTATACCTTTAAAATGGCTATTTACTTGAGTATAACGTCGTCGTTTTGACTGTTTAGTGCAATTTTAAGTAGACTCTTCACTTTTATGCAGACAGACGTTAAGAAATTAGTGGCTTATAGAAGAGTTAGTCACATAACATTCATAATACTCGGCTTAGTTTCCAGAAACAAGACTCTCTTCTTAAGGGTCTTGATACTGTCTTTAGCTCACGGATGGGCATCTATGGGGATATTTGCTGGGGCAGGATTGATTAGTCAAACTTCTAGTTCCCGTTTGGGAATTTTGGCTTCCATAGAAGGAAAGCTTAGAGTTTTGTCTTTATTGATTGGATTATTTTTACTGTCTAATGCATCTATTCCCCCCTTACCCTCTTTTTTTCCTGAGCTGAGGCTTGTTTTAGCTGCTGGGATAAATAGGGGGATAATTATCTTTTTATTTTTGTTCTTAAGTGTTTTTGTGTGCTATTACAATGCCTATATTTTTGTGTGGGCCTCTCATATAAAAAGAGTGGAATTAATTAGTAGAAGACAAAAGAAGATAGAACTAGATAAAATACTGTTGCTACTAGCAACAACTTTCATATCCTTAATTTGACTAAAAACGATATAACTCAATATTGCTAGAACCACAATCTAGAGTATTCTAATACTGTAAGGAACGTCAGTTATTGTAATATTGCTTTTGCAAAGCAAAGATTCTTGTGTTTTGTTTTGAATTGTTATGTACTTACTTGTAATTTTAATAGGGTTTGGGGCAGTAGCTTTTTCAACCTTATTAGAACGCAAGTTATTGGGGCTTAGTCAAGTTCGTTTAGGGCCTAATAAGGTTTCTATCCTAGGTATTTTACAGCCGGTAGCTGACGGGGTTAAGCTCCTATTTAAGCAGTTGTTTTTAATTACTTTAAGTCAGAGGCTCCTATTTTTAGGAAGGCCTACCATTGTTTTTTGTTTATTTATAATTATTTGGGCTTGACTACTCCCTTGAGACAGGATAGGATATGAGTTGAAATATTCTAGTCTAGTCTTTTTTTCGTTACTGGGAGTGGGAAGGTATGTTATTATCATAACAGGGTGAAGTAGGATTAGTAGGTTTGCTAAACTTGGCAGCTTACGTGGCATCCTCCAGAATCTCTCTTTTGAAGTAGCCCTAATTTTGATTTTTATATCTGTCTTGATATTTTTTCACAGATTCTCTATTAAAAGGGAAATAAATATAAAAGAAGAGCTTATATTGGTGTGAGTCAGTATTTGACTGTTACTCTCGTTAATAGAAAGTAACCGTGCTCCATTTGATTTGCTAGAAGGCGAGAGAGAATTAATTAGCGGATTTAATATTGAAATAGGAAGCTTAACATTTGTTTACCTTTTTTTAAGAGAGTATGGAATACTCATTATTTTATCTTTTATTGCGGGCGTAGCGCTATACGGAAAAACTACAGTATATTTTATTATTTTTATGTCTTTCCTTTTATTTATACGAAGTTGTTTTCCACGAGTTCGATATGATGTTATAATAAGGATAATGTGAGAGAGGGTACTCCCTTTTGGTGTATTATTTTTTATAGTTTTATATATTATAGTTTAAGAGATCATTGAAAAATCAAATTTGACTTCGAATCAAAACTTAAACTCCTAGCAGTTTCTTTTTTAAAAAAAAACTTCAGTTATCTATGAGAATTAAGAACCCCTAAAAATATTACTTATATATGAGGATTCGGGAGATTTTTAGGGGTTGTAATAGTGGTCCAAATTCTTTCTGGTATTTTTTTAGCATTCTTTTATGTTAGTGGAGAAGGCGCGTGAGAGTCAGTAATTTTGTTAACTCGAGAAGTTAGGAGGGGGTGGCTTATACGCC
>Ga0163162_10007561_pt1 | contig 10585 bp, 9 predicted proteins | sample S55metaG_FD_115310 | JGI IMG/M metagenome (GOLD analysis project Ga0163162, IMG submission 115310) | Switchgrass rhizosphere microbial communities from Kellogg Biological Station, Michigan, USA - S5-5 metaG | ecosystem: Host-associated > Plants > Roots > Rhizosphere > Soil | place: USA: Michigan...
AAAGGACTGGGGGATCTGCGGCCAACGCGCGCGCCACTCCGGCACGCTGACGTTGCCCTCCTGAAAGCTCATGCGGCATTCGCGTGGCAAATTCGTCTGGAGGTAAACCAACCAGTCGCAGCATCTCCAATGTCCGCGCCTGCACTCGTTGTTGAGGCCAGGCCTCCAGCCGGGGAACGACGCCCACGTTACGTTCGATCGTAAAGTGTGGGAACAGGCCGGTTTCCTGAATCACATAACCGATCCGGCGCCGCAACTGTATCGGATTCCATTGTGTTGTGGGGCGTCCCTCGATGCGTACCTCTCCGTCGGTAGGATCCAGCAGACGGTTGATCAACTTCAGAAGAGTCGTCTTTCCCGACCCGCTTTGGCCCAACAGGACCAGCGTTTCTCCCCGACAGACCGTGAGATTGATCTCCGAAAGTAGAGCGCGCCCCGCCGGCAGGCGATAACTGACGTGCCGCAGCTCGATGAGGGGTTCGCGGTTCATGAGGCGCCTTAACCAAGTCTAACGGAGTTGTGGGAGAAGTTCTGAGTTTTGAGTGCCGATCCACCGGGGCGCTGAAGCCGTCATTGGCTGGGCAACTACCGGGAGCGGAGGTGACCCAGCTCTTCTGTTAGTTCTTGATTTTGTTTTGTTAAGGCCTCGATACTTTTCCGTGCGCGTACCAGAGCGGCAAGGACTCTCGAAGGATCACAAATGGTCTCGAGACCATGAATATAGTCTCGAAGCTTCTCAGGCAGAGCGTTCACTTGAGCGGCGGTGGGGCTGAAGTTCGTCAGGCGGTCCACTATCGCTTGTAGACTACCGTTTATCGCTATAACTCTCTGAATTGTAACGGCGTCGGCAGTGTCGATGTCCTCCTGCCAGCCTTCCCATTCTCGGACTATTCCTTCCAGGCAAAACGCACAGTACTCACCGAGGCGACGGCCGCGCTTAAGCGGCCGCTCGCACCTCTTGCATTTCATAAACAAACTGTTAGACGCCGTTTCCGGACTAACGGTTCGCTAAGGCCGAAAGTCAGCTCCGAATTCGGTTACCGCTGGGAAGCGTCGAGGCCGACTTTGACTCCGTCCGCGGTTTCGAAAGCGACGAGATAGCCACCGTCGGTGCCGTCGCGATTTGGCGCGATGTAGACCTTGATCTTGTCGCCTGCCTTGATCATGCCGTCGCGATAGCCCGCCCTGTAGACGTTATTTCGGCTGTGTGTCTCAAGTTCGATCACTCGCGTGCCCTTTGAATCCTTCACCTGGATTTCAAGCTTTCCATGCGGGTTCATGATTTGCCACGACTTGACTACACCTTCCATTTCGACACGCTTGGTGAAATCCTGACCCGCCGCGGAATGATGCGCTACGGCAGGCCTCGCGATAGACATCAGCAAGACGATTACGAGGGCAATGAGTGAGGTTCTCATAGTTATAAACTCCAGTGGTTATTTTGTGGGTTGCGGACTTTTTGTGCGCAGCTCTTCCAGCCGGTGAAGCCATGCAGGTTCGTTGCATTCATAGGTCATCAGGAATCCGTTTGGAACGATCGACCACTTCTTGGTTTCTGAAAAGGGCGCTGTGTAGAAAACTGGGTCCGTCATGGTCATTTGTGCCGTGAGCACCTTTTGACCGTTCTCCTCGGATAATGTATAGCGCTCGACGATCCGAGCCTGATCGCTGTGCGCGTAGCGTTGATCGACCTGCTCGTCCAGCTTCGTTGTTTCTACGACGAGGGTGTCGCCCTCCCAACGCCCCGTGGAGTAACCATTCCTTTCGGACAGACGATCCGCTTCGGGAATGATTCGATTGCCGAAATAGACCCGGCGAATTTCGTTGTGCGCTTCGTAGATGATGGTGATTTGATCCGGACGCTGGATGATCTCCATCGGGTACCCGCCGGACCCCAACATTGAGCCCGGCATTCCCGTGCCAAGACAGTAACCCCCGGGTGTATCCCCAGTGCCGGCGACCAGGCGCTGATACTCCTGGACTTTCGCTCGCGCTTCGGGACGAAGAGGCAATTCCGGTTGAGCGCCGCGCGCGCCGCCTCCTCTGGCCTGCGCGCCGGGAGCCCGGTATGTAGTCCAAACGCCTGTCAGGTCCGGCGTCTTTGCAGCTGGCGTTTGAGCCGAGACAATGCCGGCCAACCCGGCTACCGCGAACGCGATCAAAAGAATTTTAGGTCGTCTGACCATCCGTTCCTCCTGGGAAGCGAATGAAATGCAGTGTTTCGTTTTGCGGGATTGTATCGCTTTCTAGAACTACTTGCTAGGAAGGTGTCAACGGCTCTTGCGTAAGGTCCACTTTATCTGGATCGGATTGTTGCGCTGCCGCAGGATTGTGATCGCCGCTGGTTTGCTCGGCGCCGAAGTAGTTCATCATCTCAAACACTCCCGCCAGAGTAGCTCCGAGGCGGTGGGCGGGTCGAACCAGCGAGTTTTGAAGAGATTCCGTCTTATCCAGGATCTGATTGATTCCCTTCTCCATATGGATGTCAATCTGAGCCAGCCGGAATTCATATTTCGAATGGGCTCGCGCCAGGACCGGATCGAAATTTGCCAGTTGGGTTTTAGCTTTGTCGGTCAAGGACACCGCTTGCGCCGAAGCGATTTCCAACGCGCTGACCCAGACCTTCGCGCTCTCGCGTGCCTGAAGCTCCTGCAGGGTCTCCGTGACCTTGAACGTAACCTTGAAGAAAGCCTTGTAGGCATACCAGATAATCACGGCGTTGAAGAGGAGCGTCGCGCTCGTAAACGCAAGAAATATGGTCATCTCGGCTCTCATACGCGCCTTAGGATAGACAGCTTTCTGTTTATGGAAAAGAAAAAGTTGAACCAGCGCAAAATTGGCGGGGTTGGTAGTTTCTACTGTGACTTGGCAATCCCCTGGCGCTTCGATAGAGTTGCAGGATCGGAGGTTACCGATGGTTTCCGTAACGGTCAATGGAAAGAAGTATGACGTCGATGTCAGCGCGGACACTCCGCTGCTCTGGGTTATTCGCGATGCAATCGGCCTGAATGGCACGAAATTCGGGTGCGGCTTGCAGCAGTGCGGAGCCTGCACTGTCCATTTGGATGGAGAACCTGTGCGTTCGTGCGGTGTTCCGATATCGAACGTCGCCGCGAAGAAAGTCACAACGATTGAGGGACTCTCGCCAACTTCGACTCATCCTCTGCAACGCGCCTGGATTGCGGAACAAGTGCCGCAGTGTGGCTACTGCCAGTCCGGGCAACTGATGTCGGCGGCCGCACTCCTCGCGAAAAAACCGAAGCCCACTGATGAAGACATCGATTCCGCCATGTCCGGCAACATCTGCCGGTGCGGCACTTATCAACGCATACGCCGCGCGATCCATCGCGCCGCGGGCGCATAGGGGGCGCATATGGTAAAAGTTCTTAATCGACGCACGTTTTTAAGAGTGGGCGCCACTGCAGGCGGGGCGTTCGTGATCGGAGCGTATCTCCCAGGGCTACGCGAAGGCGCCACGCTGGAAGCCGCAGGCGTGTTTGAGCCGAACGTCTGGGTATGGATCGGCGCCGACGATAGCGTGACGATCACATTGACACAACTTGAAATGGGACAGGGCGTCATGACGGCTATGCCTCTGCTGCTTGCCGAAGAACTGGACGTGGATCCTGCAAAGATTAAAACCGAATGGGCCCCGGCGGACGCGAAATACGGAAATCCCGACTTTGGCGGCCGGCAGATCACCGCCGGCAGTAACAGCGTCCGAGGCATGTGGAAGCCGCTGCGTGAAGCGGGCGCCGCCGCGCGCGCAATGCTTGTCACCGCTGCAGCGCAGACGTGGAGCGTGAAAGACAGCGAATGCACGACGGACAAAGGCGAAGTGATCAACGGTAACCGCCGCCTGCGCTATGGCGCGCTCGTGGACAAGGCCGCAGCTTTACCTGTTCCCAAAACCGTTTCCCTGAAGAATCCGAAAGACTTTCGTCTCCTCGGCGGAACGACACCACGGCTTGATATTCCTTCAAAGGTCAACGGCACGGCGGGATTCGGTATCGATGTCAAACGGCCGGACATGTTGGTCGCGCGAGTGGTGCGTTGCCCTGTATTCGGAGGCAAGGTTCAAAGCTTTAATGATCAAAAAGCGAAGGCGGTCCCCGGAGTTAAACACGTCGTAAAAATCAGTAGTGGCGTTGCTATCGTCGCAACGGACTATTGGTCCGCATCGAAAGGCGCGCAGGCTCTGGAAGTCACCTGGGACGAGGGCCCGCTCGCAAAACTCACGAGCGCCGATATCATGAAACAGTACGCAACGCTGGCTCAACAGCCGGGCAAGGTCGCGCGCAACGACGGCGACGCCACCGGCACACTGCGTCGATCGGACTTGATTCAAGTGGATCGCGTCTTCGAAGCGCCGTTTCTCGCCCACGCGTGCATGGAACCCATGAACTGCACAGCCGACGTCAGCAATGGCCGATGCGAAGTGTGGGTTCCGACACAGAGCCAGACCGCGTCGCAGGAAGCAGCAGCGGCCGCGTCAGGTCTTCCGATGAACGCGGTCAGCATTCACACGACCTACCTTGGTGGCGGTTTCGGGAGGCGAGGCGAAGCGGACTTCGTCGCTGACGCCGTTGAGACGTCGAAAGCCATCGGCAAACCCGTGAAAGTGATCTGGTCTCGCGAGGACGATATCCAGCACGACTACTATCGTCCGATCACCTATGTCCGGATGTCTGGAGCGGTAGATCGAAGCGGAAAGCCGGCGGTGTTCATGCAACGCATCGTGCAGCAATCGCTGCTAAAGCGCGTGGGTGCTCTTCCACCGACGGGCGTGGATTTCATTTCCGTTGATGGTTCCGCAACTCTGACCTACGACATTCCGAATATCCGTGTCGAATACACGGAAGCAGATCCTGGAGTTCCTTATGGTTTCTGGCGATCTGTCGGCGCTTCAGTTCAGGGCTGGGTTGTCGAGGCCTTCATCGACGAACTTGCGACGACTGCAGGTAAGGATCCCTACCAGTTCCGTCGCGACATGTTAAGCAAAGCGCCGCGGCATCGCGCAGTGCTCGATCTGGTTGCGGAAAAATCCGGCTGGGGAAAGCCGCTGGCTGCAGGCCACGCTCGCGGAATTGCCATGATGGAGGCCTTTGGAAGCATCATCGCTCAGGTCGCCGAAGTGTCCGTCACCAACGGCAACGTGCGTATTCACAAGATGTGGTGCGCTGTCGATACCGGCTGGGTCATCAGTCCGGACACGATCAAGGCACAAATGGAAGGCGGGACAATCTACGGACTGACTGCGGCCCTCAAGGGCGAGATTACGATCGAGAACGGCCGGGTCAAGCAACGTCACTTCGTCGACTATCCGGTCATGCGTCAGAACGAGGCTCCGGAGATCGAAACGCATATTGTTCCGAGTACTGAGACGCCCGGCGGAATCGGAGAACCCAGCACGGCTCTGGCTGCGGGTGCCCTGGTGAACGCGATTGCTGCCGCCACTAAGAAGCGCATTTACCAGCTGCCGATCCGCGCGGAACAGCTTCGCGCATAGAGAAGCCACAAAAGCACACAGGGACGAAGTCTTCCGGACTGTTCGTGACGAGTTGCCATCCTCATCCTGGACAACTCAAAAAAATTCGTGGAGGAAACCCCATCAGCACCGAAGAGTCTTCGAATCGCAGTTTTCCGCATCTAACGGCGTGCTTGCGGGGCAAGGCAAGACTTACTGTGCTTGCCACTCTGCTCTTCAGCACTCTGATCCCGGGGCAAGCATTTGCGCTTGCAACGATCAAGATCATCAGCGTACCGGCCTACGGCAACTTTGGTTCAATGTCAGGCGTCGTTTCGGGCGTTGACTGCTCTCAATATCGCGTCGCTGGGGTTATCTATGTGCCGGGTCTCGGGTGGTATACGAAGCCATTTTTTTCGGACCCTTCTGTAGCGATCAATCCCACGGACTGCACGTGGAGCCTTAACGTTACTACGGGTGGTCTCGATACTCGAGCCACGATTCATAGTGCGTGGCTCGTACCGGCGAACTTCACCGTTCCCCTGGCCAGCGGCAGCGGCAGGGTTCCCGCCGCACTAAGTGGATTTCCCCATGATTCAAGGGAACGCTATGGCCCAATTGTGGAATTTGCGGGGCGCCGGTGGGCGGTCAAAGATGCGCCACTGCCGGTGGGCCCCGGAGCGAACCTCTTTTCGGCGCTGCCGACCGATGTCTGGGCGGATCAGGCGGGTCTGCACTTGACGCTGAGCAAAAAGGGCGACGACTGGTGGTCGACAGAACTCACGCTCCTTGGAGCCCCACTTGGTTATGGCACTTACATCTATCAAACGGCAAGCCGAACCGACAACCTGGATATCAATGTCACCTTCGGCGGCGGATTTACCTGGGATGATTACGGCGATGAGGAATCGCCCGATGGCTCCGCCAATCGGGAGATCGACATTGGCGAAGATTCACGCTGGGGCGTGCCTGCAGATGCGAATACGCAAAACGTGAAGCAGCCTTATAACTACACAGCTGCGAACAGATATCGCTTCAATCTACCCGATCTCAGTGGCGATCCGGCACTGACCCGCATTATGGTCTGGACACCGACTTTCATCCGCTTTATTACTCTGAAGGGAAACCATCCAACCGTTGACGATCCTTCCGCTGTTGTCAGCGATTACACGTACACGCACAACCCCTCGGAAAGAAGATATGTGCCGGTTCCGGGCCGTGAAAGACTGCACTTCAATCTCTGGCTGAATAAAACCGTGAATAGTACGGGGCCTACGGATGGTCAACCGATAGAGGTCATCGTCAAAAACTTCGCTTTCAGTCCTCTAAACAACCAGCGAGACCTCGACGGAAGTGGAACCTCGGACCTCATCTGGAGTAATACCGCGACCAAGGAGACAGCGGCGTGGTTAATGGACGGCTTGAATCCGATTTCTGCGCGTATTCTACGCGGGTTCAACACTGGTTGGAGCGTCGAAAAAATCGCGGATTTAAACGGCGATGGTAAAGCCGATATTGTCTGGCGGCATAGTGACGGCACACTGGCCTCACGGCTTATGAATGGGCTCGATATGTTGGGTGAAGGGGTCTTGCTCGGGCCAGGATCAGGGTGGAGTATTAAGCTTGTCGGCGATTTTGATGGCAATGGTAAGGATGACCTCCTGTGGGAACATACTGACGGCAGCTCGGCGATCTGGCTGATGGACGGATTGAGCCCCATCGCCGGCGGCGGACTCCTGGGGCCGGGAACAGCATGGCGAGTGAAGCTTATCGGCGATTTTGACGGCAATGGTAAGGATGACCTCCTGTGGGAACATGCCGACGGCAGCTCGGCGATCTGGTTGATGGACGGATTGAGCCCCCTCGCCGGCGGCGGACTCCTCGGGCCGGGAACAGCATGGCGAGTGAAGCTTATCGGCGATTTTGACGGCAACGGCAAGGATGACCTTCTATGGGAACATGCCGACGGCAGCTCGGCGATCTGGCTGATGAATGGATTGACTGCCGTAGCCGGCGGGGGACTCCTGGGACCAGGAACCGGGTGGAGCGCAAAGCACATCGGGGACTTTGACGGCAACGGCAAAGACGACATTGTCTGGGAACATGCCGACGGCAGCTGGGCAATCTGGTTGATGAATGGATTGCCCCCCCTGGCCGGCGGTGGACTTCTGGGACCTGGAACGGGATGGAGCGCCACGCACATCGGAGACTTTGAGAGCAACGGCAAGGCCGACCTTCTCTGGGAACACCTGGACGGCAGCGTCGTCATCTGGCTGATGGATGGATTGAGTGCAAGCAAATGCGGCGGGGTCCTGGGGCCTGGCACAGGCTGGAAGCCGGTGCCTTAAGCCGCACGGAGCGGGGCAAAAAACCTTGACGTCAGCGGGCACTTGAAAAAATACTGCGAACGTCCTTTTCCAAACTCAACAACGCATCAGCCAGTAGGCGGGAGGCGCGAACGCAATGGCAAAATCCAGGAAAGCATCCGTCAATCGTCGGGGTTTCTTAAAAGGAGCAGCGGCGGGAGCCGCAGCAGGAGCGACTGCCCTCGTTTCCGGACTCCCGACCTCTGAAGCGTCGCAGGCTCCGCCAGCGGGGACGACTGGCGCGCAAGGCGCGCGCGGGCAGTCCAGCGGGGCTCCAGCCCCGACCGCGGAACAAATCGCGCGCGATGCCGGCAATGTACGTCCGCCCGCGACAGTTCGAGCTGTCAACCGTGCAGGCTCGGATCTGATGGTCCAGGTTCTGAAAGACATGGGTGTCGAATACGCGGCTGCGAATCCGGGATCCAGTTTTGAGGGATTTCAGGAATCGTGCATTAACTATGGCGGTGAGAAGCGCAACACGATGCCGGAATGGATCACCGCACTACACGAAGAGTCCTCGGTGACGATGGGTCATGGCTATGCCAAGGCAACCGGAAAACCGATGGTTGCTGTGTTGCATGGCACGATCGGGATACAGCACGCCGCGATGTCGATCTATCAGGCCTATCATGGGCGCGTTCCTATCGTCATGATCGCCGGCCGCGACATTCCCTTCATCGCGCAGCACAGTGCGGCCGACATGGGGGGCATTGTTCGCAGCTTTACAAAGTGGGACGCGCTTCCGAAGACGTTGCCCGAGTCACTAACCGCGCTGCAGGAAGCCTATCGACAGGCCATTACACCCCCGATGGGCCCGACGCTTGTCGTTCTCGATATCGAGTTACAGAAGGAAGAAGCCGGCAATCTGGCTGTCCCGAAGTACACGCCACCTGTTTTTCCGACCGTGGACGCGACACGCGTTCGAGAGATCGCCACAGGCCTGGTCAACGCGCAGAATCCGCGAATTGCCGTTGGCCGGCTGCGAACCCCGGAAGGTGTAGGGCTTTCGGTGCAGCTCGCCGAACTGGTTGGCGCGAGCACAAGCACCAGTGCAACCGGCGGACCTATGAGCTTCCCTCAACGTCATCCACTGCAGGGACCCGGCGCCGATACGAATTATGACTACACCCTCGGTCTCGAGACAGCAGGGGCGCAGGCCGCGATCATCGGTCCGGCGCTCGCGACGATTACGGCAGAACGCGATATTGCAAAAATCGGATTCAATGGAATCCAGGGCGCAGGCGGAGGAGGCGGTGGCGGCAGAGGCGGGCGGGGTGGCGGGGGTGGCAGTACCACCACCGCAGACGCGGAAGCCAGCCTGCCCGCACTCATCGAAGAAGTGAAGCGCCAACTCACAACAGACAAGCGTCGACTCGTGACGGAACGAACCGCAAAGCATGCGGCAGCGAATCAGGCCGCTCGCGTAGAAGCAATCAAGGCAGCTGTTGAGAGCAAGAGACCCGGCTGGGATGGCAGCCCCGTCAGCACCGCCCGTATTTATGCCGAGCTGTGGCCGTTGATCATGAACGAAGACTGGTGCCTGTCTTCTCCCAGCAGCTTTTCCGGTGGACACCACGCGCAGCTCTGGGATCACAACAAGCCGTGGAGTTATCTCGGCGGCCAAGATGCGGGGGGTATGGGCTACGGCGCACCGGCTTCTGTCGGTGCGGCCCTAGCGGCGAAAAGTCGCAACCGCATCGTCATCAATATTCAGACCGATGGCGATCTCAACTATGCGCCTGGCATACTCTGGACCGCCGCGCACCACAAGCTGCCCATGCTGACCATCATGCACAACAATCGTGCCTGGCATCAGGAGTTGATGTTTGTGGAATACATGACCGGCGTGCGTGGACGCGGAACCGATCGCGGGTATATTGGGAATGCTTTGAGAGATCCCGACATTGATTACTGCAAGATGGCGGAATGCTACGGCATGAAGAGCGAACCTCGTCCGATCTCCGACCCGAAGCTGCTGGCGGCCGCTTTCAAGCGAGGCGTGGATTCGGTTAAGAAGGGTGAGCCCTACATGATCGACGTCATCACGCAGCCACGGTAGGAAAAGCCATGAATTTGTTAAAGAGAGTTTCGTTCCCCCATGGAATCGCGATGCAACTCGCGATTGCACTAATGGTCGCACCAATCGTCGCAATTTATGCCCAGACTCCCGAGGGTGGCACCCAGGTTCCGGCCGCAACAGGCGGGGCAGCACGCGGAAACCGTGGGAACGGGGGTGCACGCGGCGGAGCGGCCCAGGGGGGTGGACGCGGAGCGCGTGGTGGCGTCGGGACGACTCCTGCGCCAACAAGTCCCGTCACGGGGAATGCCGTCGCCGGCAAGAAGCTTTACTTCGACTACAGCTGTTACGGATGTCACGGCTACAACGGCGAGACCGGTCGAGCGTTTGTCGGGAACTGGGGCAACCTTCAGACAGAAGCCGGCTTCATTGCTTTTCTTCGCCTCCGCGGAGATCGTGCATCGGCGACCCCTGCAACAAGCATGCCGAACTTTCCAGAGAATACGCTAAGCGAGAAGCAGGCTAAGGATATCTATGCGTACATCCGGACATTCAAGAGCAACTCACCCGAGGTGAAGGATATTCCGACGCTGAACTCCATCGTGAGCGCGGCCTCGCGGCCGTACAGGCCGTAGCAGGGACAGGAATCCAACCCCGGCCCCGGTAGCGGTCCGAGATGTCTTCGCATTGGAGTTGCTCTAACCGGGCGTGGCACTTCCGCTTCACACCCGGGCT
>Ga0163162_10007566_pt1 | contig 10580 bp, 9 predicted proteins | sample S55metaG_FD_115310 | JGI IMG/M metagenome (GOLD analysis project Ga0163162, IMG submission 115310) | Switchgrass rhizosphere microbial communities from Kellogg Biological Station, Michigan, USA - S5-5 metaG | ecosystem: Host-associated > Plants > Roots > Rhizosphere > Soil | place: USA: Michigan...
AACTCAGTTGCTTCTCCCTCTTTCGTTTCCACCTTTATTTCACCTCCGTGTGCTTTGACAATATCATAAGCCAAACTCAAACCCAACCCTGTGCCATGTCCAGTGGGTTTCGTTGTAAAGAAGGGTTGGAATATTTTATCTGATACTTGGGCACGAATACCACCGCCGTCCTTACTGCAGATCACAACTTTTCCCAGATCCTTTTTCGTCTTAACTTGAACGGCTGCTTCGTACCCATTCAAATTTTGATTGTGTTTTTCATTCACGGCGTAAAACGCATTATTGATCAGGTTGAGCATGACCTTCCCAATTTCTTGGGGAATGACATTTATTTTTTCGATACCGGTATCAAAATCCGTTTCAATTTTTGCTTCGAAGGATTTATCCTTTGCTCTGAAGCCGTGGTAAGCTAATCTTAGATACTCATCGGCAAGTCTATTCATCTCGGTGGGCTCCTTTTCACCACTACTCGTTCCTGAATGTTGAAGCATGGCCTTTACAATGGCATCGGCTCGTTATGAATCAAGGTATGCAGAAGATTCAAGAGATGTTGCTGGATAGCCAGGCGTTAGTGATAATTAAACGATGGGAAGACCAAAGCTGAATAGAGTCCAAAGCACCGGAAAAAACCACTGGATTCAATGACAGATTGATATAAGTCCATCAGTTATTTTGTCGGTATTTTTATCGTCAACCGGCAACTTCCCGTTTTCCCTAACGTTCGGCTTGTGTTGAAAATACCTTAACGAAAGAGATGTGAGCGGAAGGCCTTTAGAATTGATAAATCCTTATTGCTGGAGAGGCTTAGCATTGATAGAAGCACGCATTTCAGTTAATTGCGCGAGCCGCTCCTGTTTTTTGGCAAGCTCCCCAGTAAGTGACGCTATTTTGTCGTCTTGATTGCCTACGTCATTGTTTGCCGACTGAGCATCTTTTGCTTTGCGATAGGCTTTTTTAGAGTTTCGTTTTGCTTTTCTTGCTTCCTTTACACCACCTTCCGTTGCTTTGTCAGCCTGTACACTGCTGGTTACTGCTGCATCCTGGGCAGTTGATTCTGCAGCTGTAGCTTTGGATTGGTAGCCGGGCTTGTTGTTTTGTGCTATTGTTAACTTAGCGGTAAGGTCTGCAATGTCATTGCTTACTTCTGTAAACTCTTTATTTAGTTTAACCGTGTCGGATGCTGTTTTATAGACCTGGCCGTAGGTAGTAAAGCCGGTCGTTATAAGAGTTAGAAAACAAACTACATAAATTTTATTTTTCATAATTTTCTTTTTTAAAGAATTAATCGTCACAACCCTTTTTTAAGGAAATAGACTTCGAAACTGATGTAAGCTTTTAAAGCTACATTTAGTTATATCTTATTCTTTGATTGTGATACTCAGAGAAAGCCGCTGCAAAAAATTGAAACAAGTGATGGTCAAGTCGAAATAGTCATCAGAAGCTTTGAGAGGATACCTGTAAGGTATGCTATTAATCTGATAGCAGCAGATATATTATTGGAGGTAAGAAAATGGCGGCCACAAACACATTTTTCAGGTAGGTCATTTAAATAATGGGGGTGCGTTGCATGATGTACGTTGGTGGTTATATCATTTACTTATTCGGGCAGAAGCATGACTGAAATATATGGTGATAACGCAGTATTAAAATGGTTTAACAAAACACAGACGTGGATTGAAATGACCCTCAACAAACAAAGTGAGCACGATCAATGTAGTTTTCTTTACAACAAGCTGACTCACCGGCTCAATGCTTCCTTTCGTTGTCCATCTTAATAAGTATTTTTAATTGCGTAAATAATTCTTCCTGGTGAAGAATTATTTGTTCCATCTGTTCACTATCTCTTTTGATAGCTACTTGGCGCAACTTTTCTAATCCGATTGAAAGCTGAGAGTTTAGGCGGGCAATAATGATGTTTGAGCTTTCCGCTGTCATTCCTTGTATGTATAGGCGAAGGTGTACTCTATGGAAGGTACCGCTATTTTTAAGCTATTGACCTTTTTCTTTTTTATAGAACTTCTTTTCCTTTTTCTGTATAATGGGATAAAAGCTATGGGCTGTAGAAACAGCCCATTAACCATTAAACCTTATCCTATGAAAATTCGTGGCGAATATATATTGCAATTCTTGGCTACTCGTGCTTAGCACAGGTGAAATTTCCAATAATAAAGGGTATACCCTTATCGCCGCATTGAGGCTCGAAGAAGAACCGTAAACTAAGTGTTGTTTTTCTTATTGCGGCACACAGCGAACATTCAAAGACCTTACGCGATGGTCGCCTCTCGATCGGATAGCCCGAAGGAGCTTTTGTTTTTAGCCAGGCTTTTGAATCGTCTCACGAATAACAGTTTTTTGAAACGTTGATAGTCACAAATAAAACGATGGTCAACTATGAACTATAATTTCAAATTAATTGTTTTTTAGCAACCGCATCCATCTATTGGTTCGAAAGGACACACCCTACCAGAAAAGTACTTCATCTTTTTGCACCTCGTCCGGAACCAAATAACTCCAGATCAGTAATCTACGATTCTAGGAGCATTTTCTCGTGCCTAAGTAGAAAAATTGATGGCTTAGTAAATTTCAATTTTGTCCTTATTAAACCTTGATCGATAATTAGATTCCGATCATAAATTTAATACCATGAAGTGTCCTCATTTTTTTCTTTTGCTAGCTGCTATATTTTTTTCCGATGCCACAACATTCGCTCAAAGCACTTCTGAATTAACGATTGGCGACAGCGTACCCCAATTAAAAATTGAACAATGGCTTAAACACGGGGGAGTTAAATTTTTTGAAAGTGGCAAAGTTTATTTAATTGATTTATGGGCGACCTGGTGTGTGCCATGCATAGTTGGAATGCCCCATCTATCGGAGTTACAAAAAAAATATGCTGGGCAAGGCCTGCAGGTAGTCGGTATTACGAGCAAAGACAAATATGGAAATACCTTTGAAAACGTGAAAAACTTTATCTTAAAGAAGGATTCTCTGATGAATTATAATGTAGCGTGGGTCTCTCCTTCAAAAAAAGATAGTGAAGAGGGAATTTGGCTTCATCCGTGGATGCAGAAGAGTGGATTTAGCAATTTGCCAACCTCTTTCCTTATTGATCGGAATGGTAAAGTTGTGTATATGGGGGACCCATCAACGATAGATAAAACATTAGGTGATGTTATAACCGGTGACTATGACCTTAATCAATTTAAAAAAGAATATAAGTCAGGCATTGATGCAGAACAAATTTTACTCAAATTCAATCAGGCGATAAAGGCAAAACAAATTGATACAGCAATTATTTACGGGCGACAAATACTTACGAATTATTCTTATGTAAGGCCTAACACATATTTAGTTATGGGTTGGCAAGTTGCGCATATAGACGGTGCCATTGATTCCGAATTGTTGCAAATTGGATTTGATGCTATAACACGGGGTATTAGACAAACGGATTTCAATTCACCCGCATTTTTTGACGTGCTAGCGCGAATTTATGCAGCAAAAAAGGATTTTCTTTCTGCAGTAATAACTGAAAAACTTGCGGTTAGTTTGTCGGAAGGAAACATGAAAAAGAATCAAGAAGAAATTTTAGAAAAATATTTAACGCTTGAAACGCAAAAACAGTAAACTCTTTAACGCGCTTCAAGAGGCGAGCGTGCTATCAGGCACTCCACCTTGCCATGCGGCGATCCCAACAGCGGCTAACGAAAAAGGGAATGATTGAAAAAAACAGCACATAAGACGCGCTTTGCGCAAGTTGGGATGACGAACTTGGTCAATCATCATTTGTAATTCTAATCGACTTCAGTATTTTGGCCGTATAAAATTTGTTAGGAATAAACAAGCTGTAGGAATTCTATTTTCCCAACAGCACAAATGTGCCGGACGTTAGCGGTACCTTAGCAATACCGCGCAAAATTGACACAGTTCTCTTCACGCAAAAAAACTATAGCTTTTTCATGAAAACATTTAAGACGTTTAGTAAAGGTCAACTAAGCTTGACTAAACCACCAATAATGGTTATTGCATTTTTTATTTTGACACTTTTGCTCAACACGGAGGTTATGGGACAAGAAAAAAACCAAATGTTGAGACTGGCAAAGATCAAGGTTGACCCTTTGCGACTAGAAAAATATAACGCTGCATTAAAAGAACAAATGACGACAGCTATCCGGGTTGAACCGGGTGTATTGACCTATTATGCAGTCGCCGACAAAAGCGACCCTTCAAACATTACCATTCTTGAAATTTATGCTGACACCGCCGCCTATAATTCCCACATAGCGACAGCCCATTTTAAAAAGTACAAGGAGACGGTAAAAGATATGGTGAAGTCGTTGGAACTTGTCGCCGTTACGTTAGTTGGTGTAGCTAAGAAGCCGAACCTGTAATTGAACGCGCGAGTTTGCCGCTGCGTACAAAAATTCCAGGTCTTCTAAAGATTTTTAAATCAACGGGCATCCTTTTTTCATCATTAACACATCGCTTTGGAACAATAAAAAGAAAGCGCAGCTTTAAAAAAAACTTCTGAACCCGGAGGTCGGCCGATCAAAACCGAAAAACCTGGAATTTGGCATTCAAAAACATGGGCCAGGCCATTTTCAACCCGCTATGGCAGCGGGTTTTACATTTAGTATCATTGATCCATTATGCAGTTATTTATTTGCTTTCATCTGTTGAAGATCGCCCAGGAAAGGCAAATTTCCCTGTACCTGTGTTTTTATATATGATTGAAGGAAGCTTTCAACATGCAGAAATTTTGCTGCTTCGACGGAATTTAGTGTTTTTTTCATGACCACGTAATATTGTTGCATCAGGTCGCTATTGGCTCTATCGTTTTGGAATATGCGGTTCACCAATTGATCTGCCTTAGCATTTGTCATTTTTTCATAACTATTCACGTAATCATCCAGTATCTTGATACGCTCGGCCCCGATCTTTTTTCTTCTTTCCTCATACTTGTCGTATACCGGCCAAAATTTGACTGAATCGCCCGCTGATAATCCCATCCCAATTCTTACAAGCTCTCGTTTTTGCTTGCCCCAGGCGCCCTGGAGTATTTGAATATCGTCGTTTGATGTTTGTGCCAGCAACTGGTTCAGGAAAAAACCTGCCATAAACAGCACGGCTGTTGAAAATACTTTTTTCATAAAAACATTTTGTTTGAACTAAGATAGCGTAGCCTGGGACGAAGTGGCCTGCGAAATGATATTTTACAGTTGCCTGAAACTGAGTTTACCGTTAAATAGCATTTTAAATAGAAGTGTGCATAACATTTTTTACACGGGTCGGTAAAAGTCTTAGCCAGCCCCGGTAAGTGGCGATGACGTAGCTCTATTTGTAAATTTCCACAGGAATTTAAAAAGTGGTATGTATGCCATCTTGCTCGTGTTTCCTTCCGGAAAACAAATGCAACGAAATTTTTACGAGTATGAAAAACACGGAAAGGTCAATATGAAAATTGCAGGGTTAAAAACTCCGCAATTTTTTTATGATCATGTTGTCCGTTATTTTTATAGCAAGGAATATTATTAATGAATAAGACTATACGCGACCAGACGGATATTATTGTTCAACGAGCAACAGAAAGGGATGCTGAGGTAATTGCCGATCTCAGCCGTCAAACATTTTATGAAAGCTTTGCCGCGGACAATACCAGGGAGAACATGGATAAATTCATGAACGAACAATTTACAAGGGAAAAACTAATTGATGAGGTGCGACAACCCTGGCACCTCTTTTTTCTTGCTTATTTAGAAAATGAACCGGTGGGTTATGTTAAACTGAGAGAAGGTTCAGTATCCATACAACTTGATACAAGATCATCTCTGGAAATTGCAAGAATATATTCTGTTCAGCATATGATCGGAAAAGGTGTTGGAAAGAAATTGATGCAAACCTGTCATGATGTTGCGAGGCAAAAAGGGAAACAGGTCCTTTGGTTAGGTGTTTGGAAGCAAAACCAGCGTGCGATTGATTTTTATACGGCCTGGGGATTTGAAATTTTTGGTGAACAGGAATTTATTCTCGGAGATGATGTACAAACCGATTGGCTGATGAAGAAAATGCTTGAATAGCTTCGACGTATCTCACTGATTCCACACCCAGGGATAAGGATAGATCAAAAAAACCATCAGTGAAATCTGTGTAATCTGTGAGTACTGTCTCGCCGATATCCACGAAATCCACTAATCCTTCTTCACGTTGATCAGTGCTCTTCGGTTGCGGCTGCGTCCGTCGGGATTATCACGTCCGTTGATCTTTTCCATTTCTACAGGACAGCAGGCCCCGAATGAAACAAAGCTCACGCGACTGGCATCGATCCCTTTTTGAATAAGATAATCGGCACACGCTCTTGCACGTTTGTCCGAAAGTACTTTGTTATATGCGTCAGTTCCGACACCATCTGTGTAGCCGGAGATCTGGATCGTCGTAACTGGCAATTCGGCCATTATATTATAGATCGAATCTAATTTTTGAAGGGCCTCGGGTTTCAGCAGGCTTTTATCAAAGTCAAAATAGACAGTGACCACATCTTCTGCCTTAATGACCAGCACTGGCTCCGGTTTTGGTTCCGGCTTCTTTTCGATGCACAGATCAGCATTTACCAGTTTATCAGTTAGCAGATCAGATTCATCCATGTTTTCAACCTTAAAAGAAGATGTTGTATCCAGGTACAATTCTTTACTGGCACTTAGGGTCAGGGGCTCATGGTCTTCATTTCCTATTTCAAAACTGTATTTGCCGTTTGCATTCGTGGTTGTCTTCCATGTTTTTCCATAACCGTCTTTTAAAATTACCTGCGCATCAGCAAGCGGGGCACTACCATTGCAATCAAATAAAGAACCTGTCAATCGTTTATTTTTAGGTGCCTTTGTTATTACATATGTTTCAAGACAACAACCTTCCCCGCGATCTGAGCTAACAACAGCATTGCTTAACAGATTGGTTTTTTCAGGTGCAAAAAAGTAAATATCATCTCTTGAAGAATTAACCGGGTAACCCAAATTTCCTGGGGAAGCCCAGTTTGTTTCATTGCCTTTCACGGAAAAGAGATCATATCCACCCATTCCGGGGTATCCATTGGAAGAAAACACAAGTGTGCCACTGCTGCTCTGGTAAAAAGGAGCTTGTTCATCATTGCTTGTATTGACAGAAGGGCCAAGATTAACCGGTTGACCCGTTGTGCCATCTTTTTTCAAATCGACATACCAGATGTCAAACTTTCCGGATCCACCAGGTCGATCAGATGAGAAAAACAAATAGTTCCCGTCTGCTGAACAAAATGGTTGCTTGCTGCTATAGGTGTTAATGTTGACCACCGGGAGACGGGTGGGTGAACTCCAATGGGCTCCTTGTTTTACCGAATAATAAATGGAGGAAATTATTTTTCCATTTTCTTTTTTCCATTGCGAGAAATAAAGATGCTGTCCGTCAGGACTGATCGTTCCTGCTCCCTGGTTAATAGCCGCATCGGTGGTCGTTAGAGGCAGAGGGATCATCTCATCAAGGCTGCCATTACCCAATGTTGCAGAAAACAAACGGCTGTGGTAAGGATTAATCCCGTTAACCCGCGCTGAATCAGTTTGTGTGCTGGTGATCAAAAACTGGTTGCCACTTATGTGAGCAAGGGCAAATGCCCCTTTTTCGTTACTTCCCGGTACATTTAATTTTTGTGTTTTCATCAACACTGAATCAGGCCTGGATAATTGCTCGTGGATAAATTGTAGTGTCTGCAATTCTTTTTCCGCGGCCTCTTTATATTGACTCTTGCTTCCTGCTGAGTTTAAATATTGCTTTATACTTTCCCATGCCGAATCATAATGTCCAAGGCTCCGTTCACACACCGCATACCAATACAATGCATTTGAATATTCGGACGGATCTTTATCCATACATTCTTTATAAGTTGCGGCCGCCTGTTGCCAGTAGTTTGCAAGACGATAACTTTCTGCCTGTTTAAAAAGGATGTCTGTGCGTGACACATTCGGAGCTGTTGATGCTATCGTTCTTTTCGCTTTGATATTGAGAGGAAACTCGCTTGTGGTCTTTTGTTTTTTAGACGGGTGCAAAAACTGCTCGTACAAATTCGCTGCCGTATAATATTCTCCGGCCGCAAAATATTGATCGGCCAACTGTACAGGACCCTTTGCCTGCTGGCCGAGCGATTGCATACTGCTTCCACAGGCAATCAACCAGATCAAAAACCCGGTCGTTGTTTTTACAACATGATTCACGTTAAAAACAGTGATTCGTTTTTGCAAACTGGATAAAATATTATTCATAGCGTTGTTCTGAGCTTGTTATAATCAATTAAAGTCTTGCGCACCTGATAAAGTCGAAAATGCTTCTTGTTCCTGATCGTTTCACGTAAGAAAGACTTAATTCGAAACTGTTTACACTTCTTGTCATAGCACCCAGTTTAGATGTATTGACATCATAACTCAATCCCACAATAAAATTCTTCCAGTCAAATCCGACAAATGGCGCGACTGCATCTTTAAAACGATAATACCCACCGATCATCACATCTGTTTCAGGATTGACATATAATTGGACATAAGTTCCAAACATCATTTCGCTCGCCGTTCCCTGGCGCATATACAAAACATGAGGCACAATGCTGGTGCGTTCAAATAAATTAAAACTCAACCCTCCATGCACAACATAGCGAAGAGGGATCGTGTTGAGTTCCGTGTTTTGGGTTGAAATGATGGGATCTTTTGGTTTATTAATATGAAAAACAGAAAAGCCGCCAAAGGCATTTGTTTTTTTGTTTGGAGTTGCATCAAAATATAATGCACCGGCGCCCATATCCAACGTGGTCGCTGACGTTGCGGCGAAGGTTTCAGTAATTGGATTTGATGCGTTATATCCCGTGATCGGGTTCCATTGTTCGCCCCATTTGAATTTCGATTCATCCACGCGCCGATTGATCATGCCTGCCTGCAGGGCCAGTACGATTCGATGGTTATTTTCTTTTCCGAATTTGACACCTGTGTATGCAAAAGAGGCATAAGTGTTTAAATAATTAAAACCACCATCACCGGCAGATTGATTCAAAAGGTTTACACCAAGCGCAATGTTTTTATTGGTACGTGTATCAAATGAAATTCCCATGGTGCGGTAAGGATCGCTTATGCTGCCCCATTGACTGCGGTAGATGGCCGATGCCCGGTATTCCCCATCACTGCTGCCTGCAAGCGCAGGATTGACATACATCGGGTAGGTATAGTTCTGAGTAAAATGTGGATCTGTCTGCGCAACTGCTTTAAACATGACCAGGATCAAACAAATAGTCCCGACAGAGCGATATATAGTTTTGTTTTTCATTTTACACTGGACATTGGTGATATTTTATTTTTCGTTCTTTAAATGCGTCGTCTTCCTTAGCGTAAGAGAGTGATAGAGCCTTTCAAATTCACGGTTCTTCCCGTCGATAATTCCGCTTTTAATACATACACATACACACCGACAGGTTGCGCCGTTCCTTTATGCTTTCCATCCCACCCCTGCGTTTTATCAGTGATGACTGCGATCTGCTGACCCCACTGGTTAAAAATGTGCATCTCAATTTTATCAATGTAATTGCCGTACACGTACAACAGGTCATTCTTTCCATCACCGTTAGGTGTAAAGACATTTGGCACAAAGACATCTTTATTCAACGGCATTACCTTAATGGTATAACTCTGCGCGGCTCCCGAGCAACCTCCAATGACCGGTGTTGCTGTGATCGTTCCAACGATGTCCGCGTCACTTCTGTTCGTCGCAACGAAAGATGGAACAGTTCCCGCGCCGGATGCCCCAACGCCGATGGACGGATTGGAGTTGGTCCAGTTGGTTACGGCACCGGGACTTGTAATAAAATTGTATGATGGTATAAATGTGCCGTCATATACCGCAGTATCTTCACTGACCGTCGTTGTGGGCACTGAGTTTACTTCGAGCTTAAACGAAGTTGTGTCGGTACACTGACCCGGATCGGGAGTGAAGACATATGTTCCATTTACTGTATTAGCAACAACAGCCGGGTTCCACGTACCTGTTATTCCATTGTCGGAAGTGGGAGTCAAAACAGGAACCGGGGTGCCCGTGCAAATCGATTGGAAAGTGCCAAAGCTAAAGGTTGGTTTTATGATCGGATTTACAGTGACGGTATATGTGTATGGTGTAACACATTGTCCCGCTACCGTGAATGTGTATATTCCACTTGCCTGGTTATTTACCACGGATGGATTCCAGACCCCTGTTATCCCATTGTCAGATGTACCCGGTAATGCCGGCACAGTTCCTCCTGCGCATATTGTTAAGCTGTTACCGAAACTAAATGCAGGGATTAAATTCGGTGTTACTGTTACGCTAAATATTACGGGCCCGGTTACACATTGTCCCGCGCCGGGTGTAAAAGTATAGATACCTGAATTTTGGTTGTCGACCGATGCAGGACTCCATGTTCCTGCTATTCCATTTTGTGATGTAGAAGGCAGTGACGGTACAGTTCCTCCTGCACAAATAGTAAGACTTGTTCCAAAACTAAATGTTGGAGTTATGTTTGGATTAACAGTTACTGCAAATGATGT
>Ga0163162_10007568_pt1 | contig 10577 bp, 12 predicted proteins | sample S55metaG_FD_115310 | JGI IMG/M metagenome (GOLD analysis project Ga0163162, IMG submission 115310) | Switchgrass rhizosphere microbial communities from Kellogg Biological Station, Michigan, USA - S5-5 metaG | ecosystem: Host-associated > Plants > Roots > Rhizosphere > Soil | place: USA...
CAACCTGGTAAGTTCCTTCTTTGGCCAGGTCTATATCACCTGAACAGGCCCCTGAAAATGTTGCCTTCGGGTATTTATCACTTTCCACATAGTTTTCGTTAAAATGCTCCTGCATCAGTTCCTTGGGAAAAATAAAACCTTTGAGGAGGAGCGCAAAGGCGATATGGTGATTTGCCGGATCCAATACTGCATACACCTGGTTATTTTCTGCTTTGATGTCTTCAAGAGGAGTTTTGGAATAGAAACCTATAAAACCGGTTTTCGTCATATAATTCTGGCAAATACCTTCCCTTGAAAAACAGACTGCCAGAAATAAAATAATAATGATTCGATGGCGCATGAGATCTGGTTTAATTATTTGGCGCACCCTGGTTGATCCAGTCAAGTATTTTATTGATTTCACAATCACCCAGCTTGGGCGCTGGTGGCGGGGGCATGGGAGTATCTGAGGAATGGGTGATATTGGCATATAATTGTCCATCCAATGCATACCCTTTCAGTGTATTATAATCCTGCAGATTAATGCCGCCGCTGCCTCCCGTATTACCGGTACCATGGCAACCATAGCAGTGAGTCTGAAGTATAGGAACAATATCAACCGAATAGGACATATTTACTGTATCGCAGGTAGACGGCACCAATTGATCCTTGTTATCGCTGGTACAGGAAGCGAAGAAAAGAGCCAGTATGAATAGAGAACCGAATACAATGCCAATCTGTTTTATCATAGTCATTATTTTTAATGGATTGTATAGTTAATGCGAAACCACACAATCAACCATGTTTACATCCATTAGGAAGCCGGTGCATTTTCCCTTGATGGATATTGAATCCCCTTTATTGTGATTAAAACCCGGATCAAGATCTTTTTTCAGAAAGCTGCAGTTAACACCGCCCTCGGGGGTAGCTTCCAGGTTTATGGAAATATTATTTCCTGCGTCACTTACAGCCGATATGATGCCTTTTATCTCAATCACTTTTCCTACCCATTTCTTATTTGCAGCAGTTTCATCCTGCAGAAAATCTCTGTATAAATCGGCCGCTGTCAGCGTCGATACTGGCTGTTCTCCTTCCACATTGCGATGCGGCTTAAGTATTCTAAAAATTCCCCAGGCAGCGATTATGAGCAGCAGGATGCCAATGCCAAAAAAATATTTTTTTTGCATAAATGATTTCTAGCCATTGTTAACGGAAAGAATGTGTGATGCCGAAGTATATTCCAAAACTCGAAATTGGCATACTACCCGTTCCAACACCCTGTAAGGGAATCTTAACATAGGGTTCAACACGAAGATTTGTTTTTACTCCAATTGAACGCTCATAACCTCCGCTGAACTGCAAAATTGAAAAGATATTTGATGGTGCACTTTTTACCGGCCAGTTATGTGGATATGCAGTTCCTCCATAGTCGAGTTGCAGTGTATACTGATCCTTCATTCCCACATAAGAAGACAATCCTGTCTTTGCGAAAAAGCCATGATTCTTTGAAGTGGCAAAATCAAACCGGAAGCTCAGGGGAATTTCGAACATATAACAACTGCCGTCCACACTGATTACTTTTGTGGTTGGTGGAATATTGGTATTTTCCTTTTTGAAATATTCACCGTTTGAATAATAATATTTTTTATCCCACAACAATCCTGATTCAAGGGCGATCCGTTTGTTGAAACGGTAACCGATTAATACGCCGAGGCTGAATCCCGTTTGTTTAACGGTTTGAAGTTTTACAGAACTCAGATCAGGCCCTCCAAGTAAACCGGCATAAAAGCCTCTGGATGATTTCGCATTTGCGCCGGACGTTTTCTTTTTCGAAGTACTATCTGGTTTAATCGATTTGGATTTTTCCTCAGCAACCGGATTTTCCTTAGCCGTAGCCGGTTTATCGGACTGGGCAAGTGGTGTAGCGGCTGCGCCTGCCGGAACTACAGGATCTGTCGTTGTTCCGGTCGAATTGGGGCTGCCAGATGACGGCTTAGGGTCTGTTGTATTTTTGTCTTTGTTTTCCAGACCGCCCATGCTGCCGTCAGACGCGGGGATACTCGCCGCATCATTTTTAACCGGACGTTGTCCGGATGTTAACTGAGCAGTGGCAGCCGCATAGGGTTTATTACTGATCTTACTTTTTCCGGTTGCCTTATTTGTGAGGTCGCCCTGGTCCGGACTTTCAGTTTTCAACGGTTTTATATTTTTTACAATCTTGCTATCCGGTAGAGTGTTATTTGCTCCCGTGGTTTTTTCTTCCGTAATAGCAGAAGGTTTAGTTTTTATTTCGGTGGAGCTCAATGCAGGGTTGTTATTGGTTTTACCGGCATTCGAAATAACATGATTCGAAGGCTGTCTGATGGAATTGTAAACAAGTCCGGCAAGACCAAGTGGTATAAGGAGAAGAAGTAGACGCCATCTGCGTTTCTTGCCTGTTCCTCTCACGCCAAGTACGGACACGTCATTCAGGTCACCAGAATTTGGATCCTGGAGTTTCCCCGCGACAGTTTCCCAGTCCGACCCTGAGATTTTGAGCGGATATAGTTCGCCTGCTCTTTGGAACAGGTCGTCCATATCGTTATCTAAATGCTCCATGATTTGGCTTCCTCCTTTTCTTTAATAATCTTTTGCAATATGCCCCTGGCACGGGATAAATTTGATTTTGATGTGCCTACGGAAATTCCCAGGGTATCTGCAATTTCAAAGTGTGTACAGCCGTCGATTACGAACATGTTAAAGACAATCCGGTACATAGGCGGCAGATTCTTAACATAACTGATCAGTTCTTTATACAACAAGAGCTGATCTGCCCGCTGGCTATTATCGGGTTCTTCCCAGACATATTCTGGAATTCCTCCTATTTCAGGAGTCATATTATTTTTCCGCAGCTCATCGATGGATGTATTGATGATAATTCTTTTCATCCAGGCCATCATGAGTCTTTCCGGAAATTCTTCCTCCTCATACCTGAATCGTTCAATATGCCGGAATATTTTAACGAAACCGTCGTTTGTAATATTTACTGCGATGTCATACCGGTACACATACCGGAAGGCTATTTTTAACGCATACCCATAGAATCGCTCGTAGAGCAGCTTCTGACTGCGCGCATCCTGCTTTTTACAGCCTTCTATGATATGAATAATATTCTCCAAAGTTTTCTACCGTCTATCAGATAAAATATTTATATATTATAATGTTGCCGCACTGCTGAATTCATTCATTATTGGCCAGGTACCAGGAGAAGTAACACTAATTCCCTTTGTATTACCCCTTGTAAGGGCGTCCGGACCGAACCGGTACACCGGCCATCCTTTATATGTAAGTTGCGGCTTGCCAAAAACAGTAATACTGGAAAACGCTGTTTTATCCAATGACGAAGGTACGTTTTGTACTGAACTGAGTTGGACGATTGGCCAGAGATTGTCATTACTGAAATCTGACAGGGTATAATTATTTTTCCCCGATTTGTCGACGGTAAAAGAGTATAAAGTAACTCCGCGGTCGTCAGTCATATACAGTGTGGCACCAGTTCCAGCTTTGTACGTACTGTCATATTTTATTCCATCGTCGCCAACCAGCTGTCCAACGGCCAGCATCACCGTATAATCGGGCTTGGCAACAAACCAGACCCTGTCTACGCCATCCCCATTGATGTTACCTGCTGTTGCATCTCCTGCATATCTATATAGAGGCCAGCCTTTGTAAGTGGTCTGTTTGGATCCGTCGGAACGTGAAATACTTGCAAAATCACTTGCATTTAACCCTGTGCCCAAAGTCGGGCTGGCGTCGTAAACGATCGGCCAGGCAGCCAGACAGCCGCCGGCGGTAGTGCAGGCGGAACTCCCATTGGCGTCCAGGGAAAAGAAATATAGTGTATTCCCACTCCCATCGGTAATTACTGAACCAAAATGGGCGTCATTCTTTATTTGAAAAGAAACGGATGGAGTTGTTACAGGTGGTGGATTCGTTGTGTTCCCATATCCGCCGGAGCTTTTTGAACATGAATAGAGACAGGCCATCAGGATGAAGATGAATGCCTGTCTGTATATATATTTTAACTGCATTTTATGAATTATTGAAAGATGTTTTTGAGTGAAAATAAGCGCTTAGTAGTGAGTACGATTTTTTGCAAACCGGGTTGCGTGCCAGTTAAATTGATTGAGATTACACACGGGAATGCCATATATTCATTATGTTTGACAAACCCCAACTAACTGACGTGCGTCGGATTTTTATTCTGCTTTTTTTCCTGTCTTTTTTTGTTGTCTCTTTGGCGAATAAAGGAGATGAGCTGCAGACGGAGAACAAAATTAACTGGATCACTGTCTGGTTAAGTTTTTTCTTTGGACTGATATTTACAGTTTTGTTTCGTTTTCTGAATAAGATTTCAAAAAAGGTTGATCAACGCAGGGATGCGGGTCAGCCATTTGGCGGATGGATCATTTTTTTGGGAATAAATCTGATCGTCCGGATAATAGCCCAGGCATATTTTTTCTGGAAGTCTGATTATTTTCTGAAAGAAACCTGGATCCACCTTGAACAGTCCGGTGGCATAAAATTTCAATCACTTTTTATTTTTGAATTCTTCCTGTCGATGTTTGCCTTGTCAGCAACTGGGGTATTGTTGTATTGGTATTTTGGGAAAAGAGATATTTTCCCGGCTATGTTTGTTTATTATGTGGCAATTTACCTGGTAGTCAGTTTTACGAGGATGATTATTTATCCGAACATCGGCCTGCCGTCCGATATAATCGAGATCTACCATAACATTTATTTTCAGTTGTTACGGATCTTATATGCTGCAGCCTGGTTGATTTATGTATTAAAATCACAGCGAATCAAACAAACTTTTATATATCCGCCGAACTAATGTCAAATAGTTGACCGTTTAAAAAGCCGAAAGATATCCCGCGAGTTTATTAATTGAGGTGGCGGCGCGTTTGATTTCTGTTTCAGCCTGGAGAAAATTTCTCTGTTCAATGGATTCCCTGATACCCGGTAAGGTTTTTACAGAATAGCCGGTATAATATCCCGGAGCATACAAAACATGTTTATACCATGGTCTGAGTGGCAATCCTTTTTCCAGCAGTAGTTCCTGTTCTGCATGGAAAAGCCGGCGGTTCAGACTGTCAGCCTGTTGGTCGCTTAGTCCTTTATTCTTCATGACTTCAAATGCATGATCGGCCGATCTGCCCAGGCTGGTAATTGCATTTTCCAATGGTGAGAAATCAATATAAGGAACTTCCTGCTTAATCGCAGAAGGGAAAAATGGTTTTGCCGTGTCGGCTGCGAGTATCAGATATTTTTTTCGAATGATTTCATTGTTAATAGAAGTTGTTTCCCGCAGAGTTGTAATTAATGTTTGGAGTTCAGTCGTATATTTTTTTATTTGCTTATAGAGTAACCTGTAGTCAAAAGGCAGTCTGTCTGCGCCAAGCATCCGCAAGGAAACGTGACCGGCCATTTTGGAAAGTGTTGCCACATAGTAAAAACCGGGATCAATAAACCGGGTAAAATTATCATAGGAATCGTAGATGGAATGATAAACCCCGCTCTGATCTTCTCCGGAAAAGCCAAGATTCAACGAAGGAATCCCGAGGTGCTGAAGGAAGGGAGAAAAATCAGACCCCGTACCCAGTGCACTTAGGGTAAGATTGGTTTTGTCCATCATTTCTTTTGCCAGCTGGGGGCTGGCAGCTGTTGCTATCTCGTGGGCTTTCAGTCTTTCATATACACTCACTTGGGTTTGCGGATCAGTAACTGATTTGGCAACATCGTCCACAAGACCTTCCAATGCATGTGAGCCCCCTGCTTCCAGGAAACCCCTTCCGTTTTCATCAGAATTAATATATACAACAGTATTTTGTTGCAAAAGTGCAGCATGGTCCTCGACCCACTCGGTAGATCCTACCAGGGCCGGCTCTTCTGCGTCCCAGGCACAATAAACAATAGTTCTCCTGGGTTTCCATCCGTTTTTTACCATTATACCGATGGCTTTTGCTTCTTCCAGCATGGCAGCCTGTCCGCTGATGGGATCCTGTGCCCCATTTACCCAGGCATCGTGATGGTTACCGCGGATCACCCATTCATCCGGAAATTCAGACCCCTTTATCATTGCGACGACGTCGTAGCAGGGAACCATTTTCCAGTCAAACAACAACTCGAGATGCACGGTCGATTTGCCGGGTCCGACGTGATAAGTAATCGGCAGCGCCCCCCTCCAGCCTTCAGGAGCTACGGGCCCGGAAAGTCCCTCCAACAAAGGTTTGGCGTCATGATAACTAATGGGCAATACCGGAATCTTAATCAGGTTTGGCGCTTCCTGGTGCGTTGCATACCGCTTTGCATCTTTGGTAGCCCCGACTCCTGGCGTTAGTGGATCGCCGGGATAAATTACCATATCCATCACGCTGCCCCGTTGTACTCCATATTCATTTTTGAAAGAACCCTTCGGATAAACATCACCCTGGTAGAAGCCGTCATCTTTCGGATCGGGATAAATTATACAGCCAATTGCGCCGTGTTCCTGGGCAATTTTCGGTTTAATGCCCCGCCAGCTTTGCCCATAACGGGCCAGAACAATTTTTCCTTTTACATCTATACCCATTTTGGCCAGTTCTTCATAATCGGCGTTCAGACCATAATTCACGTAAACAAGTACTGCGGTTACATTTCCGTCGGCACTCCAGGCATTGTAGGTCGGCAGCTGGTCTTTTTGACCACTCGTGGCATCTTCTTTCAAAGCTGGTTCTTTTAACAAAGCATGGTAGGATTGCGGCGATGTCATTTCCAGGATCCGGACCCTGGGTTCAGGAAATAAAACCTGGTACACATCCATACGGGTATCGAAACCATAATCACGGAATTTCTGCTGAATTTTTTCAGCATTTCTTTTACTGCCCTCTGAACCTACATGATGTGGCTCAGACGACAAATCCCGGATGGTGTGGCCTATATTTTCCCGGCTTATCAGTGAATCAAAGGTCTTTTCCATTTTCAATTCTTCAGCTACGCGGGTTTCGTTGAATCCGGAAAGGTTGATGGTTTGGGCCGGCAGGAAGGAATTCACCAAAACCGTTATTGTCAGCAATAAAACTTTTTGCATAAATCTCAGATAAAATTAAAAGTACTTATAAAAATGAATTCAGGCGGCGTTGAATCCTGACAGTGAGTAACAATTGCACTTGCCATTGGATAGTCTTTGTAACTTGCCTTAAATAAAATGGATGAAGACTTTTGAACCGGAGAAAATAAGGCAGTTTTTTTTTATAGTCCTTTTAGGCGTACTAGGCCTGGTTTTATTTACTTATCTGAGAACTTTTATTCCTTCCTTCCTGGGCGCCATTACATTTTATGTACTCATGCGCAAATACATGAAGAGAATGCTGGTAAACAAGTGGAAGCCGGCATCGGCCGCCCTGTTGCTCATGCTGGTTTCTTTTTTAATCATCATGCTTCCAGTCTTCATGCTGGTCGATATGGTCAGCTCTAAAATCGGATATGTGATTAATCATGCGCCGGAAATAACCACTTCGATCGTGACCTTTTTGAAAAATACGGAATCTCGTCTCGGATATCATTTTCTGAATGTTGAATCCATTCAAAACCTCAGTGGTATCGTTTTTTCAAATTTGCCAATGGTATTGAGCGCAACGGTGAATTCGATCCTCACCCTCGTGATCATGTATTTTATTCTTTATTTTTTACTGACGAACTGCAATGACATTGAAGACTGGATGCAAGATGTTCTTCCACTTCGTAAAGATAATCTTGCCCGTGTGCAGCATCAAATGAACCGAATGGTGATATCGAATGCTGTAGGTATCCCGCTGATTGCCTTTATGCAGGGAATCGCGGGTCTGATCCTCTACCTGATCCTGGGAATAAAAGAGCCCTTGCTGTGGTTTGCACTCACTGCCTTCACCTCCATGATACCGCTGGTAGGTTCTGCTTTGGCTTACGTACCGCTTTCCATTATGCAGTTTGCCGATGGCAGTAACACAAAAGGAATCATAATCATATTGTATGGCCTGGCGGTTATTGGTACAATTGATAACGTATTCCGATTGTGGTTGCAAAAAAGGATCGGGAACGTTCATCCATTAATTACCATTTTTGGTGTATTTGTTGGCGTGCCTTTATTTGGTTTCCTGGGACTTATTTTTGGTCCGCTTCTTATCTCATTGTTTTTATTACTCATGCGGATTTATCGGGTTGAATTTATTGCGCCCGGAGAAACTCTGGAGGATGATAAATATGTGTAGAGTAGAAATAAATTAGTCGAAGAGGCCACGTTAAAAAGAAGACAATAAAAAAGGGCCGTGATAGCGGCCCCTCATTACACGATAAGAATGCTTTTATACGCGGCTGGCAAGTTCCTTTCCTGCTTTGAATTTAGCAACTTTTTTCGCTTTTATCTTAATGGTTGCGCCGGTTTGTGGATTCCGGCCATTACGCGCTGCGCGTTTTGACACTGAAAAAGTTCCGAAGCCGACAAGGGTAACCTTATCACCTTTTTTAAGCGTTTTGGCAATGGCTTCCGTAAAGGAATCTAGCGCGGCGCCGGCCTGTGTTTTAGTAATGCCTGCGTCGTCGGCTAATTTTGCAATCAGTTCTGCTTTGTTCATGGAAAATGTTTTTTATTGATTTCGAGAAAGAGCAAATATAAGGTTATGGTTTAAGAAGCCTTATCCCTGAAAAAATAATTCGTCTTCAAACTGTCTGAATGCGCCATTTTTAGTGGAATTCCGTGTATAATAATCAAAACATGCTCCGGACACTTGCCAGGCCACCGCATTTAACTTAGACATATTTCATTAACTGCTCCTTCAGTTCGGTCATCGCTTCCGTGGCAGGTCTTTGAATACCATACAGATTTTGAATCCCCCGGGTATGGGGTATATTTTTGTCTACAATGAATTTGGGTATTTTTTCCTGTGCAAAATCAATCAGGCCCGCAGCAGGGTATACAGCCAGGGAAGTGCCGATAATAGCGAATATGTCCGCTGCCTGCACCAGTCTGCTCGCATCAATAATCAGGGGAACGGGTTCTTCAAACCAAACAATATGTGGTCGCAATTGCCCACCATCCTTCGCCCGGTCACCTATTTGAATATCGTCCTGAATTGGATATACGAGGGTCTCATCCAGCTCGCTTCGCATTTTAAATATCTCTCCATGTAAGTGTAAAACCCGGCTGGAACCTGCTCTTTCGTGCAGGTCATCAATATTCTGGGTCACTATCTGCACATCAAAATAGTTTTCCAGCTCCCGGAGTCCCCGATGGGCAGCATTTGGGATTGCATCGCGCACATTGCGGCGGCGCATATTATAAAAATCGAGCACCAGTGCGGGGTTTTTTCTCCACCCCCGCGGGGTAGCTACTTCATTAACATCATATCCCTCCCAAAGCCCGTCGCTGTCACGAAAGGTTTTTAACCCGCTTTCTGCACTTATACCCGCACCCGTAAGTACAATTAACTTTTTCTTCATGAATATCGAATCTGGTTAAATGTCACCCATTAACCACCGACCGGCTCCATTTTCTGTTCCCGCTCAACAGGAGGCAATTCTTTTAACGCCGTTACCGGGCAATAGCCGGTGAGTGCCCGCATGATCAACCAGCTGCCTGCAGACATTCGTATCGCTCTGCGGAAAGACGATTTTCCCAATCCCAATATTCCCATGGTCAGTAGCAATCCGCCTGAAATGCCTGATATCAGTCTTTCTTTTTCGGAAATGTTAACAACCGGTTTTTGATTTCCGTTTAAATCAGTTGACATAAAAATACTTTATAATACCGGTGCAATCCCCGTGCCTTCGATGCATAAAATTCATTACTTCAAAATTAATTAGCTGGCATGATAATTTAGTCGTTCAAAAAAAATATATTATATGCCAACAACTAAATCAAAATCAAAAAACAGATCTGCTTCATCTGCAGGATCTGCGGTATCAGAAAATCAGCCACTGGTGGATTTTTTTGTGGATGAGATCAAAGACATTTACTGGGCTGAAAAACACATCGTGAAAACGCTTCCCAAAATGCATAAAGCGGCCAGTTCAGAACCGTTGAAGCAGGCATTTGAAGATCATCTGGAGCAAACTAAGGAACATGTGAACAGGCTGGAACAGATTTTCCAAATCCTGGGAGAAAAAGCGCAGGCAAAAAAATGTGAAGCCATGGAAGGCATTACCAAGGAAGGGGAATCGATTATTGAAGAAACGGACGATGGAACAGCAGTCAGGGACGTAGGCCTGATCCTCGCTGCCCAAAAAGTGGAACACTATGAAATTTCAACCTATGGCGGCCTTGCCCAACTGGCGCGGACCCTGGGTAAAGTGGATATTGCCGATCTGCTTGAAAAAACATTGAAGGAAGAAAAGAATGCTGATACCCTGTTGACAGAAGTCGCAGAAGACGGGATTAATTATGAAGCAGCGGAGGAAGAGTAATATTTACCTGTTGGTTGTTAGTTGTAAATACTTCGGATCCCGAATAAATATTTACAACTAACGACTAATAGGTAACTCACAATTTGTTAAGATCTGAAATTACTTTCTTCATATTGATGCCCTTGCCCAGCACAGGC
>Ga0163162_10007569_pt1 | contig 10576 bp, 9 predicted proteins | sample S55metaG_FD_115310 | JGI IMG/M metagenome (GOLD analysis project Ga0163162, IMG submission 115310) | Switchgrass rhizosphere microbial communities from Kellogg Biological Station, Michigan, USA - S5-5 metaG | ecosystem: Host-associated > Plants > Roots > Rhizosphere > Soil | place: USA: Michigan...
GTTGTTGCGAATGAATTCGATCGCGCCGGTCTTGTCCTTGATGTAGTTGACAATCAGCGCGCGGTCGCGCGCGTGATCCTCGGAAATCGTGTCGCCCCGGGGGATGCGCCGCAGCTGCGTCAGCGCCACACGCGCCTGGCTGTCGTACATCGTCCGTGCGACGTTCTCCTGGTCGTTGGCGAGGCCGAGCTTCTTCAGCTCGGGATCCCAGACGTTCCACAGCGCCATCAGGTCGGCTCGCGCCTCTTCCAGCGTGGAAAAGTACTCCTTCAAATAGGGCTCCGAGCCTCCTTTGAGCCGATCGCTCAGCTTGCCCGACCCGTGTCCGATGACTTCGTGCATCGCGGTCAGCAGGTCGTCGGCTTCGCGGCCATAGCGTGCGGCGCGCTGTTTTTCCTCAGGCGTCGCGGCGAACTCGTCCGTCATGCTGGCAGCCGCCGCACCGAGCGCATGGCTGCTGCTCTGGAACAGGAAGTTCTTCGTACCGTACTTGTCGTGAATCTCGTTTTCATTCGGCAGGTTGTCGCCGATCGTTGTCACGTGGAAGTCACCGGTCTCGATCAGCACCTCGACCGCCTTGACGACGGGCGGATGGAAGTCCTGACGCTTGTACCTGGGATCCCACGGCGCCGCTTTCTCGAACAGCGCGGCGTTGTCGGCGAGCTTCTTCATCGCCGCGCTGACCTCGCGGTCGGTGATCGACACGAAGCTCTGCGAGCTGCCCTTGGCGCCGCGCGCGTCACGATACACCTCGATGAATCCGTTCGCGAAGTCCACCGTGGCGTCGTTGCGCACCCAGTCCGCGCCGAACTGCAGCCAGTCTTTCGGGTCTCCAGTCTGATAGAAGCGGACCAGGTCGGCGATCACCGCCGCCTGCGCCGAATCCGCCACCGCTCGCGCCTTTTCGAGAAAGCCGATCGCCTGTTTCAGGTACGTCGCATAGAGGCCGGGCGGCACACGGCCGTCGGGCGTTCCGGCGCGATAGACCTCTTCACGAATGCCGCTCGCGTCCTTCACGACGCGGGAGTTCAGCGGGTATGCCTCCTTGAAGCTCTTCAGGTCCTGCAGCGTGGCGCCGCGATAGAACGTGTTGGCGCTCGCCTGCACGATGTCCAGACCGGCCGGCGGCGTCTTCGCCGTGATCAGCGGTTCGAAGCTCGGATCGAAGAGCGGCGCGCGCAGGTCGGCCAGTTCGCGATTCAGGGCGTCGGGAGTCGCCAGGGACGGCAGATCGGCGTACGCGGACGTGAAGGCGCCATTGGTCTGTGCCTTCAGCGCCGCCTGCTGCAGCTCCTCGAAGGCAAACGCCGGCAGGACTTTCTGAGACGTGTTCTCGTTGTGGTTGCCGCGATTCGCCCAGAACAGCAATGCGTACTGCCGGATCTTGTCCAGCGTCGCCTGGGGGATGCCGCCGGGCCGGCCGACAATCTCCTCGAGCAGCCGCTTCTCGCGAATGCCGTAGTGCGACAGCTGGTCGTAGATGATCGGATCGATCGCGATCGATGCCTGCGTCAGCCAGTACGCGAGTGCCTGCTGACGGGCGTCGAGGGCGTTGAAACTTTCGGCCTGCAGCTGCAGGAAACCGGTGTCGCCGACGCGTTCGACGATCGGCGAGGATGGCGTCTGGGCGAGGAGGCTGGCGGCGCACAGTGGAACGAGGATGAGACGAAGTCGCATTCTCCCAGTGTACGCGCCGACGCCCCTGCCAGCAGATGAGCTCTCCGCGACGACAAGGCGCTCGGAAATCATTCGACGTTCAGCGAGACGTCGACCGGCGGCGACGATTTCAGGGTCTGATACACCACGCAGTATCGCTCCGTCAGCTCGCGAAGCTTCGTGCACTGTTCCGCGCTGGCGCTGGTGTCGACATCGAACCTCAGGCGGATGCGCGAGAAGCCGACCGGAGCATCGCGTGCCACGCCGAGCGTACCGCGGAAATCGAGGTCGCCTTCCGCCGAGATGCTGCCGCCGCGCAACTCGATCCCCAGCGCCGTCGCGACCGCATTCATCGTCACGCCCGCGCAGGCGACGAGCGCTTGCAGCAGCATGTCGCCGGAACAGACGGCGACTCCGGCGCCGCCTGTGGCGGGATGCAAACCTGCTTGTACGAGCGCGCGCCCCGTCTCGACGTTACACGTCACATCGTCTGCCAGCGTGCCTCGAGCCCGCAGCGTCACGACGGCCGCGGACGGGTCGCCGCGATACCGTTCCTTCAGCGGCGCCTGCAGATCCCGAAGCGATTGTTGATCCATCCGTCGATTATGTCAGAGCGGCAGGCGATCGGTGGCGGCCGGCCTCATGACGGCCGTGCCGGCACGCGCCGCTTCTCGATTTTCACGAGCACGGTGTATTCCGGATCCACCAGCTGAATGATCGGCGCGCGCGCAACTTGTGAGACGAATTGATAGGCGTCGAGCTCGGTCATACCGCTGCGCTCGCGGACCCAGCCGACCATCGCCTTGAATGCCACGCGCGCAGCGTCCTCGAGCGGACGTCCCGAGCCGACGAACATCACTTCGTCTGCGTTCTCGATCCGCGGGACCGGCGTCGTCTGGCGCTTGACGAGCTCCACGAACAGCTCGACGTTCATCGCGCCTTCGATGGCCGCGCCCATGATTTCGCCGTCGCCCATGGCGTAGTGGCCGTCGCCGAACGACAGCAGCGCCCCGGGCACGTTCACGCCGAGGAACACCGTGTTGCCGGCGCGAACTTCGGGACAGTCCATGTTTCCACCGAACGGCCCTGGCACGATCGTGCTTCGAACCTCCCCCGCCGCCGGCGCCACGCCGAGGCAGCCGAGAAACGGCGCGAGCGGGACGTCCCACGAGTGCCGGCCGTCGCGAGACGATGCGCGCGCCGACGATCGGGTGGAATCGAGATCGTACCGCCAGGACGTCTCGGGCATGTCCGGCGCGAGCATCGCCGTGCGATCCGTGCCGACCAGGGCGCCGAAGCCGGGGCCGAACGACGACACCGCATAGTCGCGCGCGGGCTCGAGCTTCACGAAATGCACCGCGATCGTGTCGCCGGGCTCGGCGCCCTCGACGTGGAAGGGACCGGTCTGGGGATTGTCGTGCCCCGGCGGCATCACCTTCGACGGCAGGTCGCTCGCGGTCTTGACGAAGCCGTCGAAGCAATCCTCCGTCCACGAGACGATGCGTGTTCCCGAGGTCACACGATGTTTCGGCGCCGCGCCGCCGAACGTGTACACGAGATCGCCATGGTCGGGCGCCCAGCGCAGCGTCGGCGCCGCGGGAGGAATGTCGCGCAAGAGCGGCGCCGGCTTCGATGCGACCGCGCTGCTCGAGCCGGCGGCCGGTGCGGCCGCGGTCGGCGCCGTGCCGCGGTCGCGCGACCGACACGCGGCGACAAGGCTCGCGAGGCCGACTGGAATGTGTGTCAGAAACGCTCGTCGTCGAGGCATCGGACAGCCCACGTTTTACCGCCGAGAGCGCAGAGCCCGCAGAGAATAGGGCTTCTCGGCGTCCTCTGCGATCTCCGCGGTTAATCCTGAAACGGACTCTAGGACTTGCCGTTGTAGATCACGCGCCAGATCTTCCCCTTGACGCTCTCCGTGATGTAGAGCGAGCCATCGGGACCCTGTGCCGTGCCGTTGGGGCGCGCGACCGCGTCGGTGGGATCCATCAGCGGTTCCCGGCCCTTGAATCCATCAGCGAACACTTCGAACCTGCCGGACGGCTTGCCGTTGACGAACGGCTGAAACAGGATGTTGTAGCCGGCCATCGGCGCCGGCGCGCGATTCCACGAACCGTGCGACGTCATGAATGCGCCGCCGCGATAATGCGCCGGAAACAGGCTGCCGGTATAGAACAACAGATCGACCGGGGCGTAATGCGCCGGAAAATTCGCCACCGGCGCTTCGAACTGTGCGCACCGCCCCACTTCTTTGCCGTCGCCGCCGTACTCCGGCGCCAGGATCATCTTGTTGGTCTTGCCGTCGAAGAAGCAGTAGGGCCAGCCGAAAACCGAGCCGGGCTTGACGAGCAGCAGCGGCTCGAGCGGCCGGTTCACGTTGTCCTCGACGGTGAAGTGTTCGGGATAGAGCGTGTCCAGCGAATCGCGGCTGTTCATCGCGACGTACAGGTTCCCGTCGTGCCAGTCGAGCGCGACCGGCTGCCGCATCCCCGTCGCGTAGCGGTTGGCTTTCGAGAACTTCTGTCCGGGGGTGTCGGCGCTGAACTTCCAGATGCCGCCGTGCTCTTCCAGCTGCGGACAGGGATCGACTCCCTTCGCCCCCTTCTGGCGATCGGGCTCCGCGCACGCGTTCGACGGCAGCCCGACGTTGACGTAGACGTTGCCCGCGCCGTCGAAGGCGATGTCCTTGTCGCGATGTCCACGCTGGTTGGCGCCGCTGGGAAAATCGCCGACGATGACTTCCGCCGGCTCTGTCGGCTTGAGTTGACCCGGCGCCAGCTTGAAGCGTTCGATCGACGTCGGCGTCGCGTAATACAGGTACCCGTTACGGAGCCGGATGCCGGTTGCGCCCTGCGTCCCGAATTTCTCCTGCAGGTCGATCTTGCCGTCGCCATCCGTATCCCGCAGACCGAGGATGAATCCCGGTTGCGGCGGCTGCCCCTGCACGCTCGGGCCGCTGCGAACGGAAACGAAAATATCTCCGTTCGGCGCGACGACGAGATTGCGGGCCGTGCCGAGATTCTCGGCGATGACACCGGCACAGAAGCCGGTTGGCAGTGTCAGTCCGCCGTTGTCCTTGTCGCACGCGAAGCCCGGCTTCTGCCCGTGCATCGTCGCAGCCCCGGCGATGCAGCCGACGATCGACGCGGCGACGGACAAACGTCCGACAGAAACGGACAGGGACGCTCGCGCTGCGCTCATGGTGTTCTCCTCGAATCGAATTGTAGGAGAGCACGCCCGCGCAGCGCTAGCGCTCTTCAATCGCGACGCAGCCAGGGTCTGCAGGGACGGTTACGCCGCGAACGGGTTCTCGTCGGCGGTCGGACCGTAAACCGACGGCACGGACTCATTGAGCAGCCGCAGATAGACGAGCAGCTGGCCGCGGTGATGGTACCAGTGGTTCAGCATGATGGCGCGAACGAACGCGACGCGCGGCATCGCCATGATTTCCCGGCCGCCGCTCTGCAGCCGCCACATCGCGCCCATCCTCACATCGTCGAATCCGCCGAGCGCCCGTTTTGCCTTGGCGACGCTCTCTTTCAGCGACGGCACCAGTTCCGACGCGGTGGCGGCCTCGGGCTGCACGAAGGCCGGCGGCTCGGGAATCGTATCCAACGCCGCCAGCTCTGCGACCATGCCGGGCACGGTGGCGACATGCAGCGCGAGCTGGCCGAGCGACATCGATTTGGGGTGCGGCTTCCACGTCAGGTGGGCCTGCGGGATCCGCTCGAGCACACGACGCGTCGTTTCAGCTTCCTGTTCGAGCTCTGCGAGCAGTCCTTCAATCATCCTCATCGAGTCCTCCTATCGCGCCGCGTCTTCGGCGGCCTTGCGGACGCGTTCGTGCAGAGCCGCCCATCCCGATCCGATCCGCGGCCGATGCTCTTCGGGGAACGGCCCCACCAGCCGGTGCGTGAACGTGATGAGCGTGCCTTCGGGTGTTTCGCTCAGCCGGTACAACAAGTTCGACGTGGCGGCCGTCGACATGAACAACGGGCCCCAGATCTCAAGGAGCACGGGCCGCTTGATGCTCTGAACGAAGCCCCAGAGGTGCCCGTTGTCGCCGCCCAGATCGCGGTACCAGCGGCCACCGGGATGCGTTTCCAGAATCATCGGCAGCGGTGTGCCGTCCGGTGTTTCGTTGAGCCGGCCCATCTGCGCCACCAGCGATTGAAATGTCTGCTCGAGCGACGCGCGTACGTTGATCTCTTCGGTGATGGTGAATGTCTGAAGCTCTGCGACAGGTGCTGTGGTGGTCATCGCTTCTCCTCTGCATGCGCTTTAATGCGCCGAAGTTGCCCGCGCCAATGCTGGGCGAACATGCCGGACCAGTCATGGATCGTCTTGAGCGTCCGTGCGTTCGCTCGATACAGGATCCGCCGGCCGTCGCGCCTCACGGTCACGAGATCGACATTCCGGAGCACGTTCAGGTGCTTCGAGACGGACGGCTGCCCCAGCTCAAGTGCCTCGGCAATTTCGCCGACCGACCGTTCACCGGCCGCGATGAACTCGAGGATGTGTCGGCGACGAGGTTCGGCAATGGCGTTGAACGGATCAGATGTGGTCAAGGCGCGGGGCACGCCCTGATCTATACATTCCCATATGGGAATATGTCAAGCCTCGCCATTCGTTCGTCCATGCGTTGTCACGTTTGGGCGTCTCCGCTCGTCTCATAAGCATGGATGGAACCTTCAGTCCCGGGAGCCGCTGGCTGACGGCGGCGGTCCTGTCGCATCTGGCCATCTCATTCGTCCACGGTGCGGCCCACTCCGGAGCGGATGTGCCGCTGCCGCCTGCCGCGAACCTGTTCGTCTACATCGTCATCCTGGCAGGACCGCTCGTGGGGTTGGCGCTGAGCCTGCTGGGGTGGCGAATCGGGAATTGGATCATCGCGATCACGATGGCCGCATCGCTGGTCTTCGGCGTGGTGAATCATTTCCTGCTGGCCAGTCCGGACCATGTCTCCCACGTCGCGCAACAGTGGCGGACGCTTTTCGCAACGACAGCAGTGCTGCTCGCGCTGACTGAGGCGGTCGGATCGGTACTGGCGATCCGTTTAGCCAGGGAAAGGACACACGTGTCATGAAAGTCTTTGTTGCGGGTGGATCAGGCACCATCGGCATTCCTCTCGTGCGAGCGCTGGTCGCAGCCGGATGTGAGGTCACCGCGTTGACCCGGTCCTCGAGCAAGCGCGACGAGCTGCTGGCCGCCGGCGCCTCCGTGGCTGTTGCGGACGCTCTCAATCGCGAAGCCCTGATCGCGGCGGTCGCGGCCGCTCGCCCGACACACATCGTTCATCAGTTGACCGCGCTGCCGAAAGGCGGACCGCGTCGCCCACGCGATATCGAGGCGACCAACCGACTGCGGATCGACGGCACGCGCCATCTCCTCGAAGCCGCCACCCACGTTGGCACTCCGCGATTCGTCGTCGGCTCGTTTGCGATGCTGGCGGCTCGGGGACCGGTCGCGCCCGCAGCCATCGACGACGCGGCGGCGGCCGTTCAATCGATGGAGCGCCAGGTGCTGGAGGCCACTCGACGCGGCTCGATTGAAGGTGTCATCCTTCGCTACGGTTTGTTCTACGGTCTCGAGACGCCGTCCACCGTTAACATGATCGAGATGGTGCGAAAGCGCAGGCTGCCAATCGTCCGCGGCGACGCGGGCCAGCTGCCGCTGATCCACGTCGCGGACGCCGTCAGCGCGACGCTGCTGGCGCTCGACCGGGCGCCCGCCGGCGGCGTCTACGACATCGTGGACGATCGCGCGGCGAGCATGACCGAGATCGTCCAAACAATCGCGGAATACACGGGATCGCCTGCGCCCTTTAGAGTGCCGGGTTGGCTGCCGCGTCTGAGCGCGCCGTACATGGCGCGGATGACGTCGATTCGGATGCCGCTGTCGAACACCGCGGCGAAGGCGGATCTGGGCTGGCGGCCCAAGTACCCGACGATGCGGGACGGTCTCGCGGACATGTTTCGACAGGCGGCGTGAACGATGGACAAGGACGTCTTCAATACCGATCGCCCGTTGCTCTTTTCCATCGCCTACCGGATGCTTGGAAGCGCGTCCGACGCGGAGGACGTGTTGCAGGATGCGTGGCTTCGGTACCGCAGCGCCGAGCGGTCGACCATCCGATCCCCGAAGGCATTCGCCACGACGATTGTGACCCGTCTCTGTCTGGACCGGCTGAAATCCGCCCGGACGACCCGCGAGGAATACATCGGACCGTGGTTGCCCGAGCCAGTGCTCACTTCCGAACTCGAGGGACCCGACACCATGCTGCAGCGCGCCGAGTCGGTGACCCTCGCGTTCCTCGTCCTGCTCGAAAAACTCTCGCCCGAAGAGCGTGCGGTATTCGTGCTCAAGGACGTCTTCGAGTACGAGCATTCAGAGATTGCAGAGATGCTCGGGCTGACGACCGAACAGTCACGACAGTTGCTGCATCGGGCGAAGGCACGGCTTGCAGAAGGGCGTCCGCGCCTGACCGGCACCGCACAATCGAGGCGCGCCGCCGCCGAGCGCTTCGCCCACGCGTTCTCGTCCGGCAACGGCTCCGAGTTGGCCGCGCTGCTTGCCAAAGACGTCGGCGTCTGGAGCGATGGGGGCGGCAAGGCGTCCGCGGCGCGTCGCCCGCTCCTCGGACGCGACCAGGTGCTCAATTTCCTGATCGGCCTGCATCGCACCGCTCAAGTTGCGGGCGTGGCCGACGTGTCCTTGAAGATCGAAGACGTCAACGCCGAGCTCGCACTGGTCGTTCGGATCGGACAACGGCTCGAGTCGATCTTCGTGCTCTCAATCGACGACGACGTGATTTCGGGCATTCGCGTCGTCCGCAACCCGGACAAGCTCGCGCATATCGACCGTCAGCTCACAACCGTGCACTGACCGTGAAGGCGGTCGAACCGTAGTCTCGCCGGCGCGAGCACGTCCGATGATCCGGCCGCGACGGTACAATGGCCGTCCGATGAAAGTCGCGGCGATTTGGCGGTATCCGATCAAGTCGATGCGCGGCGAGCAGCTGTCGGCCGCCGAGCTCTCATCCGAGGGAATCCAAGGAGATCGCACGGTCCAGGTCTTCGATCGGCGCGGGCGTCTGATCACCGCCCGAACCCACCCGGCGCTTCTCGGTCATCAGGGAACGCTAGGAGCGGACGGCGAGCCGATGGTCGACGGACACCGCTGGACCACGTCCGAGGCCGAGGCGCTCGTCGTCGCCGCGGCGGGTCCCGGAGCGCACCTCCGACGCGTCGACGCCAACCGCTTCGATGTCCTCCCGCTGCTCGTCGCCACTGACGGCGCGCTCGAGGCGTTCGGGCACGACGCGAGGCGACTTCGGCCCAATCTGATTGTCGCCGGAGTCGACGGCCTCCAGGAGCGCCAATGGGAGGGTCGGCGTCTGCAGGTGGGAGTCGCCGTCATCGCCCTCGACAGCTTGCGCGCGCGTTGCGTGATGACGACATTCGATCCGATGTCATTGGCGCAGGACACGGACGTGCTTCGTGACATCGTGCGGCGTTTTGACGGAACGATCTGCCTGAACGCCTCCGTGATTACACCGGGGCGAGTGGCCGTCGGCGATTCGATTGCTCTACTCTAGTGCAGTGTCCACGCTGACTCGGGATCAGTTGCGGCCTGCCACGAAAACACGAAATCACGAAACCCTGGGTCTTATTCGTGTCTTCGTGCGTTCGTGGTGATCCCGGCGGTACTGATTCGACAGGGACAGGTCACCAAGGAGACAGGACATGAGGATCGGACCGTTGGCTGGAGTTGTGGCCGTTCTCGCGCTCGGCGGATCGGGCACGACTCGAGTCGCCGCGGCGGAACCCATCGCGTGCGAGGCCCTCGCTCGGGTACCGCTGGCCGGCGGGACAATCGTCTCCGCCGAGTCAGTTCAAGCCGGCGGATTCACGCCGCCGACTGCACCCAATGCGTCAGCGGCCGGCACGTTCAGGACGCTCCCGGCGTTTTGCCGCGTCACGGCGCGGCTGACGCCAACGCCTGACTCCGACATCCGCATCGAGGTGTGGCTGCCGCGATCGAACTGGAACCGCAAGTTCCAGGGTGTCGGCAACGGCGGATTGGGTGGGACGATTCCGTATCCGGCACTCGCGGCGGCAGTCACGGCGGGCTATGCCGCAGCGGCTACCGACACCGGCCATGTCGGCGGCAACGGCGATTTTGTTGCCCGGACATCCCGAGAAGCTCGTGGATTTCGCCTACCGGGCGATCCACGAGATGACCGTGACCGCCAAGACCGTCGTGGCCGCGCACTATGACGGCCCCCCAACGCGGTCCTACTTCAGCTCGTGCTCGACGGGAGGCAGGCAAGCGCTGATCGAAGCGCAGCGCTACCCGGAGGATTTCGACGGGATCGTGGCTGGTGACGCGTCCTGGGACCAGATGCGGCTCTACGCCGCCCGGGTCGCCCTGAACGTCTTCATGAACCGCGAACCCGCCGCGGTCATTCCACCGAGCAAGTACCCGATGATTCACGCCGCCGTGCTCAACGCCTGCGACAGCCTGGACGGCGTGAAGGACGGTGTCATCGAAAACCCGGCACGATGCTCCTACGACCTGGCGGCGTTGACGTGCTCGGGCGACGATCGTGCCGATTGCCTGACGAAACCCCAGGTCGAGTCCGCCAAAGCGATGGCGTCACCAATCGTCGATCGACGAAGCGGCGCCGTCCTGCATCCGGGCCGCTACTATCCGGGGTCGGAACTTGGGTGGGGCGGCGTCGGAGGCCCGGTGCCCTCTGGAGAATCGCTGGAAGGGAGGAAGAAGATCGTCTTCACCGCGGATTGGGACTATCACGCGATCCGGGTTCCCGATGACGTCGAGCGCGCGGTCCGCGCTGACAACGGATTGCTCTACGGCGGCGATCCGAATCTCGCGCGATTCTTCAGCCGCGGCGGCA
>Ga0163162_10007572_pt1 | contig 10575 bp, 7 predicted proteins | sample S55metaG_FD_115310 | JGI IMG/M metagenome (GOLD analysis project Ga0163162, IMG submission 115310) | Switchgrass rhizosphere microbial communities from Kellogg Biological Station, Michigan, USA - S5-5 metaG | ecosystem: Host-associated > Plants > Roots > Rhizosphere > Soil | place: USA: Michigan...
CCGGGGCCGGCACGGGGATTCCGCCGGCTCGCGATCACGGATTTCGCCGACCATGACCACGTCCGGATCTTGCCGCAGGATCGCGCGCAGGCCCGCCGCGAAGGTCAGGCCGACCTTGGCGTTCACCTGCGTCTGCCCGATGCCGTCGACGGCGTATTCCACCGGGTCTTCCACTGTCAGGATGTTGCGCGCGCCATCGTTCAGCAGGCGCAGCGCGGCATAGAGCGTGGTCGTCTTGCCCGAACCGGTAGGTCCGGTGACCAGCACGATGCCGTTGGGTTCGGCCACCGCGCGGCGCAGCGCCTCTTCGGCAGCGGGCGTGAGGCCGAGGTGCGCGAAATCCAGCCCGGCGTTTTCCTTGTCGAGCAGGCGCATCACCACCCGCTCGCCCGCGCGAGCCGGCAATGTCGAAACGCGCACGTCGACCAGCTTCCCGCCAAGGCTGAGCGATATGCGGCCGTCCTGCGGCACCCGGCGCTCGGCGATGTCGAGCCGCGCCATCACCTTGATGCGGCTGACCAGCACCGGCGCCACATGCGGCGGCATCCGCAGCTTTTCGGACAGGATGCCATCGCTGCGCATCCGCACGATCAGCGCCTGTTCGTAAGGCTCGATGTGAATATCGGACACACCCTGCCGCAGCCCTTCGGCGATGAGGCCGTTGATAAGGCGGATGGCCGGGGCATCGTCGGCGCTGTCCAGCAGGTCTTCGGCGGTGGGCAGGCCCAGCGCGAGCGGGTCTATGCCATCGCCCGCAATGCCAAGATCGCCGACCCCCATTTGACTGGCCATCGCGGCGGCAGCCCCATCGACAGCATAGGTATCGCCAAGCAGCTTCTCGAACTCGCCCGGCGTTACACGGCGCAGGGCCAGGGGCTTACCCAGCGCGCGCCGCAGTTCCAGCAGGACCAGCGGGTCCGCCCCTTCGCGCATGGCCAGCGCAATGCCGGCCTCATCCTCGCCTTCGACCAGAAATCCGCAGTCGCGCGCAAAGCCATAGGGCACGGCGGCGAGCACGGTGGCCTGTGCGGAAACCGCCACGCTGACGGCGTCCGCCAGCGCAACGTCCGGCGCGAGCGGCACTTCCTCGTCAATGCTGTCGGGCAGATCCGGCATGGATCAGGGCTTGCCGGCGGTGCTGGGTGGCAGAGGTGCCGGTTGCAGGGGGGCTGCTACCCCACGCGGCGCGATCACGGTGTCGCCGGCCACGGGCGCAGCCGGAGCGGCTGGCAGCGCCGCGCCGAGGTAATCGACGATCAGATCGTCGATCGTCGGTTCCCGCTTGGGATCGAAGCCCAGTTGCGCATCGCGGATCACCCCATAGCGGCGCGCGGTAAGCGCGGCGCGGTCTGCTCCGTTCTTCAGGATCGACGGGCGGATGAATACCATCAGGTTGGTCTTGACGTGGCTTTTCGTGCGCGATTTGAACAGTTCGCCCAGCAAGGGAATGTTACCCAGAAACGGCACTTTCTCGATGGTCCGGCGCTCGTTGTCATCAAGCAGACCGCCCAGCACCACGATCTCGCCATCACCGACCGTCACCGTCGTCTTGATCTCGCGCTTGTTGATGATGAGTTCGCTGTTCGAGGACGAGACCGGCCCCGCGATCGAACTGACCTGCTGGCGCAGATCGAGCCGGATCTGGTCGCCCGCGTTGATCTGCGGCGTCACATCCAGCTCTATGCCCACGTTCTGGCGCTGGATGGTCTTGAAGGTATTGTTGAAATTGGCCGACGACAGCGCCTCGCCCGTCGCCACGGGGATCTCCTGCCCGAACAGGATGGATGCGGGCACGTTGTTGTTCGTCGTGATGTGCGGCGTGGACAGGATGTTTGAATTGGTGTCCGATTGCACCGCGTTGATCAGCGCGCCGAAGAACCGGCCCTTGCCGATATCGGTGGCGAATCCGCCGAAGCCGCCCTGCGCCCCCAGGATTGCCTGCGCGGCGTTCTGGCGCAGCAGGTCGCCCGTGGCGCTGTTGGTGCTGGTGGTGACGGTGCTGCCGTTGATGACCGTGGTGGTCTGGTCGATCTTGTCGGCATAGAGGCCGCCCGCGATATCGATGATGTTGGGCGTCACGTTCGAGAAGTTGGTCACTCCGAACGGGATGTTCTTGCCGCCCAGCAGCAGTTGCACGCCCAGCTTGCGCGCCACGTCGTTCGAGATTTCGACGATGATCGCTTCGACCAGCACCTGTTCCTGCGGCACATCAAGCTGGCGGACCAGCTCGGTCAGCCGCTTCTGCTCGTCGGCCGGGGCGGCGATGATCACCGCGTTCGCGCCGGGATAGCGCGTGATCGTGGCCGTGCCGCGCCCGCCTTCCAGCTTGATCGGGCCATTGCCGAGGCCACCGGTTGTGCCCCCGGTCGGGTTGGTGCCGACACTACCCGCCGCAGAGCCGCTAGAAGGCGCGGTGTTGCCATCGGTGCCAGCGGAGGATGAGGCATTGCCGCCGACGCCGCCAAGCGAGACCGGAGCCTGCGAGCCCGAGGTGACCTCGCCCCCGCCCTGCCCACCGACCAGCCGTTCAAGCACCGGCACCAGCACCGCCGCATCGGCATAGTCGAGCCACAGCACCTTGATCTGCCCGCCCGCCGCCGCGCGCGCATCCAGCGTGCGGGCCATGCCGGCAAGCCGCGAAAGCGTGCCGGGATCGCCGCGCATCAGGATGGTGTTCGAACTGTCCACGGCGACGACCGTCGCCAGCGCCCGCCCGCCTTCGCCGCCGGCGGGGATCAGCGCGGTCAGCGCCGTGGCGATCTCGCGCGCGCCGGCATGATCGAGCACCACGGTCTGGGTCGATGTCTGGTCGCGGTCGATCTGGCGCATCAGCGCGCGGATGCGGGCCATGTTGTCGGCGTAATCCACCACGACCAGCGAATTGCCTGCCTTGTTCGCGGTGATCGAGCCTTCCTTGCTCACCAGCGGGCGCAGTGTTTCCACGGCCTGCGAGGCATCCACCGTCTGCAACCGGATGATCTCGGTCACCATCTGGTTGCGCGCCGCGCCCTTGCTGCCGATGCGGCTGGGCTGGGTGGCCGCGCCTTCCGCCGGCTGCACGCGGAATGCGCCGTTGCCGGTGGGCACCGCGACCAGACCGTTGGCGCGCAGAGTGGAAAGGAATACCTCGAAGTATTCGGAGCGTGACAGCGGCCGGTCGCTGACCACGCTGACCTTCCCCTGCACCCGCGAATCGACGATGAAGGTCCGCCCCGTCACTTCGGCGGCATCGGCGATGAAGGCGCGGATATCCGCCTCTCTCACATTCAGCGCATATTGCGCGAAGGCCACTTGGGGCGTGGCCAGCGCCAGAGCGGCGCAGGCGATCAGGATTCTGGTTTTCATGGGTTTCGGGATCATCAGGGCGCCAGGTTTATCGCGAGCGGAAGCTGCTGGTTGCCGCGCTTGACGACGACCGACAGGGAGCCGCCGGGGCGCAAGGCCCCCGCGACGAGCGAGGCGTCTCCGGGGCCGTTGACCGGCTTGCCATTGACGCTGGTGACGATGTCGCCAGGCTGAAACCCTGCGGCGCGGAAGGCCTTGCCGTCGCCCTGCGGCAGAACTTCGAGGCCGGCGATCCGCCCGCCTTCGGCATGGGGGCCAAACCCGATCCCACGCCGGGCATTATCGACCGTCAGCGGCGGGTCTTCGCCATCGGCCAGCGCCGGCGTCGTGACGGGATTGTCCGCGACCACGCCATCGGCGCTGGGGGCCGCATCGGACTGGTCGAGGTAAAGCAGTTCCTTCGCGCCGTTGCGCGTCAATTCCACGTGATCGAAGGTGACGGCGGAAAGCACGACGCCGGGCATCACTTCCGTGCCGACGCGATAGACCTGCTGCTGCCCGTCAGCCCCCGCGATGATCGCACTGCCGGTGCCGCCGGGCGTGGAGCGGGTGGCGAACAGGACCAGCGACAGCGAGGTGACCGTCCCCGCGCCCTCTGCAGGTGCGGCAACGGGCGGGGTGCGGTTGAACGGATCAAGCCCGGCGAACAGCGCGGCGCGGGCGGGAGCGGGCATCACATGCACGCTGGCCGGCTGCCACGGGCCCAGCGGCGACACCGGGGTGACGATCGCCCAGGCGAGCGCGGCCAGCAACGCGGCGATAATCGTGGCGACGGTCCACCACAGCACGCCGTGCAGCGACAACCCCCGGGCCAAAGCCAGATCCCCCCTCCACCAAGCCACGCCGCAAGAGCCTCCGCCTACCACCCAGCGAGTCAGGCGGTTCGGCCAAGGCATAACAAGGGGATGGCGAATTACAACGTCGCGCTATGCTTAGTCATGGCCGGCGATCCGGGCCAGGCCCTCAGGCAATGTTCGTTCCATCAACGTCATCGCTATCATTCGGAGCATCGTCGGTGACGTTTGCCGGGTCTTCGCACCCGTCCAGCCGCCCTTCGAGCAGGCTTTGCACCGACGCGGGATCCCCCGTTGTGGCGACGCTGGCCGAAAGGGCACGGGTCTCGCGCTCAAAATCCGCGAGTGCCGTGTCCGCTCCTTCCGGACTGGCCGAGACGGCCTGATGCAGCCAGCGTTCGGACATCGCCTGAAAGCGGGCGGCGGCCTGCTGGTCGCCATCATTGGATTCTTCACCGCCAAGGATGCCCGCCACCACGGCGTCGGTCGCAGCACAGCGCAGAGACATTTCATACGCCGCCGGAACGGGAGCCGGAGCGGCGGCAAAGAGGACGGCGGCTAGGAACAGCGACATGGCAGCAAATCCGGCGAATGATAGAACACCCGCCTTTTCAGCCAGGCCGGAAGGATTGTCGATACCCTTGCCCCGAAACCGACCGGGTGTGCTGGTGCGGGACAGCCTTGCGTCAGGGTATGAATGCCGCCACATCCCGCCAATGTTCGACCTGATGCCCGCGCCGCTCCATCGCGGCCTGCTTCGCGTGGCCCATGCCGTGCGGCTGCGGGTGTGGGGCCTGCTGCGGATGGAAGTGCGCGGGACCAACGTGCTTGCCTTCGATGCCGAGGGCCGCGTCCTGCTGGTCCGCCACAGCTATCACAGGCCCGATACGTGGATGTTTCCGGGCGGCGGGCTGGCGCGGGGGGAATCGCCCGCGGAAACCGGTACGCGTGAACTGCGCGAGGAAACCGGCTGCCGGCTGGAAAACGCGATCTGGTTTGCCACCAAGATGCGGCCCAAGCGCGAAGGGTGGAGCAATCGCATCGAGCTCATCGCCGGCACGACGCACGACATTCCCCGCGCGGACCACCGCGAACTCGCCGCAGTCGGCTTCTTCGCGCTCGATGACCTGCCACCGGCCATCGGCGCGGGATCGCTTGAGGCCATCGAGCTTTGGCGGGCATGGAAGGCGCGCCAACGGCACGGCGGATCAGAACGGTAGCTCGGCCTGTGTTTCCGCCGCCGAACTGGCCGGCACCCCATCATGCTCGTCCTCACCCAACGCCGAAAGCGTCAGCCCCATCAGGCGGATCGGCTGGGGCAAGGGCAGCGCGGCATCGAGCAATTCGCGCGACACGCGGGCGAATTGCGCTTTGTCGACCACAGGCGAGGGTAGCGATTTCGCCCGCGTCATCGACTGAAAATCGGTGTATTTCACCTTGAGCGTAACCGTGCGCCCTTTTGCCCCGCTGCGCTCGATGCGCTCCCATACGATGTCGATGATCCGCTCCAGCGTTTCGCGCAGGGCGGAGCCGGACGAAATGTCGCGATCGAACGTACGCTCCCCGCCCACCGATTTGCGTGGACGGTCCGCGCGCACACGGCGCAGATCGATCGCCCGCGCGGCGCGATAGAGGTAATCGCCGAAACTGCCAAAATGTTCACGCAGGAACGCAAGATCGCGCGTGCGCAGGTCCGCGCCGGTTTCGATCCCCAGCGCCGCCATCTTTTCCGCGCCACGTGGCCCAACGCCATGGAACCGCTTGACCGGCAGGCCTGCCACGAACGCCGCGCCTTCGCCCGGCCGGATCACGCACAGTCCGTCCGGCTTGTTCTGGTCACTGGCGAGCTTGGCGAGAAACTTGTTGTACGAAACCCCGGCGCTTGCGGTCAGCCCGGTATCCTTGCGGATGCGGCTGCGGATCAGTTCGGCGATGCGCGTCGCCGATCCGATGCCGCGCAAGTCGTCGGTCACGTCGAGGTAGGCTTCGTCGAGCGAGAGCGGCTCCACATGCGGCGTATAATCGAGGAAGATCGCGCGGATCTGCTGCGAAACCGCCTTGTACACATCGAAGCGTGGCTTGCGGAAAATGAGATCCGGGCACAGCCGCGCCGCGCGCACCGAAGGCATGGCCGATCGCACGCCGAACACCCGCGCCTCATAACTCGCCGCCGCCACCACGCCGCGTTCAGACGATCCGCCGACGGCCACAGGCTTGCCGCGCAAGGCCGGTTCGTCGCGCTGCTCCACGCTGGCGAAGAACGCATCCATGTCGACGTGGATCACCTTGCGCAGCCCTGCGCCCGATTCGTCGTCATCGTCGCTGGGCGCGGGCTCCATGTCGATGTTTATACTACGTTTCGCGTTGCAACATAAAGCTGGGAAGGGGGCGTTGACGTGCCTATAGCCCCGCCCATGGCAGCAGATCATCAGAATTCGGCCCGCAGGGCTCCCGGACCGCGTGAATTCGTTGCACTGATGGCCATGACGATGGCGCTTCAGGCGCTGGCGATCGACGCCATGCTCCCCGCACTCGGCGAAATCGCGCGGGACCTGCATGTTACCGATCCGAACCAGCGGCAGCTTATCGTCGGCGTATTCCTGTTTGCAGCCGGGCTTGGCGCGCTGATACCCGGTGCTCTGGCCGATCGGTACGGCCGCCGCCCGGTGCTGTTGGGGAGCCTCGCGCTCTATGTCCTGCTCTCCCTGGGATGCGCGCTGGCTCCGGATTTCGACAGCCTGCTGATCATGCGGGCGGCGCAAGCGATCGGCAGTGCCGGGGTTTCCGTGCTGCCGGGGGCGATCATTCGCGATCGCCATTCCGGCGACGGCATGGCGCGCATGCTGTCGACGATCTCGGTCGTGTTCATGCTGGTGCCCATGCTCGCGCCATCGCTGGGCCAGGCCGTGTTGCTGATCGCGGGCTGGCGCTGGATCTTCGCTCTGCTGGCCGTGCTCGGCGTCGTCCTTACCGGTTGGGTTGCGCTACGGTTGCCCGAAACCCTGCGTCCGGAATACCAGCAGCCGATTTTGCCGCTGGCGATCCTGCGCAACATGGCGCGTGCATCGCTCAATCGCGCAGCTTTCGGCTATGTGATCGGGGGCAGTCTCGTGTACGGAGCGCTGTTCGGATACATCAATTCCTCGCAACAGCTCGTCAGCGAACATTTCGGGGCGGGGGTGTGGTTCCCGCTGATCTTTGCCGGAACCGCGCTTGCCATGGCGATGGCGAGCTTTTCGAATTCCCGTATCGTCGAACGGTTCGGCGCGCGGCGGGTGTCGCACACCGCCCTGCTGGCTTTCATCGCAGTCAGCGCGCTGCAGGTCGCGCTGGCCAGCCAGGAGCAGGAGCCGCTGTGGCAGTTCATGCCGGTGATGGCCACCATCATGTTCCTTTTCGGATTTCTGGGTGCCAACTTCGGGTCGATTTCCCTCCAGCCCTTCGCACGCATGGCCGGCGCGGCCAGTTCGGTACAGGCATTCCTACGCATGATCATCGGTGCCGGACTCGGCGTCGTGATCGGGCAGGCGTTCGATGGCACCGCCCGCCCGCTGGCCGGCGCGTTCCTTGTCTGCGGACTGATCACGCTGGGGCTGGTGCTTTTTAGCGAACGTGGGCGGCTGTTTCGTCGTATTCATCCACCCGGCACCCAGCGTCCGGTCATCGATCTGCACTGATCGACCCGCACCGATCGCGCGCCCTCAGGCGACCGCGCGGTCCATGCCGGCCAGGGCAATGCCTGCGGGTTCCGGTCGACCAAGGTGATAGCCCTGCATCAGATTGATCCCCAGGCCGCGCGCAGCCTCGACTTGCGCGGCGCTTTCGATGCCTTCGATCGTGCAGCCGATGCCCAATTGCCATGCCAGCGCCACGATCATGCCGGCAACGGCGCGCGCACCGGGATCGTCCGAAAGCGCGGCGGCGAGCGCCCGGTCCAGCTTGATCATGTCCAGCGGCAGATCGCGCAATTGCGAAAGGCTGGACCAGCCGGCCCCGAAATCGTCGAGCGCGATGCGGAACCCCTGCTCGCGGAACGCCTGCAACTGGATGGTCGCGCGCTTCGGATCGTCCATCAGCGCGCGTTCGGTCACTTCCAGCACGATCGATGACGGGCTGGCCCCGGCCGCGTGGACGATCGACGTGATCGCTTCGACCACGCCATCGCGATGCACGTCGCGCGGGCAAAGGTTGATCGAAAGGTCGAGCCCGTTTTCCCACGGGCGGAATTCCTGCAACGCGCGCGCGAGCACCAGCCGCGTCAGTTCGGCGGTGCGGCCTGTAGCTTCGGCGATCGCCATGAATGTGCCAGGAGCCTGCCAGTTGACGCCATCGGGCGACCAGCGCGCGAAGGCCTCCACGCCGATCACGCGGCTTTCGCGCAGATCGTAGATCGGCTGGTACAGCAGCTTCAACCGGTCATCGAGCGCGCAATCGTTGAATTGCCGGGTGATGGCAATACGCTGCTGCAAGGCAACCTCGTCGTCCGCGCTGAACAGCACGATTGCCCCGTCGCCGCGGGTCTTGGCCTTGTAAAGCGCCGCATCCGCACGCTCAAGGCTGCCGCTGACACCCTCGCCCCGCAAACGGTGCAGCCCGATGGAAGCGCAAAGGCGCAGCGTGGCATTGTTGTGACAGATGGGTTCGCGGATCGCGGCGGACAATCGCCGTGCCGCAGCCGATACCGCCCTGCTATCGAGGCCGCCATCGAACAGGATGGCAAATTCGTCGCCGCCCAGCCGGCCGTGCGCGATGACTCCGCGCGTTTCACCGATGCGATGCGATACCGACAGCAGCACGTGGTCGCCGGCCGAGTGGCCGTAGGTGTCGTTCACGTGCTTGAATCCGTCGAGATCGACAAGCGCGAGCCAGGGACGCAACAGGCCGGTACTTTCCATTTCGGCTTGCAGACAGGCGAGAATCGCGCGGCGGTTCATGCCGCCCGTCAGCGAATCGACCGTGGCCTGGCGGTAATGCGCCGTTGCCAGCTGCGCGGTGCGCCGCTCGCGGCGCGCCAGTTTCTGCCGGGCCAGTTCCAGGCGAACGAAATCGCGATGGTGGCCATGGGTGATCGTCAGCGCGATCCCCGTCACAACAAGCTGCACCAGCGACACGTACACAACGTTGGGATGCCCCACCGCCAGAAAGTAGGCGGTGGAGGGAATCGTAAACGCAGCGGCGATTCCCAGCGCGGTCTGGGGCGAATGGGCAAGGCCCAGAATGCCGGAGAACATGGTGACCGCCAGCAGATAATGGATCATCGCGCGCTGGTTGATATCGCCATAGGGATACAGCGACAGCGACCATGCCGCGAATAACAAAGCGGAAATCGCTCCAAGCCTGCGCATCCGGTCGATGTCGCGGCGCTGGACTACGATGGATCGCCGCAGCACGCGGGCAGGCATCCAGTAAATGCCGCGCAGCACGGCGTAGATACCGAGAAGCGGCCCCAGCAACACCTGAGCGATGGGGGCCGTGCCGGCAAAACGGACCGACAGCAGCACGAGGTCGAAAAAGACAATCAGGTAAAGCAGCGGCAGACGGTGCGACAGATTGATCGCATAAGCGAGGGTGAAGCTGTCACCGGGTCGCTGGCGCCAATGGTGGCCAAGCGAACGAAGCGCGCGGCGGGACCGGGCAATCCGGCCCTCCCCCAAGCACTCCAATCCCTCACGTACATCAGCCATCCGGCAGGATTATGGGATTGGCAGTTAATGCGCCGTCAATGCGGGGACCAAACGGAAAAAAGATTCACGTGTATTTAATAATCCCCGCGCGGCGGCCGAATTTACCCTGAAAGGGCGGCGACCAGAACCTTCACCTTTTTCTGCCGCCACTGCGGCAAAGGCGCGACCAGCCAGTAACCCCGCCGCCCGGCTTCGGGGCCTCCCAGCGCCACCACTCGACCACTTGCGACGGCGGCTTCGCCCAGCAATTGCGGTACGCGTGCCTTGCCCAACCCGGCCGCAGCAGCGCTGATCGCGGTGCCGGCATCGCCGACGGTGAAGCGGATTTCGCGCGGATCGCCCTCGGGCGCGGGATCGCCAGGCCAGCCGATCCACGGCGCGTCCTCCCCCAGCGCGGGTGCGGCGACCACGATCGTCGCCGGGTCGCCCAGCGGCACGCCTTCGAGATCGCCCGGCCCTTCGGCCCAGCGAACCGCGAGATCGAGGTTGGCCTCGGTAAATTCGATATCGCCGTCACCGCCGACGAGCGAAAAGCGCAATTGCGGGCTTTCCGAACGGAACGCGGCAAGGCGGGGAGAAAGCCACACGGCGAAGAAATCGCGCGGGCAGGCGATGGTGTAAACGTGGCTCGACTGCCCCGCCTGGATCGCCTGCACGCCTTCCTCGAACCGCAGGAAGCCTTCGCGGATGGCGTCGAGCCCGGCTTCGGCCTCGTCCGTCAGCACCAGCCCCTTGGTCGTGCGCCGGAAGAG
>Ga0163162_10007573_pt1 | contig 10573 bp, 6 predicted proteins | sample S55metaG_FD_115310 | JGI IMG/M metagenome (GOLD analysis project Ga0163162, IMG submission 115310) | Switchgrass rhizosphere microbial communities from Kellogg Biological Station, Michigan, USA - S5-5 metaG | ecosystem: Host-associated > Plants > Roots > Rhizosphere > Soil | place: USA: Michigan...
ATATTTGGGTGCCACTTTATAAACCAGCTTCCGCAAGGTCGGATTGTTTTGAGCGGGTGCGGAGGTCGTGGTAAGTGGCGCCATGACCAAACAGAGCCCGGCGACGGTCTGACGCAGGCGCACGACTGGCCGCGACTTTTTCACCTGGTCCAAGAGGTCCAATGCTGCGAATAGGATTGAAAGGCAACGTTGCGAGATTAGGAAATTCGTAACACTTCTACAAGTTACGGATGAATGGCGGGCAGTAATGTGACTGCAGTAACTACGGAAACGAACATCCTGTCATCAGATCCGGGGGTATTTGGTTAAGCGTTAAGACAATTCCGAAAGGCGATAGGACAAAACGGATGCGCGAAGCTCACCACCCGACCTGATCGAGAAACGCAGCCACAACGCTTCCTTAACTCGCCTCGACGCCCTCACCAGCCCAATCCGTCAAAGAAAGCGTCTACGGCAGAGGACGAGTGAAGTGCCTCCTAGTATGAATCAATTATTGACTCTTTCTGAACTCCCTGTGAGGCTCCTTAGTTGGTGTCCGGTACTACAGTGCGGAGGGCAGTGTACTTTCGTCTGGGAATGGTCTCTGCCTCTTGTTTCTTAGCCTTTTTGATGGTGGGCTGTTCAAGACGGATCGATGCCTCTTCGCTGGTGACGGTGGAGCACACGATATCGCCTGACCCGCCCCGGGTCGGGCCAACTACGGTCGTTCTACGAGTGACGGATCGCGACGGCAAACCGGTATCCGGAGCCCGCATCGAGTTGGAAGCGGACATGTCGCATCCCGGGATGCCGCCAGTGCTTGAGGAAACGAAGGAAACCACACCGGGCGAATACCAGGCCGAGATCATGTTCGGAATGGCGGGAGACTGGATCGTTCTTCTCCATGTGAGATTGCCCGGGGGTCAGACACTCGAGCGCCAGTTCAACGTAAGTGGCGTTCGCCCCAACTAGGCAAGCTGGTGACTCCATCTTCCATCCCGGCCCTGGATCAGTCTGAGCCCCAGCCATTCGATCTGATGCGAGTGCCAGGACTTGGACGTCTGTTTCACTGGCGGTACGCCCGCCCGTTGCTGCAGGCGCCATTGCTGATCGTCAGCGTGGTCATGATCCTGCACGGCTTGTTTGGGCCGAGCCTGGCTCCCAAGAACCTGGCGACCACTCTTAGTTGGCTGCACTTTCGCGGATTGCTGGTGCTGGTCCTGTTGTGTGCCGGAAATTTTTTCTGCCTGGCCTGTCCGTTTATGCTGGTGCGGCAGATGGCGCGGCGATTCTTCAAACCGCGATTCAACTGGCCGCGTGTGCTGCGCAACAAGTGGTTATCGGTGGGGCTGTTGGTTCTGATCTTGTTTGCCTACGAGCTATTCGACCTGTGGTCGTCGCCCTGGTGGACAGCGTGGCTGATTATTGCCTACTTTCTCACCGTGCTCGTGGTCGATGGCTTTTTCAAACACGCATCGTTCTGCAAATTCGTCTGCCCCATCGGACAATTCAACTTTGTGGCCTCAATGCTTTCTCCCTTGGAAGTGAAGGTCCGCGAACCAGACATCTGCATCACTTGCCACACCAAGGACTGTATTCGAGGACAGCGCGAGCCTGCCACTGACCTGGTGGTGATTCGCGGTTGCGAACTGGCTTTGTTTCAGCCACGCAAGGTTGGAAACATGGATTGCACGTTTTGCCTGGACTGCGTCCATGCCTGTCCGCATGACAATATCGGAATCCTGAGCCGGATGCCTGGCGAAGAACTGCTTAGCGACCCTCTTCGTTCAGGAATTGGCTACTTCTCTCATCGCAAAGACCTGGCCGCGCTGGTAATCGTGTTTACTTTTGGCGCGCTGCTGAATGCGTTTGGCATGGTTAGTCCGGTTTACGCCGTTGAAAGCTGGCTCGGACGGGTGCTGCACGTGAGCCAGGAGGCTCCGGTGCTCGGCCTTATCTTCACCTTCTTTCTGATTCTTGAACCGGTCGTTCTGCTGGGATTAGCCGCGTGGGTCACCCGCTTGTGGTCCGGCAATCAGCGCGCACTGATGCCGCTAATGGTGAGATACACCTACGGACTGGCCCCCCTTGGTTTCGGCATGTGGCTGGCCCATTATGGTTTTCACTTTTTGACTGGACTGTACACCTTGATTCCGGTTACTCAGAGCGCACTGGCGAACCTGGGATGGCCCGTCTTGGGTGCACCGCGCTGGACCCTGACCGGGTTACCATCCAACATCGTGCAGGTTATTGAGATCGGATTCCTGCTGCTGGGATTTGCTGGATCCCTGGTGCTGATCCACACTCTGGCACATGAGGATGTCCCGGATCGGCCATTGCGCGCGTTCGTTCCCTGGGCTGCCGTCAGTGCAGTCCTGTGGGTGGCGTCGATGTGGCTGATGTTTCAGCCCATGGAAATGCGTGCCATGCTCATGAGTGGATAGTTTAGGCTGGCGCGCGTGTCCGCCGCCGTTGATGTAATTGAGCTTTGTTTCTGTGTTCTCGATCTGTCGCAGTGCACATGAAAACGAATCGCCAAACCGGCATGCAGAGAGCCTGGGCTTGTGTCGCGGCCGTGCTGCTGCTGTTGTTGCCGGCCCGAGCCCACAATGGGCCACCGTTTCCTATCATCGAAAATCAGAAAGTCGGACCGTGTGTAATTTCTCTCTGGACTCATCCTGATGTCGGCACCGGAACTTTCTTCGTGCTGGTAGATCCACTGCCGGGCAGCAAGATTCCAGGTGATCTGAAGATCACAATCGGCGTCCAGCCGGAAAGCGGAAGACTCTCCGAAGTCATTTACCCCGCCACTCGCGATGACACCAGGGGTCAGGCACAATACAAAGTTCTAGCAGAGTTTGACCGGGACGAGTTCTGGAAAATCCGTCTGGCGATCACAAGCGCACAAGGTAGCGGTGAAGCGCTCTCCAGAGTCGAAGCCACGCCGCCAGGCTTCGGACGATGGGATCTTCTTTTGTACCTTCTACCATTTCTGGCGATCGCGTTCTTATGGTTTCGCGGAATGGCACGTACCCGAAACCGCAGGAACAAGAGATTACAGGTCGCGTGAGATATAGAGCATCCTGCGCGAATAAAATGACGGCTGTGCTAGATTGCAGACGATCCTGCAACGAACGGGATTTTGATTCTGACCGATTTGTTGCCAGTTTTTTGCGAAGATTTCGACAGCACCCAACTATGCATATACAGCGATCGAACGGTGTTCACCGCGCCCTTATGACTGTTGTCCTGACGGTGATGGTTGTATTCCCCAGTTGCCACAGGTCTCCGAGATTACCCGGCAAAAACTCCAAGACCTACGCTGATATGGTTTCGGCCTTTTACATCGGCCTGGCAGCGTTGCAGGTTGGCGATGATGTCCACGCTGAGAGCAAACTCTCGGAGGCGACGCAGCTTGTTCCGGGCGAGCCTGCCGCCTGGGCCAACTGGGGAGTGCTGGCCTTGCGGCAAAGAAATTACGATGTAGCCGCTCAGAGACTGGAGAAGGCACGCGGTCTAGCGCCGAAAAACGATCGAATTTACGACCTGCTCGGGATCTTAGAGAGTCAGCGGGGAAATTCCGCCGAATCGATTGTCGACTTGCGCAAAGCAGCCGATCTGAATCCTCAGAACTTACGGGCAACCTACCGTCTGGCGGAAGAAACGGAACGGCTCGGCGCCGACAAGGGGGCTGCCGAAGTTCAGCAACTGTTAGAAAAGATCCTCTCCGCTCAACCTGACAACCTGGCCGCGCTCCTGGAAGTGAGCCGGATCGCAGCCAAGCGCGGAGACGATGCCAGGTTGAAGTCGGCAGTGGCCGAAATCAGCGCTCGGTCTTCAGGATGGCCGCAGGAAGTGCAACACCAACTCGCCGCTGTGCAGTCAGCCACCAAAGGCTCGGACCTGCGCCGGGCGGCAACGCAAACAACATTTTTGCGCAATGTGATGATGCGGGTGCCCGAATATCGCCAGAGCCTGACTGCGATCAAGGCGCCTCCGGGTGATGAAGCTGAGCCGTTCACTCACTTTCTGCGGCTCGAGTCTCCGGCCTTCCGTCCGGCATCTGCGGATACAGCGATCACTTTCAACTTTCAACCTGTGCCCGATCTTGTCGTCACCGGGAAGTCAACTAACAATCGATGGACTTGGGTTGGTTCAATTCCGCTGGGTAGCGCCGGTGCGCCCGCAATCGCCGCAGCCAATGGCCGCGAAGTACGCTTGTCGACTGGTGCCACCTTCCCATTTCCTGGAGGAAAGAGCGGGGTTCCGCCGATGCCCGAGGGCATCGCGCCAATCGATTTCAACTATGACTTCAAAACCGATCTGGTATTGGCTGGCGCCGGCGGCGTACGTCTTCTACGGCAGGACAACCCAAAAACATTCACCGATGTGACTGCACAGGCCAAACTGCCTGAGGCGGTGATCAACGCTCATTACACGGGAGCGTGGGCAGTGGACATCGAAGCCGATGGTGATCTCGACATTGTCCTGGGCGCTGCGGACGGCACCCCGGTCGTCCTGAGAAATAACGGGGATGGCACATTCTTGCCCATTCGCCCGTTTTCTGGAATCTCAGGTGTGGCCGGATTTGCATGGGCGGACCTGGATGGCGACGGCAATCCCGACGCCGCAATCATTGATTCCACGGGCAAGCTGCATGTGTTCATGAATCTGCGGCAGGGACAATTCCACGAGCGCCCGCTGCCGCCAGGTTTTTCGTCCGTAAAAACAGTGGCAGTCGCGGACGCCAGCAATAATGGGATTCTTGATCTTCTCGCAGTCCTGGCCGACGGGGCCATCATCCGCATCTCCGACAAGAATGAAGGACAGAGCTGGGAGGCCACGGAAATTGCGAATGTCCCCGACACAGGCAGTGTTTTTGCGGGCGATGCACGTCTGCATGTCGCAGATTTGGACAACAACGGGGCCCTCGATCTGTTTCTTTCGCCCACTACTTTGATCAAGGATAGCTCCACCACCGGCGCACTGGTCTGGCTCGGCGATGCAAAATACAAATTCACCCTGCTCTCACAACCCGTGGGACCGGCGTTGGTGTTTGACGCCGCCGATGTGGGCAACAATGGCCATCTCGATCTCCTCGGCCTTTCCGCCGACGGGCAAGTCGTTCGGGCAATTAGTCAGAGTCCCAAGAACTATCACTGGCAAGTGGTGCGTCCGCATGCGGTGCAGGCGGTCGGTGATCAGCGCATCAATCCGTTCGGCGTCGGGGGCGAAATCGAAATCCGCTCTGGCATGCTGGTCCAGAAACAACCGATCGTGGGGCCGCAAATTCATTTTGGATTGGGCGATCAGCCCGAGGCTGAGGTGGTGCGAGTCGTCTGGCCGAATGGCACGGTGCGCGCCGAGTTTGGAGTGAAGGCCGATCAGGATGTCGTAACCGAACAGCGGCTGAAAGCTTCTTGTCCCTTCCTCTTCGCCTACAACGGCAAGCAGATGGAGTTCGTAAAAGATGCGGTCCCGTGGGGCTCGGCGATCGGCCTGCGCATCAACACGCTGGGCTCCGCACAAATCGCCGCAACCGGCGAGTGGTACAAGATCGGACGCGACCAACTCGTCCCTCATGATGGCTTTTACGATATCCGCGTTACAGCGGAACTGTGGGAGGTCTATTACTACGATTATCTCTCATTGATGACAGTTGACCATCCTGCGGGCACGGAGATTTTTGTCGATGAACGTTTTGTAATCCCGCCTGCAAAACTCGGTATCACTACGGTAGCAACTCCGCACAATGTCGCGCGGGCGATGGATGATACCGGTCAGGATGTGACCGACCTCGTCACCACGCTTGATGGAAAAGCCGTCAGCAGTTTTGGGCGCGGCCAGTTTCAAGGCCTCACTCGCGATCATTATCTCGAAGTCGATCTCGGCGAGGATGCGCCGAAGACCGGGGCCTTGTATCTGATCGCGCAAGGTTCGATCCATGACACTGAGTCATCGGTGAACGTCGCCATTACGCAGGGCAATCGCTGGCGTGCTCATGGCATGAGCGTCGAAGTGCCTGATGGCCGCGGCGGATGGGTCACGGCACAGGACAACCTGGGTTTTCCGGCAGGCCGCAAGAAAACCGTGCTATTTAATTTGACCGATGTGTTTCGTCCTGGCACACCGCGCAAGGTTCGAATACGGACGAATCTGGAAATTTACTGGGACGCGATCCATTGGGCACAAGGCGCACCCGACGCGCCGCTGAGAGAGACGACTCTTGATCCGTCTGTAGCCGATCTACATTATCGCGGCTACTCGGTGATGAACATGCCGGTCGGCGCAGGCGCACCCGAGGTCCCGGATTACCAACAGATTGAAGGCACCAAGCAGCGTTGGCGTGACCTGATTGGCTATTACACGCGTTACGGGGATATCCGCGAGCTGGTGTCAAAGATTGACGACCGCTACGTCATCGTGAATTCCGGCGACGAAATGTCGCTGCGCTTCACCGAACAGCCACCCCCGCCCGCGGGCTGGGTACGAGACTTCGTGATTAAGGGGGACGGCTGGATCAAGGATGGTGACTTCAACTCAACGTTCTCCAAGACCGTGCTGCCGCTTCCCTACCACGCCAAGAACGAATACACCACGCGCCCGGGTGCTCTCGAGGATGAATGGGCATACCGCCAGCATCCCGAGGATTGGCAGAACTATCACACGCGCTACGTAACACCTCAGGTATTCCAGAATGCGTTGCGGAGCGAGCTGTCGAAATGAACGGCAATCGCATCGCAAGGGCCATTGTCGGGATAATTTTCGTCGGCTTAGTTGTGTCCCCGCTCGTATTCAAGCGTCTGGCGGCACGACGCACAGCGGAGAGATCAAACACCGACGCGAAGACGGCGCTGGCGCGGCACGGCTTCTACCTGCAGGAGGTTTCTCAGGCTGCCGGCATCAAGTTTGTTCACCAGGCGCCCGAACTCGATCCGAAGCTGAAACCGATCATGCCCGAGGTCGCGTCGATGGGCGCGTCAGTGTCCATCGTTGATTTCGACCGCGACGGCTGGTCGGACATCTACGTGGTCAATAGCGCTATCGGAAGTAAGAACGCTCTATATCGCAATATGACTGACGGCACTTTCAAGGACGTTGCCCCGGAACTCGGCATCGCGGATGTAAATCAGGAAGGCACTGGAGTCTCTACCGGCGCGGTCTGGGGCGACTACGACAATGACGGCTATGAAGATCTGTTCCTCATCAAATGGGGACGCCCTGAGCTTTACCACAATGACCAAGGCCACGGCTTCACCCGCGTAAGCGAACAAGCCGGGATGCCACGCTGGGTCAACGCCAATACCGCCATCTGGTTTGACTACGACGGCGACGGCCTGCTCGATCTTTTCGTCGGCGGTTACTACGACGAAAATATCGACCTCTGGCACGTAGCGACGACACGCATCATGCCCGAGAGCTTTGAATACGCCAAGAATGGTGGGCGCAAATATCTGTTTCACAATCTGGGCAGCGGAAAGTTTGAAGAGGTCGCCGAAAAGGTTGGCATCAATAGCCGGCGCTGGGCGCTGGCTGCCGCAGCCGCCGACCTTCGCGGCACCGGGCATCCGGATTTATTCGTCGCCAACGACTATGGCGTTTCCGAACTTTATTTCAACGATGGCAAGAAGTTTCATGAAGCGGGAGAGCAGACCGGCGTGGGCTTCGCCCCCAAGAGCGGCATGAACGCTGCTTTCGGCGACATCCTCAACCAGGGCCGCTTCGCCGTCTACGTTTCAAACATTTCCGAGGACGGCATTCTCATCCAGGGGAATAATCTGTGGGTTCCGAAGCAAGGGACGTCAGGCGATTCGATCAAGTACGAAAATTTGGCGCGAGATTTCGGAGTCGAACTGGGCGGCTGGAGTTTCGGCGCGCAGTTCGGCGACCTGAATAACGATGGCACTCTCGATCTTTATCTCGCGAACGGCTACATCTCGCTCGATCGCAACCGCAGTTACTGGTACGACTTTTCGAAAGTCGCGGGGGGCAACAGCACCATCATCGGCGATGCCAGGAACTGGCCCGCTTTTGAAGGGCGCAGCCTGTCAGGCTATCAAAATAAACGGCTGTGGCTGAACGATGGCGCCGGCAAGTTCGTCGATGTCGCCCAGTCGGTCGGTGTCAGTGACACCTACGATGGCCGCGCGGTCGCGCTAGCGGATTTGTGGAATCGCGGCGTGCTCGATGTTGTTGTGGCGAATCAAAAAGGTCCGCTACTCGTCTACAAGAACACGGTGACGCCGGAAAATGAGTGGATCGAATTTGAACTGGAAGGTACAGCCAGCAACCGCAGTGCGATTGGCGCGCGCGTGACACTTTTCTGGAATGGACAGCAGCAGGTGCAGGAAGTTTCCGGAGGTTGCGGTTTTGCCGCGCAGAACCAGCGCCGCCTGCATTTTGGTTTAGGGAAATATTCGCAGATGGAAAAGGCTGTGATCCGCTGGCCGTCGGGAAAGCTGCAGAACATCGACAGGCCTGCCACCGGCCAACTCCACAAGATTAAGGAGCCCGCATGAGCCAGCAAATGACTGCGCCCTTGACTTCGCCGCCGGCATCGCCTACGGGCTGGCAATTTTTAAGCCTGGACAACCGATACATCGCGCCGATTTTTATTACCTGCATTCTGCTAGTGGGACACTTGTCGTTTGGCATTCTCGAAAGCTATCAGCGGACGCTGCTGGCCATCATCGTAAGCATCGCCACTGAACTGGCACTTGGCCGCCTCTTCCTTCACAAATGGGTGCATCCGGCAAGTGCGTATATCAGCGGCATCAGCGTTGGCATTCTGGTCCGTTCGCCTGCGTTCTGGCCCTACGCACTGTGCGCCGCGATTTCGATCATGTCCAAATATGTGCTGCGCATTAAAGGGCGGCATATCTGGAACCCTTCGAATTTCGGCATCTCGGTGTTGCTGCTTCTCGCTCCCGAGACTGTTGCCGGCCTAAGCATTCAGTGGGGCAACTATCTATTGCCCATGCTGGTGATCTGGGTACTGGGCTCGGTGATTATCGCGCGTCTGCATCGCTTCCATATCACATTCACTTACGTGGCATCATTCATCGTATTCGGTTTTATGCGCAGCTGGTTGACGGGAAGTCCCTGGCAATCCGAGATCGCGCCCATTACCGGACCGATGTACCAGCTTTTCATTTTCTTCATGATCACCGATCCCAAAACCACTGTGCGGTCGAAGAAATGGCAGTGCGTGGTGGTATTCCTGGTCGCAGTCGCGGAAATGATTATGCGAATGAACCAGATCGTTTACGCTCCGTTCTATGCACTGTTTATCGTGGGGCCAACAGCCATGCTGGTCGAGATATGGCTGGACTCGCGGCGCGCGAGTGCGGAGAAATTGGCAGTCGCTCGATAACACGCAGAGACAGCCACGTGGTTTAAGGACACTAAATCGCCCATGCCTTCATGCCGGGTCACTCTTTGTGTAGCGCTGCTCACTCTTCTGTTTTCGGCCGGATGTAGGCAGCACAAATCGGAGCCTCAGGAAACTTCGCAGCAGTCATCCGCCAGCCCTGCGGCATCGGCTCCCGCTCCTGTAGCAGAACCAGCGCCTGCACCAGTTGCCAGCACCGCTCCTGCCCGGCCTTCGGGGCCAATCGAGTTCACCGATGTGACAGCACAAGCCGGCATCCATTTCAAACACAACACCGGAGCCTTCGGAAAGAAGTACCTGCCAGAAACCATGGGCAGCGGCGCCTGCTTTCTTGACTATGACAACGACGGCTGGCAGGACATTCTGCTGATTAATTCCATGGACTGGCCGAACCATCTGTCCGGAAAATCGTATCCAGCGCTGTATCACAACAATCAGGACGGGACCTTTACGGACGTCACCCGAGGGGCGGGACTCGCGCTTGAAGTCTACGGTCAGGGCTGCGCCATTGGGGACTTCGACAACGACGGCAAAGTGGACATTTACATCACGGCTGTCGGGTCCAACCATTTATTCCATAACCAAGGTCACGGCAAGTTTGCCGACGTTACCGCGAAAGCCGGAGTTGCAGACCCCGGATTCTCATCCAGCGCGTTGTGGTTTGATTATGACAATGACGGAAAGCTCGACCTGTTCGTCGCCCACTACATCGAATGGTCGATTCTGACCGATCAGTACTGTTCTCTGGACAACAAGAACAAGTCTTACTGCACGCCCCAGCGATACAAAGGACAAAGCTCAAACCTCTTTCACAATAAAGGCAACGGTGTGTTCGAGAACGTTACGCGGCATGCCGGTTTATACAACCCCAATAGCAAGTCGCTCGGGGTTGCCATGCTGGACTTTGACAACGATGGATGGATGGATATTCTCGTCACCAACGACACTGAACCCAACCAGCTCTATCACAACAATCACGACGGAACTTTCACCGATGTTGCGGTCGCCGCCGGCGTTGCATATGGCGAAGCGGGAACGGTACGCGCCGGCATGGGCACGGACGCCGCGGACTACGACAACTCCGGCTGGCCGAGCCTGGTCGTCGGCAATTTCACCAACGAGGGTATGGCGCTGTATCACGGCGATGGATCAGGATTATTTACCGACGAAGCCCCCGCGACCGGAATCGCCCGCATCTCCACC
>Ga0163162_10007574_pt1 | contig 10573 bp, 13 predicted proteins | sample S55metaG_FD_115310 | JGI IMG/M metagenome (GOLD analysis project Ga0163162, IMG submission 115310) | Switchgrass rhizosphere microbial communities from Kellogg Biological Station, Michigan, USA - S5-5 metaG | ecosystem: Host-associated > Plants > Roots > Rhizosphere > Soil | place: USA...
CGGAGGAGGTCATCTGCGTCATCGCCCAGGCCGCGCCGACGCCTTGGATCAAGATTCCGAGATTAGAGACGAGGCTGGCGAGCCAGATGCGCCGGAAAACCGAATGCCGCAACGGCGCCGCGATGCTGTCGGGGGCAAAACGCGAGCGCTGTGGCTGGTCGGTCATGGGCCGTTCCGTTGTCTGTCTGTCATAGGCTTGATTGCGGTCGAATTTAAAGTGATGCCTGTGAAAACCCTGCTTTGTCCAGTAGTTACGCCGCCGTCAGGGGTGCTACAGCACAGCTAAAGTCGTGAAATGCAACGGAAGGAAATAAAAATGAGGCTGTCGCGGCGGTTAATCCTGAAAGGTGCTGGAACTCTGCCTTTGCTTGCGAGCCCATTCGGCTCCCCAAGTTTTCAGGCCTTGGCACAGACCGCGCCTGCTGCAGCGCCTGGAGTTGCAGAAATACCGCCGGTTCTGTTCCTGCACGGCAATGGCGATCACGCGGCGCTGTGGCTCACCACGCTATGGCGAATGGAATCGAATGGCGTCGCGCGCGACCGGATGTTTGCGATCAATTTCACCGATCCGCTGGCGCGCACCGACGACAAGGTGGAACAAGCCGGTCGCTCCTCGACCGAGGACCAGCGCCGCGAACTCGGTGAGGCCATCAAGGAATTGAAGCGCCGCACCGGCGCGCCGCGGGTTGCTTTGGTGGGCAATTCGCGCGGCGGCAATTCGATCCGCAATTACGTGAAGAACGGCGGCGTTGCCGATGTCAGCCATGCCGTGCTGTGCGGTGTCCCCAATCACGGCGTCTATGATTGGGATGAAAACCTCGGCAACGAATTCCATAGCCGTGGTCCGTTCCTGCGCGGATTGAACGAGGGCGAAAGCGAGGTGACGCCGGGCGCGGCGTTCCTGACGCTGCGCAGCGACGGCATCGACAAGTTTACGCAGGCCGATGGCCGTCTCGTCGGCAAGCCGGGCACGCCCACGGGCGTGACGGCGGAAGGCCCGGCGCTGAAGGGTGCCACCAATCTCGTGCTCGGCGCGGTCGATCATCGCGAGACCGCTTATTCCGCGCGTGCATTCCGCGAGATCTACAAATTCATTGCCGGCCGCGAACCGGCGCGGATGAAGATTGTGCCGGAAACGGAAGTCAAACTGAGCGGCGTGGTGACGGGTACGCCGGGCGGCGTTCAAACCAATCGCCCGGTGTCCGGCGCGTCGGTCGACATATACCGTGTGTCGCCCGAGACCGGCGAACGTTTGGGCGGACCGATCCACTCTTCGCAGACCGGCGCCGACGGCCGCTGGGGTCCGGCGCAGGTCGATCCGGCCTGGTATCTCGAAATCGTGCTGACCTCGGCCGGCTCGACCACCACGCATTTCTATCGATCGCCGTTCCCGCGCTCCTCCGACATCGTACATCTGCGCGCCGCCCGCCCGCTCGGAGTGGCTGACGCCGGAGCCGGCGCCGTGGTCCTGATGTCGCGGCCGCGGGGCTATTTAGGCTTGCCGCGCGACGTGGTGCTGATCGATGGCAAGGAGCCCTCGGACGTGAAACCAGGCGTGCCGACAGATGCGGTGACGACATTGCGGCTTCCGGCAGCAGAGGCAGGCCGCCCCGTGGTAGCATTGTTCAACCAGGAGCGGATTGTGGTGCGGGCGTGGCCTGCGTCGGAAAACCGGATTGCGGTTGCCGAGTTGACCCATTAGCTCTTATTGGAGGCGGCGCGCCTTCGTGGCGCCCGGATCGGGCGCGGTGACGGAGCCCGAGCGAGGGATGCATGAGCATAGCCGAAGCCCACGACATGCCGGTTGCGCGAAAGCGGCTCGTACCGCCCAGCCCACCGCGCGCGCCCGACAACATGACGGCCTTTGGGCGGATCAGGGCGATCCGCGTCAGCCCGATCGGTAGCTGGAGCCAGCGCGCCTATGAAGAAGATATCGTCCAGGGCCGCTTCTTCGGGCGCAGCACCTTCATCCTCAACAATCCGGGTGCGATCCGCCATGTGCTGGTCGACAATTACGAGAATTATACGCGTACGCCGGCCAGCTTCCGGGTGTTGCGTCCGGTGCTCGGCGAAGGTCTGCTGATCGCGGAAGGGCGCGCCTGGAAACACCAGCGGCGGACGCTGGCGCCGGCGTTTACGCCGCGCGCGGTGATGACGCTGGTTCCGCATATGGTGGCTGCGACCGACGAGACGATCGCCAAGCTCAAGGCCGCCAGCAATGCGCCGGTGAACCTGCGCGAGGCGATGCAGCGGATGACGCTCGAGATCGCCGGACGCACCATGTTCTCGTTCGGGATGGATCGCCACGGCGCGGCGCTGCGCGACTTCGTGATGGAATATGGCGAGCGGCTGGCGCGGCCGCATGTTCTCGATCTGCTGCTGCCACTCAGCTGGCCGAGCCCGCAGGATTTTGCCCGCGCCCGCTTCCGCAAGCGCTGGACGCAATTCGTGGGCATGCTGATGGCCGAGCGCCGCGCCGCAGGCAAGAACGAGGGCGCGCCGCTGAACGACTTGTTTGACCTGATGGACGCCGCGCGCGATCCGGAGACGGGCGCTGCGTTTACCGACGAACAACTCGGCGATCAGGTTGCGACCATGATCCTGGCCGGTCATGAGACGACAGCCACCGCCCTGTTCTGGTCACTCTATCTTCTGGCGCTCGACCCGGCGACCCAGGAAGAACTGGCGGCCGAGGTAAAGGGTGCGAGCGTCAATGGTGCGCTCGATCTTGATCGCTTGAAATTTACGCGCGCGGTGGTCGACGAAACCATGCGGCTTTATCCACCGGCGTTCCTGATCTTACGCGCGGCAGCCGCGCCGGATATGATCGCAGGTATTCCGGTCAAGAAGAACGACATCGTCCTGGTTGCGCCGTGGCTGCTGCACCGGCACGAAAAACTCTGGCGAGATCCGAACGCGTTCATACCGTCCCGCTTCATGACGGGTACGCCGCCCGATCGTTTTGCCTATCTGCCGTTCGGCGTCGGAGCGCGTGTCTGCATCGGCGCGCATTTTGCGCTGGTCGAGGCCACCTTGGCGCTGGCCAAGATGATCGGCGCGTTCCGCGTCGATCTCGTCGACAGGGAACCGGTCATGCCGGTCGGCGTGGTGACGACGCAGCCCGATCGCTCGCCGATGTTTGCGATCACGCCGCGCTAGCAGAGCGATTACGAGCCGTAGAAAACGCGTCAAACAAGAAGACCGCGACCTTGCGGGGGCGCTCGGGCAATCTCATCTAAGGTTCAGTCATGAGCGAGATCCAGGCACAATTTTCGGTATTGAGGCAGACCGCCGACCCGGCAGTGGCGGATGCGATCGCGCATCTGATCGAGAAGGGTGAGGATCACCAGCTCAATCGGATCAACGTGCTGGATTTCTCCAAACAAACCGGGCTCGACGAAGAGCGGTTGATTTCCGGTTTCCTCCATGCCTCGCGGCTCGGCCTGTTCGATTTGACCTGGAACGTGTTGTGCCCGGGCTGCGGCGGGGTGCTCGATGCGCACTCAACGCTGAAATCGCTGCGTCATGACGACTACAACTGCGCATTGTGTGCGGCGGGTTATGAGGCCTCGGTCGACGAGCAGGTCGAAGTTGCCTTCACCGTGAGCCCTCGGGTCCGGCGCATCGCCGCGCACGACCCCAATACGCTGCCGATCTGGGAATATTTCAAACAGGTCTTCTGGAGCTCGGGGATCGATCTCAACAAGGATTCGTTTGCGGCACTCACCGACGAGGTGGTGCTCGACGCGCTTGAATTGCCGGCGGGTGAGAAGGCGGTGTTGTCGCTGCAATTGCCGTCGCAATTCATCATCGTGTTCGAACCGGTGACGCATGCCGCGCAGTTCATCGATGTTCAGGGCGAACCGACCAGGGAACGTCAGCAGCTGTCACTGATTTATAACAACGTTCATGCGCCGACGGGCACCACGACCATGCGCCCCGGCCCACTGCGGTTGTCGCTCGATAATCAGACCAACATGCGGGTGTTGCCGTCGGTCTTTATCGCCGCCGACGGCCTCCATCAGCTGTTGGGCAAGCGCAAGCCGTTCCTCACCGCCAAGCGGATGCTGACCAACCAGACATTCCGCGACGTCTACAAGGCCGACAATCTCAATATCGATCAGCGTTTGAAGATCACCTCGCTGACGTTCCTGTTCACCGACCTCAAGGGCTCCACCGCATTGTATGAGCGGGTTGGCGATCTCGCCGCGTTCGACCTGGTCCGCGCGCATTTCCATGCGCTGCTGGAAATCATCTCGTCCGAAAAGGGCGCGGTGGTGAAGACCATCGGCGATGCCGTGATGGCGACCTTTATCAGGCCGGAACATGCACTCGCCGCGGGCTTGCGCATGCGCGCGGCGATGGCGGCGCTCAATGCGCAGCGCGGCACCGAGGACCTGATCGTCAAAATCGGAATTCACGAAGGCCCGTGTCTTGCCGTGATGCTCAACGAGCGGCAGGATTATTTCGGCCAGACCGTGAACATCGCGGCGCGGGTGCAGAGCCTGTCGACCTCGCAGGAGATCCACATCACCGGGCCGATCATCGAATCGCCTGCGGTCGCCACGATTCTGGAAAAAGAGGCGATCAAGCCGATCCAGAAACAGGCGGCGTTGCGCGGGATTGCCGACAAGATCGTGGTGTACGAGATACCTTGAGTTTTCCGTCATTCCGGGATGGTGCGTTAGCACCAGACCCGGAATGACGAAAGTTGACGACGAGATTGCCTAAACGTAATGCTCCAGATACGCCCGCGCCGATTGCGCCGCCTGAATTTCCTCGCCATATCATGTGGTATCAAAACTTTATCGAATAGAGACATTGATGTTAGACGGACTGCGCCAATTCATTGCCGACATCGTATCCCCCAATGCGGATCAGGATCGGGCGTTCGACGACACCGGCTATCGACTCGCCGCAACGGCGCTGCTGGTTCATGTCGTGTCGCTTGACGGCGAGCCGACCGAGGTTGAGAAGCGCAAGCTGCACAGCCTGATCGAAAGCAGCTTCAAGCTCGATCCCGGCACAGCCGACAGGCTGATCGCATCCGCAACGCGGGTCGAAGGGGAGGCGGTCGATCTATATCATTTCACCAGCGTCATCATGCGTTCGGTGAACGAGGAGGGCAGGCTCCGTATCGTCGAAATGATGTGGGAGCTCGTCTATGCCGACGGCCAGGTCAGCGAATTCGAAGACAACGTGGTCTGGCGCGCCTCAGACCTCCTGGGCATTTCCTCGCGCGACCGGATTGATCTCAAGCATCGTGTCGCGGAACGGCAATCTGTGCCGCCAAAAGCCGCATCAAAGCCCGCGGACGCGGCGATGTGACACGCCCCACAGCTTCCTCCGGCATTTATCGCCCGGTTGCAGATGACGAAACTTTAATGTGCAGCGCAACCTGACGTTATGGCGCGCGATCCGCCTGAAAATATTGCATTTCAATTCGTAAGGCCGCTTGCAACTGCATGGCGACATGCTCGGGGGTGGCTTGCATCCCACCACGCGGCTATGCTCTCGTCCCTGCCGCTAGCGGCGTATCCTCCAATTGATTTACGAGCATTCCATCGTGACTGAGCGTGTGACGCTGATTACCGGTGCATCGGCGGGCATAGGCACCGAGCTGGCGCGCGTTTTTGCTGCCCATGGTCATCGCGTGGCACTGGTAGCGCGGCGCATGGATCGCCTCACTGCACTGGCGGCCGAAATCACGGCTGCTGGCCGTGCCGCGCCGATTGTCATTCCCTGCGATCTCACGCAGCCCGATGCAGGGGACCGAATTGCCGAAGCCCTGACTGCCGCTGGGGTGGAGGTCGAATACGTCGTCAATAATGCCGGCTTCGGTGTGTTCGGCAGGGCGATCCAGCGCGATCGCGCTGACCAACTGGATATCGTCGCGGTCAACATCCGAGCGCTCACCGATTTGTCGCTGCGGTTCGCCGATTCCCTGGTCCGCAATCGCGGCGGCATCCTCAATGTAGGCTCGATCGCCGGGTTTCTGCCGGGCCCGGGAATGGCGGTTTATTACGCATCCAAGGCGTATGTGTTGTCATTCTCCGAGGCGATGCGTGCCGAATTGGGACCGCTGGGCGTCCGGGTGACGGTGGTGTGTCCTGGCCCCGTGCCGTCGGAGTTTCAGGCGCGCGCAGGCTTTGCGCCCGGTTTTGACTCGGCGATTCTCAATGTCGTGCCGGCCGAAGTTGCGCGGCAGGCCTATGGCGGGTTGATGGCTAACAAGCGTGCGGTGCTGCCCGGCCTCGGCATCAAGATCGTACCGTTCCTGCTAAGGCTTTTCCCGCGCTCGTTCATTCTGGCCTCGGTTGCCCGTTTTCAGCTCCGGAAACGCTGAAACTCGTCGCGGGTAACCCTGGCCCGCGATTTGCTTACAAATATTTGTAAGTCCGAATGAACTCACCTGAAATTAACGACCACCTAGGTATGGTTTTAGGTCGAGCTAGCCAGAGCAATTTCGATGTCGTTACGGTCGCGCAAAAATGGCGAGAACGTCCTGCCCTTTCCGGGCCATAGGACGTCGGCCGTGGCACCGGCTCCCGCTCTTGCGCCCCTTCTTGCACCTGTTCCTGGGCCCCTGCTGCCGGCTCTGATCGTCCTGCACCAGGAGACGTCAACGCCGGGCCGGGTCGGCAATGCGCTGCGCGCGCTCGGTTACCCCCTCGACATCAGGCGTCCGCGGTTCGGCGATCCCTTGCCGGAAACGCTGGATCATCATGCCGGCGCGGTCATCTTCGGCGGCCCGATGAGCGCCAACGATGCCGATGAATACGTTCGCCGGGAAATCGACTGGATCGAGATTCCGTTACGGGAGCAACGGCCGTTTCTCGGCATCTGTCTGGGTGCCCAAATGCTCGCCAGGCAGTTGGGCGCGCAGGTCGCTCCGCATCCCGAGGGCCGGGTGGAAGTCGGTTACTATCCGATCCGTCCAACCGCCGCAGGTCATGCGCTCTGCCCTGACTGGCCGGAGCAGGTCTATCACTGGCATGGCGAGGGATTTCATCTTCCCGCTGGCGCTGAATTGCTCGCCGAAGGCGATGACTTTCCGGTGCAGGCGTTCCAGTCCGGCCATGCCTTCGGCTTCCAGTTTCATCCCGATGTGACCTACGCGATGATGCACCGCTGGACCACGCGCGGATGTGTGCGCATGGATTCGCCTGGCGCATTGCCGGGTCATCTTCATTTCGCCGATCGCGCAATGCATGATTTCGCCGAACGCGCCTGGTTGAAGCGATTCATCGATGGCTGGCTCACGCGCATGCCGCGCTCGATCATGTCGGAAGCCGCGGAATAGAGCATTATCCGGAAAAGTGGATACCGGTTTTCCCGCGCGACAAACGCGAAGCGTTTGCGCGGAGATCATGCTCAAGCAAAAAATAGAGTCTCGCGGAATTACCTCCGCGCCTGTAGACGCCTTTCCAAATAGCCCGATGTGATAGTGTTTCCCCCATAAGCTTGCTGGAATCCAGGCAGCGATTGGGAGGCGGACATGACCGGCGACGAGTTTGCGCGCCTGCTCGGCGATTTCACCCTGTCGGCGGAATCCGGCGACGGTGCACGTTTCGCCAATCATTTCACCGAAGACGCTGTCTATCATGACTAAATCTACGGCCCTCACAAAGGCCGCGCCGATATCGCGCATATGATGCAAAACCTGTTTCACCGCGACGCGACCGATTACCGTTGGGAAATGTTCGATCCCGTGTTCGACGGTGCGATGGGCTATGCTTGGTCGTTGTCGAGCTTCACCTCGACAATTCCGCAATTCAAGGGCAAGCCGGTGGTGATCGACGGCATGAGCCGCTTCATCGTTCGCGACGGCCTGATCGCCGAATATCGCGAGTCCGTCAACGGCGGTGTTGCGATGGCGCAGCTTGGCGTCGAGCCAGCGCGGATGGGAAAAGTATTCCAGCGCTGGAGCACGTGGCTCAAGGAGCGGCCGGAAACCCAGGATTATCTGGCGCGGCCCAAGCGTTCTCGCGCGAAACGATAACAACAAGAGTAGGGAGATCGCAGTGAACTATCAACACATTCTCTACGAGGTGAGCGACAAGATCGCGACCATCACGCTCAATCGCCCCGATCGCATGAACGCATGGACGGCGATCATGGAGCGCGACGTACGCCATGCGATGGAGGCGGCAACCGCCGACGACGATGTCCGTGTCATCGTGTTGACCGGCGCGGGCCGCGCGTTCTGCGCCGGCGCCGACATGGAGGGCCTGAAAGGGATCGATCCCAACGAGATCAGGCGTGCCGAGAGCACGCCGCCGTTCGACATGAACCGCCGGCCGGACTGGCAAACGCGTTACGCTTACTACCCGTCGATTCCCAAACCTGTCATCGGCATGCTGAACGGCGCCACCGCCGGCATTGGCCTGGTACACGCGCTCTATTGCGATCTGCGCTTTGCTGCCGACAACACGGTATTCACCACCGCGTTCTCGCGCCGCGGTCTGATCGCCGAACATGGCATCAGCTGGATGCTGCCGCGCATTGTCGGCCACGCCAACGCGCTCGATCACGGCGCGTCTACAGCGACGAAGCGCTGCGCATTGGGCTGGTCAATCGGCTCTATCCGCCCGATCAGTTGCGCGAGCAGACCTATGCCTATGCGCGCGACCTCGCCGATTTCGTTTCCCCAAGCGCGATCTCGGTGATCAAGCGCCAGCTTTACGACGTGCCGTTCCAGACGCTGGCGGAAGCCACCATCGACGCCAATCGTGAAATGCAGGTGGCGCTGAAGGGGAGCGATTTTCGCGAAGGTGTGGCGAGCTTTATGGAGAAGCGGCCGCCGCGGTTTACGGGGAAGTGAGGGGATTCAGACTACGCGGGAGCTTGTCCAAGCCCGTCTTCGCCCTGCCGGCTACGGCGAGGCAGCCTTCGCTACGATGGAGGCTTGCCTAGCCGAAGCAGGCGTAGCCTGTGAAGGCTGGTGGAGCCAGGCGGGATCGAACCGCCGACCTCGTCATTGCGAACGACGCGCTCTCCCAGCTGAGCTATGGCCCCGTCGCGATCGCCTCAAAAGTGACCAGAGGCGACCGACAATCGGCGCCATTTACAGTCCGCCCCAAGGTCAAGTCAAGAACGCTGAAAGTGCTGATTTAGGGACCAAATTGGCGGGAACTTCCCTTGTTTGCGGGGAGACGAACCGATATTTAGCTGGGTATCCTCTCCTCGCGAGCTCCCAGCATCATGCGCGCCGTCCTCGACATCATTATCATCGTCCTCGACCTCTATGTCTGGCTCTTGATCGCCGCAGCCATCCTGTCCTGGCTGATTGCCTTCAATGTCGTGAATACGCGTAACCAGTTCGTCTCGGTGGTGGCCGTATTCCTGTAACGGATAACGGAGCCGGTGCTGGCGCCGAGTCGCAGGGTCATGCCCAATCTGGGCGGCCTGGATATCTCGCCGATCATCCTGATCCTGATCATCATGTTCATCCAGCGGGTGATTGCCTACTACATCTATCCCAATGTGATCTGATCGCAGGTACCGGCAATTGATGGAGCCTTGGCGTTATTCCACCGAGGGCATCAGTGTCGCGCTGCGCGTGACGCCGCGTGGCGGCCGTGACGATATCGACGGGATCGAAACGCTCGCCAACGGCCGCTCCGTGGTCAAGGTGCGCGTCCGCGCCATCGCCGAAGGCGGCGAAGCCAATCGCGCGGTGATGGAGCTGTTGGCAAAAGCGCTCGGCGTACCCAAGGCCAGGATAAAGATCCTGTCGGGCACGACATCGCGTCTCAAGCAGGTCGCCGTCGATGGCGATCCCAAACGACTTGGCGAGACGCTTCGAAAGGCCGTGGCAACCAGGCAAGAACCGAAGGATTGAGATGACGGCCCGCATCATCGATGGAAAAGTCATTGCCGCAGAGCTTCGCGCCCGCGTCGCGGAAGAAGTCGCGCGGGTCAAGCGCGATAGTGACCTGACGCCCGGTTTGGCGGTGGTGCTGGTCGGCAACGATCCCGCCAGCGAAGTCTATGTCCGCAGCAAGCATACGCAGACGCAGGCCGCCGGCATGGCCTCGTTCGAGCACAAGCTGCCCGCCGATGTCGCGCAGGCCGATCTCTTGGCGCTGATCGCTAAACTCAACCGCGATCCCGCGGTGCACGGCATTCTCGTGCAATTGCCGCTGCCGAAATCGCTGCATACTGAAACCATCATCAACGCCATCGATCCCGCCAAGGACGTCGACGGGCTGCATCCGAGCAATGCCGGGCGTCTTGCCGGCGGATTTGCCGCGCTGTCGCCCTGCACGCCGCTTGGCTGCATCATCCTGACCAAGAGCGTGCACGCCTCGCTCGAGGGCATGAACGCGATTGTCATCGGCCGATCCAATCTGGTCGGCCGTCCCCTCGTGCAATTGCTGCTCAACGAAAACGCTACCGTGACGATTGCGCATTCGCGCTCGCGCGATCTTGCGCAACTCTGCGCCCGCGCCGATCTGGTCTATGCCGCCGTCGGCAAGCCGGAGATGGTACGCGGCGACTGGATCAAGCCGGGCGCCACCGTGATCGATGTCGGCATCAACCGGCGGCCGGCGGCCGACGGAAAAACACG
>Ga0163162_10007576_pt1 | contig 10571 bp, 9 predicted proteins | sample S55metaG_FD_115310 | JGI IMG/M metagenome (GOLD analysis project Ga0163162, IMG submission 115310) | Switchgrass rhizosphere microbial communities from Kellogg Biological Station, Michigan, USA - S5-5 metaG | ecosystem: Host-associated > Plants > Roots > Rhizosphere > Soil | place: USA: Michigan...
AACCCGGAACTCGGAACTCGGAACCTACAGAACATGACAGCGGAGCACACCCGACTCCTCGTCATCGGTGCCGGCCCCTGTGGCCTCGCCGTCGGTGTTGCCGCCAAGACGGCGGGAGTTGCGTGCATCCTGCTCGACCGCCGGACTGTTGTCTCCACCATCGGGCGCGATCCCCTCCACATGACGTTCTTCTCGACTCCGGAGCGGATCGAGATCGGCGGGGTACCGTTCATCGCGAGTCATGAGAAACCCACCCGGCGCGACGGACTGCTCTACTACCGTCGTGTGGCGGAGCACTTCGGCCTGGATGCCCGCCCGGGAGAAGAGGTCACTTCCGTGACCCGCGCGGGCGACTGTTTCGAGCTGGCCGTCAAACGGCGACACGACAGCACCCGGTATACCGCGGACAACGTGGTCTTTGCGACTGGGTACTACGACTGGCCCAACCGCCTTGGCATTCCGGGAGAAGACCTGCCCCATGTTGCCCACTACTTCATGGAGGGGCACCGGCACTGGCATCAGCGTGTCGTGATAATCGGGGGAGGAAACAGTGCGGTGGACGCGGCACTCGAGTGCTGGCGGGCCGGGGCGCACGTCACCATGGTCCATTTCGGCGACCGCTTCGACGGCACAGTGAAGCCCTGGGTCATGCCTGATATCACCAACCGGCTCAAGGAGAAGAGCATCATCGGGAAGTGGCGCAGCCGCGTCGTCGCCATCACGCCCGAGGCGGTAGAAATCGTGGCGGACGATGGCTGCCGGGAGACGCTGCCCGCCGACTACGTGCTGGCCATGACCGGTTACTATGCGGACACCAGCTTAATCGAGAAACTCGGCGTCCCGGTTGATGCGGGCACCGGCATCCCGGCCCACGACGAGCAGACCATGATGACACCGGTTCCCGGTTGCTATCTTGCCGGAGTCATGGCGAGTGGCAAGGACGCGAATCGGTTGTTCATTGAGAATGCGCGGGGGCATGGGGAGTTGATTGTGCGGGATGTGATGAGGGGCAGGTAGCCGTCAGTCCTTAGACATCAGCCGTCAGCCATCAGCCATCAGCGGCTCATGGTGCAAGAAAGCCCTCCCGAGTTGAAGGAGGGCTTTTCATTTGGTCTGACGGCTGACGGCTTCTGTCTGAAGGCCACCTACTGGTTGGCCGCAAACCAGTTCGCCACGTTGAATCCCACCGGATCGATCTCATAATACCGGTTCTTGCTGTATCTCCCCGTGGTCGGGTAGTAGGGCGGCGGACTCCGTACGCCGCAGTCGTCGTAGGTGTCCTGCTCGGCCCAGCCGCTGTTGCCGGTGAAGGTGCCCGACACACCCTGTTGAATGGTTCCGCCGTGGATCGACTTGCAGCCCCGGCTCTTGCCGCCGCAGTTCTCGGGGGCGATGGCTGCCGGATCACCGCCGATGTTCTCACCCTGGAAGTTGCCCAGCGTGAGCATGAATGACTCGAAGGTTTCATTGGGTGAATCATCGAAGGCGACGGTCCAGTTCCCGTTCACATTGAACGGGGTGTTGATCGTGTTGTCTTCGATCACGGCGTCGTTGGTGGTCAGAATGCCGAGGATGTCGGCGCAGGTCGTCCCTGGGGGAGTCACGTAGGTAATATCGTCGGCCAGCATCACGTCGTTGGTGGCGACGACCGTCACCCTCCCGCGTAGCTGCCCGCTGATCCCTACGCCGCCCGTCACGTAGATGACGCCTTTGAAGTTGGGATTGAGGGCCCGGCTCAGGGGCCAGAAGGTCAGGGCCACGGCGTTCGCATTGGCCGCATTCACCAGGCCCTGGGCCTGTAGCGCTGCCACCAGGGGCGCGTAGGGTGCGCCGGCCCAGCCGGCCCATGACGACCAATCTCCATAGGTGTCGCCGGTGGTGAACTGGCTGCTGAAATACAGCCGGCGATCCCCGCCCAGGTAACAGCGCCGCTGCGCGCTGGTGAGTGCCTTGCGCGAGGAATCGCGCCCGGCGGATCCGGTGCCGAAGATGGTGATGAGGGTGTCGGCGCGGAACCATCTGGGGCCAAGGCCGGTCCGGTTGATCTGGCCGCCGCAATTGGGCGACGCGATTCCTGGATCGTTCGTGGTGGTGACCCCGGCGACGCCGCCGACACTCGCCCACTGCCTCCCGGTCACGTAGTTCCGGCGGTCTTGCTGGACCGCGGCTGTGCCACCGGTCTTGGCGCGGAATACCCGGAAGAATCCTTCATTGGCCCCGGTCAGCAGTCCGTCTGCATTCAGGTCGATCGCGATGAACTCGATACGGGTATCCACGGCGGGGGTGGTGCCGCTGCCGGCGATGTTGGTCTGTCCCGCAATCGCAAAGGTCTGCAGGTTGTTCAGGGTCTGCGTGGTCGGGAAGGGAATCGCCGCCACACCGGTGGTGACGCCCGAATTCCAGTTCCCGGTGGCTTGATTGGTGATGGCGCTGACGGTGGTGACCGGACCATTGAACGTGGCGCCCGGGGATCCGGACTGCAGCGCCATGCCCTGGTTGGAGTGCACCGGGCCATTCACGACTTCGGTATTACCCCAGGCGCAGCAGCTCCAGGTATTGAAGAACCGGGCAAACCGGCTGAAGGGATCCTGCTTGAGCTGGACCCGCCGAACCACGACCGCACCCCGGTTGTTTCGAATAACCGAAATCACGCTGGCGAAGTTACCGAACTGCCCGGTCGTGTCGCCGTTCTCCCCGGCGTAGAGCGACCGGGTAAACCCGGGGATGACCGCCCCGTTGGCATCCCGGACCTGGACGTTGCTTTCCAGGGTGACGAAGCCCGCCCCCAACGGCACGATGCCCGGGGTTCCATTCAGGGTATCGCGTCCCTTCTCGAGCCCGGCATCCGCCGCCATCTCCATCATGGCTTCGTTGGCCTGGAACTTCGCGATGAGGTTGGCATTGCCCATCATCAGGATGATCCCCACCGCCATGCCGGCCACCATCAGGGCCAGAAGCACGGTCAGGATCAGGGCAATCCCGCGTTCATCTCGGAATCGATCGGGGTGCATGGAGGGCTCCGGTCGGGGCGGTCCAAGAAGGTCATGGCAGCACGGTCGCCGGAGTCACCGCGAACGGCGATTCGGCGGGTGAGCAGTCCTGAGCGGCGACGGCAAAGAGGTAGCTTCCGGCAGCGGTAAGGCCGCCGTGGGGAATTCGGCTATAAGGGGAGAATCCGGCGCTCTGGGTAAAGAATGGAGTCCAGACTACCGGCCCGGCGCTGAGGCGGTAGTAGACGTTGTACTGGCTGATATCCCGTTCGCCGCTCAGCTCGTCGGTCGAGGCGGGCCAGGTCAGATTCACTGCGCCGGCCCCGGCGCCGATCGTGTCCGCCACCAGGGAGGCCGGCGGTAAGGGGACGTCGCCGCAGGTGGCCAGTGGCGCCAGCCCGTTGTTTGGGATCTGGATCATCGTGGACACCCGCCGGCTCGTCGAATCGGTGGTCAGCACTCCATTCGTCACCACGAGATTGATCCGCACCCCGCGAATACTGTCGGCCCGTGAGGTCAGGCCTCCGATCACCGGATGCCGGATGGGAATCTTGGCCGCTGCAAGCTGGAGATTGGTGGTGACACCGTTAACACCCGTGCTGTCCCACCAGTACTCGAAAAAGGGTCGGCCGGGATAGGCGCGAATGCCCCGCGCCACCAGCTCGGCCCGCATGTTGTTCACCTTTTCCAGCAACACGAAATCCGCCGGGTCGGTCGTCTGCGAATCGGGCCGGAAATAGAACGAGATGGTTTCCGCACGGCTCGGCGTCCCGCCGCCCCAGAAGTAGTTGGCGACGGGGTAATTGATAGTCGGTGAGACGTTGGGAATCGTGATCGGCGAGGCCGTGGTCATCGACAGATTGGCGGCCGCGGGCAGGCTGGGATTCACATACACGGCGACCCCATCGGGAATGTCCGAGGCGTAGTCGGTGTTGAACATGAGCACGTCGTTGCCGCCGTAGACCAGCATCGGCTGGTTGATGCCGACGCCGGCTCCCAGGGTCCGGACAACCCGATCCACCGTGGTGGTCGCGTACCGCAGGTTCTGGGTCAGCTCCATGCGGGTCCCACCCCGCGCGAAGTTCTTGCTCTGGGAGCGCATCACCGAGACCGCCGCCCCCATGACGAAGCTGAGGACGATGATCGCGATCAGCATTTCGATCAGCGAAAAGCCGCGCTGGCTCGTCTTGTCCGTCATGGCGCGGCCACCACGGCCGTGAGGTTCACGGGGGTGCCCAGGGTGGGTTCGGTCACGGTAACCGTGATTGTGGTGTAGTCGCGGCGCGGGTTGTTGCCCGTGGTGCGCACCACGGTGGTCGTGCGCGTCATGCGAGGATAGCTGGGAAACCCGGTGACCACGTTGCCACTGAAATTGGCTACCAGCGTCGGGTAGGCAGTCGGGTTGGCATTTCCCCGGACCAGCTCCAACTGCTCGGTCGCGACGTCGATCGCGATGGTGCGGATGGTCGAAGTGCCGACCGTATGAGAGAAGCTGGCGACGAACCGGCCCAGACTCAGAGAGACGATCGTCAGGATGATCAGTGCGATCATCACTTCGACCAGTGTGAAGCCGCGGCGGTTCATCAGTTCCCCCTGGTCCAGGCGCCGGTGGCGTAGCTATACCAGATCACTCGTCCGCTGGAGCGAACGATCTCTCCGGCTCTGACGGCGTTGGTTCGTCCCGTCACGAGGCCTTTGATGGTATTGAGATAGAAGCCCCCGTTTTCACTCGCGGAGCCGTCGCGGCGAAACACGACGCAGGGGATCCCCCCTTGGGTCCCCACGAAGTTGAAAGTGCCGTTGCCCGTATTCCCGTCGCTGTAGGTGATCGGGTTGGCGGTCCCGCGCCCGAAAGTGACGCCTTCCTCGAGGTTGGTATACGTCACTCGTTCTCCCGGATCGATCACTCCGTCGTTGTCGACGTCCTCGTGCACCCGGAGTCGCCGCTGGGTCGAATCGAAGGACACCCGCACATCGGATTGGAGGGACACCGCGAGCCGTTGGGCGTAGGTCAGCCCTGCGCTAACCCCGCGAACCGCCGAACTCACCTTGTAGCCGTCGAGATTGAGCCGAGGGATCGCCAGGGCGGCGATGATGGCCATGATCACGAGGGCGGTGAGGATCTCGATCAGGGTGAACCCTTGCCGCGAGCGCAACGCCCGTGGCCGGGAGCCGTGGTGAGTCTCCACAAGCATTTCTGGTGTTCTCCGGGCAGCGATGATAGGTAGAGGAGATACAATGGCCGCCCGTACCCCGAAGTGCAAGAAGCCGACCCTCTCGGATCGGCTCCAGCCTTAAGTGCAGCAAGCATTTAGATGCGACGCCACCGCGGTGGGAGGATCACGGACCCAGACGGTTCCGTTCGTAGATCAGGTTACGTGGAGTGAACCACCAGTCATAGTTCCGCGTGATCAGCGCACCACCGTTTACTCGAGGATCGGCATTCTCGGCCCGCACCCGGGCGCGGACGTGCACCGAACCGATGTCGTCGTAATCGTTGTTGGGGTCGGCGTCGAGCCCATCGGCCTGCACCGCTTCGACCCCATTGGTAAAGACCAGCGAGACATCCCATTGCTGCACCCCGGTCGCAATGATTTCACCCTGCATCGCACCGGTATTACTCACGCTCTCGGCCCGCAGCAGGTTGTCCTGGGCGTCGCGCCAATAGGCCACCATCGACAGTTCCTGCACGAAGGTGCCGGATCGGGTGAGGAGGAGACCACCGCTCAGTGCCCCATTGTGATGCAGCAGGCTGGCGAGATTGACGAAGGTGATCTGAGCCGTCGGCGTCGCCGGGTTCACGGCGCTGATATACAGCAAGCGGCGTTCGGCGTTCACCTGAAGCCGCGCGATGTCCCCGACGGCCAGCTGGAACCCACCGGGGTTCGCGAGATCGAGGCAGGTTGCGCCACAGGTGCCGCCCGGCGCCAGTGGGCTAATCGGCGGCGGCGGAGGCGGGACCAGGTTGTAGACCGCGGCCTCGTTCGGATTGTAAGGGACCCGGAGAATGACCAGCGTGTCGTTCCAGACCCCGACCGTTCCGAAGTTGGTCTGCGATTCTACTCCGACGCCGGCTTCTTCCAGGTCGCGCTGGAGAGACAGCGCCACGTAGCGCGAGTTCCGGGTAATGCCGTCGCGAAGCCGTGTGCCGACCAGGCTGCGGCCAGTGACGAGGGCCAGGCCGGTGGCCGCCATCAGCACGATCACCCCGATGACCACCGCAATCATGACCTCGACGAGGGTGAAACCCTCTTCGGATCGAAGCGCTCGGCGCGTCATGGGATCCCTCGATAAATCAGGGTAATGACCTGGACCGGCTGGGTCTGGCGCGGGAAGGTGACCGTTACCGTGACCCGGCACAGGTTGGTGGCGTCGAGAGTCACATCCATGGACCGCTGATAGGTACCGGCCGCGCTGGGAACACCCAGCTCGTCCACGGCGACCGCGGCCTCGGTGGCCAGGGTCCAGGGATCGCGACCGCGGACCTGCTCCATATAGCCGCGCGCGATGGAGAGCGCGGTGTTGGCATTGGCCAGGCGGTTCTGGGTAGTCATCAGCATCGCCTGCGAGCGGGCCAGGGCGACGAGCCCCACGCTCAGCATGACGATTGCGATGAGGACCGAGATCAGGGTGAAGCCACCCTCATGCTTCAGAGTCTTGGTCGGCGTCATTGCCAGGCTCCTCCCCGGTAGACCCAGCGCCTGATGCCACCGCCCGGGGTGACGGTCACCGCCGCGACGGCGTTGTTATTGAGCGAGCTGGTGAAGTAGACGACTCCGCGGGTGCCAAACGGCGTCGTGACGCCGCGGGTGTCGAAATTCACCGCGTTGCCGGTAAATGTCGTGGCTCCTGCACCGGGGAATCCGCCCAACTGGGGAGCCGCGCCCCGTCCGAAAATCACGTTGTCGGTGAGGATGCGGGTCTGAAGTCCCCGCAGAGCCGCCGTCTCTGTCGCCACCTGGTTGATGACGCCATCGCCATTGTCGTCGAGGTAGGCGGTGTAGCGGTTGGTACCCGTGGTGATCACCACTCGGGTAGCTCCGCGGGCGGTGATGGCCCTGGTGCGCACCTGCTCCAGATCGTTCACCAGCTGATCGGCCGCCAGGCTGACCCGCTGAATCGTGCTCACCCGGAACTTTGGCGCTACAATCGCCATGCAGATGCTGATGATGCAGATCACCACCAGCATCTCGATCAGCGAGAACCCCCTGCGATCCTTTCGCATACTCGTCGTCCTAGTAGACCGGCCGGAAGGCAGTCTGGACTACGCTGCCGACGGTCGGGGTGCCCGGAGGCAGGTTGTTGGGATCCTGGAATCGCAGGTCGAACTGCCAGTCACGGGCGGGCGGGCTGTAGTAGTTCTGCCAGGACCAGCGCCGGCGCTTCGCGTAGTCGCTCTGGAAGAGTGACACCAGCGAGCCGCGGTAGGTCATGGTGACGCCGCCCCAGTTCTCGAGGAAGCGGGGGAAGTTTTCCAGACCACCGCCGTAGTTCGGATACGCGCCACCGGTGAACGGAGGAGGAGCCGTCGGGGCGCACGCCGGTGCCACCCGGTTGACGTCGCACGGGGTCGCCGAATGGCCTGCGGCGATAGCCGCAAAGACCGTCATCGGGTTCGCGTTGGTAATGGGGAAGGCGACGTCCACGTTGGGATTCATCGCCGCAGTCCAGGGATGGGCCGCGTCGGTCCAGGCGGACGACAGGAAGGTGATCGCGTCGGACAGGAACGAGGCCGGTTGCCAGCCCACCGTGTTGAAGTTGTTCCAGATGTAGAGGGGCCGGTCAGTCGCGATCGAAATCGGCCGCAGCAGGGTCGATCCGTTGACCAGCCGGAGCACCGGGTAGTCTTTGAGGGTGTTGAGGGGATCGACGTTGATGAAGGTCACATAGATGATCGAAGCGTCACGGGCCACCGGTGAGACGTTCACCCAGGCTTGCAGATCGGCCACGTTGATCTCGAAGACATCCGCGCCAATGTTCTCGCGGCCTTCCTGGAAGGCATTCGGGATGCCCCTGACCATCGGCGCAAGACCGAGGAATCCGGCGGTGCACTCGGCGTTGGTCGGTACGGGGTGACCCCCCAGCGTGGTGATCGCATTGCAGGGCGTCGCCAGCAGGTTCATATCGACGGTCATGTGCCATGTTGCCTTCCAGGCAAACTTGACCGATTGGACTTGGGGCGTGTCGCCCCCGTTACGGGGCTTCACCATCTCTACCGGCGGCATGCCGGTCGGCAGGGGAAGCCGCAGCGGCGTAACACCGCTCTCACCGGTCATCAGCCGGCCACTGAACGCGGCCTGGCTCGAGGCGACGAAGCCTCCAGCCCCTGGGTTCCGGCTGTCGAACAGCAGCTGGTGGGCAACACCGAACGCGTCGTCGATGAAGATATTGGTGCTGACGGCGTTGCTCGCCTTGCGCATCTCGAACATGCTGTCAGGGGTCGTGATCAGGCTGTGGAAGTTGGTCGGCCCGCCGCCAGGCGTGAGGTACAGATTGCCGTTGGTGTGGATCCACCCGGCGAAGTCGAGCTGAGGACCGTTATGAATTTCCAGGTCTTCCTCGTAGAAGACACCGAACTGGAAGAGCGGAATGGACTGGGCGTTGACGGTGACGATGTCCCGGGCCCGGTTTTGCAGCGCGTCCCGCGCTTCGACGGTGATGTCGATCGGCTGATTGAGGCCGATAAGGCCGGCATAGGGTCCGCTCGTGATGGTGCGGGGCGCCGCGGCACCGGCCACCGCGGAAATGGCGGTGTAGGTGAAGCCAGGCACCACGGGAGGGGTCAGCGCCGCGAGTTCGGCCGGGGTGACGATGCCATCGACCATTGCCACTTCGAGCTGCGCCATGACGTTGTCGGCACCGGCCTCGGTGGCGTAGGACACCCTCGAGCCCCGATAGTCGACGCCTGCGGTCCGCTGGGTCATGACGGCCGAGGTGACCGCGGCACCGATGAGCACGGTGAGCAGTACCATGACCACGATAGTCGACTCCAGGGCAAAGCCCCGGCGGTTCCGAAGCAGGGTGCTCATCGCTCGCCTCACGGTGTCTTACCGTTCAGGTTCCACACACAGCCACGCAGCCGGCTGGGGAGCTTCTATAACCTTGTGATATATGGTCGCAAATTCCGGCCCGACGGCAAGGCGATAAAGACTGAGCGTCTAAAAATTAGCCACCAGACCCCCCCAAGTGATTGACAGGGGCCAAAGTGGGTGGAATCCAAGGTGGGGGCTGGCAAGGGGAGGACAGACTGGCCCACACGGGTCGTCCCGGGTTGCTGCCCGCATTATGCCCGTCTACGTTTCCGCCCCCTATCACCCGGATCTCCCCCGACCCCATCCGATGGCCGATACCACCCTGATGGACAAGCTCGTGTCGCTCTGCAAGCGACGCGGATTCGTGTTTCAGTCGTCAGAGATCTATGGCGGGCTCGGCTCCGTCTGGGACTACGGGCCGCTCGGCGTGGAGCTGAAGAAGAATGTGAAGGACAGTTGGTGGCGGGCGATGGTCCACGCCCGGGACGACATCGAAGGAATCGATGCCGCGATCCTCATGCATCCCAGGGTCTGGGAAGCCTCGGGGCACGTGGCCGGCTTCACCGATCCGCTGGTGGACTGCCGGACCTGCAAGGCCCGGTTCAGGGCCGACAAGGTGGCGGATGCTCAGTGCCCCCAGAAACCCAGTAAACACCCCGGGGAGCACTCGACCTGCGACCTGACCGAGCCCCGGATGTTCAACCTCATGTTCAAGACGTTCATGGGGCCGGTCGAGGAACAGGCTGCGGTGGTTTACCTGCGACCGGAAACGGCCCAGGGCATCTACGTCAACTACCAGAACGTCCTCAACGCTTCGCGGCAGAAGATTCCCTTCGGCATCGCTCAGATCGGCAAGGCGTTCCGCAACGAGATCACTCCGGGAAACTTCATCTTCCGGACTCGTGAGTTCGAGCAGATGGAGATGCAGTTCTTCGTGAAGCCGGGCACCGACGGCGAGTGGTTCGAGCGCTGGCGGGAGTGGCGGATGCAATGGCATCAGAGCATCGGGCTTACCCCGGCGCGGCTGCGCTGGCACCAGCACGGCCCCGGGGAGCTGGCCCACTACGCCAAGGCCGCCTTCGACATCGAGTACGAGTTTCCCTTCGGATGGAACGAGATCGAGGGGATTCACAACCGCAGCGACTACGACCTCGGTCGGCACCAGGAGTATTCCGGCAAGAAGCTGGAGTACTTCGATCAGGCGGCCAACGAGCGGTACCTCCCTTACATCGTGGAGACCTCGGCGGGCGCCGACCGGGTGACGCTCACGACGCTGGTAGATGCGTATCGGGAGGAGGAAGTGGAAGGCGAGACCCGCGTCGTCCTTGGCTTCCATCCCGCGATCGCGCCGATCAAGACGGCGATCCTGCCGCTGGTGAAGAAGGACGGCATGCCCGAGCTGGCGGACCGGCTCTATCACGACGTGAAGCGCCACATGCCCGCCTTCTATGACGACGCCGGCGCTATCGGCCGCCGTTACCGGCGGATGGATGAAGCCGGAACGCCTTACTGCTGCACCGTGGATGGTGATACGGTGAAGGATGGCACT
>Ga0163162_10007577_pt1 | contig 10571 bp, 11 predicted proteins | sample S55metaG_FD_115310 | JGI IMG/M metagenome (GOLD analysis project Ga0163162, IMG submission 115310) | Switchgrass rhizosphere microbial communities from Kellogg Biological Station, Michigan, USA - S5-5 metaG | ecosystem: Host-associated > Plants > Roots > Rhizosphere > Soil | place: USA...
GCAACCAGCCCCGGGGCAGTGATTTGGACGATGGCCAGGTCCGATAGCGGATCCGTTCCGACGATTGTCCCCGGGTAGACGCTGCCGTCGCTGGTCCGAACCTCGATGGCAGCCTTCGCTGTTAGCCCGTCCAGGGTGACCACATGCGTGTTGGTCAGAATATGGCCGGATGCATCCAGAATGATGCCCGAGCCGGTACCGCCTGAAGTGCCGGAACTGGCGCTGATGGTGACCACACTGGGTGAGGCCTTGTGCGCGGCGGCTGTCACCGCGCTGACACCGTCGGGGTTGTTGACGATCACCGGCGTGTATTGAGTCATTTGCACAGCGCCGGAGGCCGGCTCCCCGGTGTTCCACATCGCCGTCGCCCCTGCCGCCACGCCCCCGCCGATGCCGCCCGCGGCCACCAGGCAGGCAACATAGAGCCCTGCGCCAACGCGCTTCCGGGCTTTCCGGCCTGCAACGGTTCCGGTGTTTTCGCCGAGGGTGGGCTGTTCATGCTCGTTCATGGGTCATCCTGATCTCGTCGTTTTGCCTGTGCCGACCTCGCGCCTCTTGATCGCGCTCGCGGACGCCGCCGCGCGGATTTCGAAGCCGTATCCCCATCCTCAAACCCCGGACTGTCGACGGTCTGTCGTACCGCTGTGAACGGACTGTGAGCCCCGGACTGGGCATGGACCGCGAGCGCCTGACTGGGGCGGGCAAGGCCGTGGGCCCTACTGTCACGTGGTGCGGTGCGCAGGGGCGAACTGCGCCGAAAGATGTGTTTCCTCGGCGCGGATGAGGTGCACGAGCGCGTTGATGAGGGCAAGGTGGGTGAACGCCTGCGGGAAGTTACCAAGGTGGCGGCCGCTCACCGGATCCAGCTCCTCGGCGTAGAGGCCCAAGGGACTGGCGAGGGACAGCAGACGTTCACACAGTGCCTTGGCGCGTACCACCTCTCCGATCTCGACGAGGGCTGAGACAAGCCAAAACGAACAGGTGGTGAAGGTCCCCTCGTCGCCGGCGAGTCCGTCGTCGGTCTGCTCCGGGCGGTATCGCAGGACGAGGCCGTCCCGGGTGAGTTCATCGGCAATAGCCAAGACGGTGGCCCGCACGCGCGGATCGTTGGCGGGGAGGAACCGGACCAGCGGGACAAGGAGAAGCGAGGCATCGAGGTTCGTGGTCCCATACGACTGGACGAACACACCGCGGTCGTCGACACCATTGCGGCAGATGTCCTCATGGATCTCATCGGCGATGGCGTCCCACTTCCGGGCGTAATCCGCCTGACCGTGCAGGCGCGCCAGCCGGGCACCACGATCCAGGGCGACCCAGCACATGAGCTTTGAGGAGGTGAAGTGCTTAAGTTGGCCACGGACCTCCCAGATGCCGTGGTCGGCGTCCCGCCAATGGGCGGCGGCCTGCTCGACCTGGCGGAGGAGGACCGGCCAGAGCGGCTCGGGGAGCTGGTCACGGGACTTGGCGTGGAGATAGACCGAGTCCAGCATCGTGCCCCAGACGTCCAGCTGCCGCTGGTGGGCGGCGGCGTTGCCGATCCGGACGGGGCGGGCGCCGTCGTAGCCGCCGAGGCCCTCGACGGTAACCTCGGGAAGGTCCCGTTCGCCGTCGATGCCATACATGATCTGCAGGTCGTCCTCGGCGGCGACGTCGCGTATGAAGGCGAAGAAGTCGTCGGCTTCCCGGTCCAGGCCGAGTGTGTAGAGGGCCCAGAGCGCGAATGTGGAATCGCGCACCCACGTGTACCGGTAGTCCCAGTTCCGCTCTCCCCCGGGCGTCTCGGGAAGTGACGTGGTGGGGGCCGCGACCAGAGCTCCGGTGGGCGCGTAGGTGAGGCCCTTCAACGTCAGTGCGCTGCGCTGCAGCTGCTCCCGCCACGGGTGGTCGGGGAACTCGCCCGCGGTGATCCATTGCCTCCAGAACTCAGTGGTCTGCCACTGCTTGCGAGTGGCTTCCTCCCACGTCCGCGGCGGGGGCAGAGACCCCCAGGAGAGGGCGATGAAAGCCTGCTCCCCCTCGGTCATCCGGGTGCGGATGACTGCGATGGAGTCCTCGATGCCCAGCCGGCGGTCGGTGGTCAGACGCAGCACCGGATTGCCCTCATCGCCGCTGATAGTCACGACCTCCCCGTAACCGGGACCGGAAAACTCCCACCGTGCACGGCGCCGGCCGTAGTCGAAGACCGGTTCGCACAGCACCGACAGCTCAACTGCACCGTTGACGCATCTAACAGTGCGCAACAGGCAGTGCTCAGCCTCGTAGTTCATCGGCGGGCGCCGGTATCGGCGGGCTCGCTCGTCGGTGTGGTGCCACGGACCCATCACCAGGGCATCCCTCACGATCAGCCAGCCCGTCCTGGTCTGCCAAGTGGTCTCCAAAATCAGACTGCCGGGGAGATAGCGGCGGGCGGTGGGCTCCCGGACGCCGTACGGCGCCACCTTGAAGCCACCCGCGGCGCGGTCGAGCATAGTGGAGAACAGACTCGGCGAGTCGTGACGTGGCACGCACATCCACTCCACCTGCCCGCTCGATGCGATCAAGCAGTTGGCCTCACAGTCAGACAGAAACCCATAGTCGGCGATCGGCGGGTACGGGCTCGTGCCTGCCGCTGGCCGCCGCCCCTGGGGCCCTGATCCGGCGTCGATCCTCACTCCCCCAGTATGCGCGCCCAGACAGGAAGCGGGAATCCTGATTTCATGCGGACCCTTCCCGTGGGTAAGCGCGCAGCCTTGACACTCGTGGAACGACGGGTCTAGAACTGCTACAGCGATCGCTCCAAGCAGCGTGTCGGGACAGATCTGGTGGGCGGTCCGGCCGATAGCGGGTTCAACGAAGAGAGTTCTCAGATGGGTGCCTGGACGGTTTCGACGATCAGCACGTACTTCCGAGTTTGTGACGGAGTTCGGGTGAGGTTCGCGGACAACAAGGCAGACTCGGACATCACCATACTGCTGCTGGCGCCGTGGCCGGAAACCCTTTGGGCCTTCCGGCGCATCTGGAACCGCGTTGCGGCGGTGGGGCGGGTGGTCGCCATCGACATGCCGGGTTTCGGCCATTCAGATGGCCGCCCGGAGTTGATCTCACCGGACGGCTCCGGAGCGTTCCTGGCCCGCCTGATCGAGGAATGGGGGCTGGGAGTTCCGCACGTCGTCGGCCCGGACGTTGGTACGGCCGCGGCGCTTTTCCTTGCCGTGAATGCTCCCGAACGGGTCACGAGCCTGACCATCGGCGGCGGCGCCGTCCGCTTTCCGATCGATGCGGGCGGCGCCCTCAAGGAGATCATCGAAGCGCCGACTCTGGATGACGTGCGCGCTCTCGACGCCAGAACCAATATCGGCTACGCGGTGGAGTTGCCCGCCCCGAGCGTCAGCGAGCCGGAAGTCCACGAGGACTACGTCAGCGCCTACGACCTCGGGCGCTTCGCAGAGTCGGCGCGGTTTGTGAGGACGTACCCCGAGCAGAACCCGCTGCTGCGCGATCTACTGCCGTCCGTCACCACGCCCACCCAGATCGTCGCCGGCCGCCACGATGACCTTGTGCCCTGGTCGAACAGCGAGTACCTGGACGGGCTCCTCCCGCACAGCGAGATGCATCCTCTCGACGCCGGCCACTTCGCGTGGGAGGAAGCACCGGAGGAGTACGGCCGATTGGTCGCCGACTGGATCAGCGGCGGATATCGACGCGTCGCGGACTAGGCAGGCCGCCGCACCGCAGTTCCTCGCCCTGACCGATAGCCCGCACACCCAGCGTCAGATCTGGCACGACTAGAACCCCAAAACCTCGTCGCAGAGGACCACGGTCAGGCGGCCGGGTACCCACTCGCGATTGATGATGAGAACTTTGTTCACGCCGCTGTGCACGCCGTACGCTGCCTGGGCCCTGGCGTCTTCCAGCGGGAAGGCGTATTGATCGACCCGGCGCAGTGCGTCCTCGAGGCCAGGAACGATTTTCTGCGTCCCAACCAAGAGAATGACCTTGCCGGCACCGGATGCGTACGGGCCGAGCTGGCTGCCGCTCGCGGAGGCGACCACCAGCGACCCGGTCTCGGTGATGGCGTGCACACTACCGAGCATGACGTCCGGCGACGCGCTCAGGCGGCGGATCTCGTCGGCCTGCGTGGCGCGGTCCATGGCATGGAGCCGGGGTCGGAGCGGCTTATAGCGGCCGGACGCGACTATCTCCCCGGTGATGCCCGCGGCCTCGAGCGAGGCCGATGCGCCTTGGTGTACTTCCGACCCCGCCGGGATGAGTTCCAGGACCATGCGCTTGGCTTGTGCGCTGTCCGGGGCGCGAAGGACCGTGATCCCGTTCGCTTCCAGCGCGGCCGCGGTGCGCGCCACGCGGTCCTCCTCAGCCGGGGCTGAGTATTCCCGACTCAGCGTCCTGTTGGGCTGTACTTCATTCATGGGACGGTCCTCCTCACCGCTCCGATGTACTTGCGATTACAAATACCTGTGGAGTTAACTGGTGAGCATGCACGAAAATTCCTTACCAATTCCCGTGGCCGCCCTCTTCGACCGGCTTGTGGAAGAGTCGCTTCCCGGACAGCGCGGAGAGAAAGCATGGCGGGCAATGTTGCACGCCCATGCCACGCTCATGCGCCGGCTCGACACCGACCTCAGGGAGGACACCGGCCTGCGCCTTGCCGACTTCGACGTCCTGGCTCAGCTGGCCGCGGCGGGCGGGGAGCTACGGATGACTGACCTCGCTGCCCGAACGCTCATCTCACGTTCGGGATTGACCCGCCGCGTCGCGAGGTTGGTCGATGAGGACCTGCTACGCCGGGCGAACGTCGCCGGGGACGGGCGCGGCGTGGTTGTCGCGTTGACCGACGCCGGCGTCGCGCGCCTGGAAGAAACGGTGCCGGTCCATCTTCGCGGCGTGTCCGAACTGTTCGTCGAGCGGCTCGACGATCAGGAGCTCGCCGTTCTCGAGACCGCCCTTGGAAAAGTCATCGTCGACTGCACATTCGGCTGAGGATATGGGATCAGACCTCAGCCTGCTTCAGGGCCGGCGATGCGGCCGGCTGGCTACGCCATCATGTCGCGCACTAGCGGGACCACGCGGGAGCCGAAGAGCTCGATGCCGGTCATGATTTGGGTTTGGGGCATCCCGGGCATGCCGTACTTGAGGTCAAAGCGGCTTGCCCCGAGTGTCTTGAGCGTCGCGGTGATCTTTCGCGCCACCGTCTCGGGCGAGCCCACATGGAGCGCTCCCCCCGGGTCGACGTCCCGAAGGAAGCTCTGCATTGTCGGCGGTCTGAATCCGCGCACCCGGGCGGCCTCAGCGAACGCCGTTTCGTAGTGGGGCCAGAACTCTTCGATCGCCTGGTCATCGGTGGCGGCAACGTGCCCGGGCGAATGCACGCCGACGGGCCGGAGTGGCTGGCCGAGCTCAGCCAGGGCCCTGTGGAAGAGACCCGCGAAGGGTGCGAACCGTGCTGTTTCGCCGCCGATGATGGCGATCATGAGGGCGAAGCCATACCGGGCGGCGCGCACCACCGATTCCGGGCTGCCGCCGACGCCGATCCAGGTGGAGAGGTGTCCAGATTCCGTGCGGGGATATACGGTCTGTCCGGATAGGGCTGCCCGCGTATTGCCGCGCCAGGTAACGGGCTTTTCCTTGAGGAGCTCGGCGAACAGGTTGACCTTCTCAACAAACAGCTCGTCATAGTTTCGGAGGTCGTACCCGAACAGCGGGAAGGACTCGATGCTTGATCCCCGCCCGAGGATTACTTCGGCGCGTCCGTTGGACAGGGAGTCCAGGGTTGAATAGCGCTGGAATACCCTAACTGGGTCATCGGAACTTATGACCGTGACCGCGGATCCAAGGCGGATGCGTGAAGTGCGCGCCGCGATCGCGGCGAGAACGACGTCGCCGGCTGAGAGCGGAAAGCTTTCTGTATGGTGTTCGCCGATCCCGAAGTAGTCCACACCGGTTGCCTCGGCGAGCACACCTTCGTCGACGAGATTCCGGATGGTCTGGGCGTCTGAAAGCCGCGTCCCGGAGCTGTCGGTGTGGACGTCACCAAAGGTATCGAGCCCGAGCGTAATAGCCGTGGTGCGTACCTCAGGGTCAACCGGGTGTTCAGCCATTGTTGTGCCGCATCAGCCCCAGGATGGCCGCGGGTTGCCGGGGCGCAGTTCCAACCGCGGGCTTGCGGTCCAGCACGAGGGCCGCGGCGATGCCGAGCATCCAGATGTCCTTTGCCAGCCCGGTACCCTGCGGGCTGGGCCGGATGCCGTCCTCCAACGTCATGCCGGGCGTCCGCAGGTACATGGTAAACAGGGACCCGGAGAAGATCCCGAGACCAATCCCCGCCAGGCGGCTGGGCAGGAAGGGTGCCAGCAGAGCCGCACCAAGCGTCATTTCCGCATAGCTGAGCATTGTGCCGAACTTCTCGGCGTCCATCCTGCTGACCGGCGGGATGATCTTGGCTGCCATGGCCTGAAGCCCGGCCGCATTGTCCTTGTCCAGCTTGCGTTTGCCCCAACCGGCATTCAAGATGAATGCTCCCGTGGTCAGGCGGAGAGGGATGTGATTGAGCCTCATGGTCGACTCCTTTCATGAAATCTGGTCAGCGGTGTCCGGGCGGGGCGGTAGATAATCCTGCCCGCTTCCAACGCCGCGGCCGGAGATGCCGTCGGGGCCGAGCTGGACTTCACTCATGGGACGGTCCTCCTCACCGCTTCTCTAGGTATTTGCGGTTGCAAATACCTGTGGAGTTAACTTGTGCGCACGCACGAAAATTCCGAACCCGCCGGTCCCGGCCGAACGGGACCGGCTCCGGCTTTGCTGCCTGACGGGCTAGAGCTGGCTGTGCGCGGCAACGGCAGGATCGGAGCCGGCGCGGGCGCCAGACTCCATGGCCGCAATCTCCACTATTTCGGCCGGGGTGAGCTGGAGCGCCGCGGCGCCCAGGTTTTCCCGCATGCGCTGGCTATGAGCCGACTTGGGGATGACGATGGTGCCTTGGGCGAGATGCCAGGCGAGCACAATCTGGGCGGGTGTGGCGCCATACCGGACTGCCAGCGATTTCACAGGGGATGCATCGAGATCCGTGCCCTGGCCCAAGGGACTGTACGCCTCCACTGCGATGCCCAAGGACCGACTCCTGGCTGCCAGGTCCCGCTGCTGGAAGGTGGGGTGGATTTCGATTTGGTTGACTGCCGGAACTATGTCCGAGCTCTCAAGAAGCGTGTCCAGGTGGTCAGACAGGAAATTCGACACTCCGATAGCCCGGACCTCGCTGCCGGAATAGAGCTTTTCCATGGCCTTCCAGGCCTGCGTGAAGAGTCCCTGGGACGGCACGGGCCAGTGGATCAGGTATAGGTCCACGTAGTCGACGCCGAGCGCCTCGCGGCTGTGCTGAAACGCCGCGTAGGCTGTGCCCTGTTCGCCATTGCGCAGCTTGGTGGTGACAAAGATTTCCTCGCGCGGGATTCCGGATGCGGCAATGGCGGCGCCGACGCCGGCCTCGTTCCGGTACGCGGCGGCGGTGTCGATGTGGCGGTAGCCGGCCTCCAGAGCGTCCTCGACAATGCGCTGGGTGTCTTCCGTCGGGACTTGGAAAACGCCGAAGCCGAGTTGAGGGATCTTGACGCCATTGTTGAGGGTCACGGTGGGGATGTTGGCTTCACGATTCTGGGACGTCATCAGTTCTTCCTTGTGGGTGGGTATCTGGTTTGGGCTGGTACAAACAGGCGGCCGGCATGTGCCGGATTCCTTGGGCTACGACGGAGTGGTTTCGACGGCAGCGGGGCGTCGCCGTCGTGGCTCAGCGACCACCGGCGGGACCGGCTCTATTGCCAGGGCGGCGTGGTGCAACACGCCCGCCAGCCAGGCCTGCACACGAACCCGCCTCCCCGATGTGGAACTTGCGTGCCGCGCCGTGGCTATTGGTGCATCCGGCGACGCACCGCGGCCCTCGTGCTTCATTGAGTTGATGACCACCAAAGCCATCATCAGTGAATTATCCATCGTCTTCTTCCTGGCAACGGTTGTGCATTGAACCGTGACTCCAGCCATGGGCCGGTTTCGTCTTCTGCTACTGAGGCCGGTACTGCGACCTGTGCCGGCTTTCGCGCGGCCATGCATTCGACGCTACGGACCTGGGGATGCAATGTCAGCAGGTTTGCCGCTCCCTGCATTTCCTAGGAATAGCAGTCCTACCTTCGGCATGGAAAGCAAGGACCCGGCCCGGCAGAATGGAAGACATGGGTCAAAGCGCAGAGTTTGGAAGATTCCTGAAGGCCATGCGGTCACGGCTGACGCCGGAGAACGCCGGGATAGCGTCCGGCTGCGGCGGCCGGAGGGTCCCCGGGCTGCGGCGTGAGGAGATCGCGCGGCTGGCAGACGTGAGCACCGACTACTACACCCGTCTGGAACAGGGCCGCAACATCCACCCCTCCCGCGCCGTCCTTGATTCAGTGGCGCGGGCGCTGCGTCTGGACCCCGGCGAACAGGCCCACATGATCGACCTCCTGGAGAACTGCGCGAACTCCCAGCGTCCACCCGTACCGGTGCAGGGCGTGCGGCCCGCTCTGCGCCAGCTCCTTGGTGCAGTCGGTAACGTTCCCGCCCTCGTTCTGGGCCGCCGCACCGACGTGCTGGCTGGCAACCGTCTGGCGTTCCTCTTGCTGGCTGACTTCCCGGCCATGCCGGTGGCGGAGAGGAACCTGACCCGGTGGATCATCCTCGATCCGCGTGCGCGCGGGCTCTTCCGTGACTGGCCGGCTGTCGCGTCCGACGCTGTCGGTGCTCTGCGCACGGATATTGGCCGGCATCCCAACGACGCCCGGGCCAATCAGCTCGTCGGCGAACTGGCGGTAAGCAGCGAGGAATTCCGCCAGTGGTGGGCCGGGCACCGGGTCGCTACGGCGTCCGCGGGCAGTGTCCGGCTGAGCCACACGATCGTCGGGGACCTGGAACTGAACTTTGAAGATCTGGCCCTGGGTGAGGACGCGGACCAGGTGCTTCGCATGTATTCCGCGAAGCCAGGCTCGCCGTCGGCCGATTCCCTCCAGCTGCTCGGCAGTTTTGGCGCCGGACCGGCGGCCGTCACGGAAGTTCCACGGGCAACGGTCCGTCGACAAACGGACGTTCTGCTTCGTCAGGAGGACATCTTGTGATGATCAAGCGCACGACTTCTGGGCCGGGACTACCCGGAGGCTTCCCATTCAGTCTGGCCAGCGAAGCAAATGGTGTCTGCTTCGTCAGCGGCATGCCGGCACTGGATCCTGACGGAAAGTATCACGAAGGAACCTTCGAGGAGGAGACGGCGCTTGCCTGGCACAATGTCACGCTGATCGCCCAGGCTGCCGGCTTCGCCGTCGAGGAGATCGTGTACGTGCAGTGCGTCGTCGCTGACATCACCGACTACAGCAGTCTGAATGCGTGGTGGCGGCGGCAGTTCCCGGACCTGTCTGCCGCTCCGGCCAGGTTCACCTTCCAGGCTGGCGCTCTTCCTTTTGGCGCCAAGGTCGAGATCCAAGCGGTGGCCGCGCACGGCAACTGATACGACGCCGACAGGATGGGCATCGAGGCGGCCCTCATGGCGGGAACAGCTGGACTATGACGCTGCCATCCGCGGCCGCCGTCTGTTGAGTCGCTCATCCCGACGGGGGCGTGAACTGACTGGCGGTAAACTCGGCTCCCTGGGGGTCCCGGATCAGTGCCGTGCGGGTCCAGTCGGTGTTGTCTTGGCTAAGGACCTGGGCACCGAGTCGCTCCGCATCACGCACCGTCTGGTCCCTGTCGGCCACGGTGAACGAGACGTGCCAGTGAGGCAGTTCGTCGGGGGCGGTGGTCGCGATCCAGGCGATCGCATCCTCGAAGCCCGGTGGGGCGGCCAGGACTGACTGCCTCTCCCTGATGCCGGGATCGACTGTAGCCTCAAGGTGATCACCATAACCGGGCCTGCGGATCATCGTCGCGAAGCCGAGGTCGTCGACCTGCCAGCCGAACGCGGCTTCATAGAACTTAATGGCCGCACCGGGGTTAGCCGTGTGAAGATCGCTGAAATTCCACGCCCCTGGCTGATTGGCCACCTGCGCCCCCATGCGTCGCCGAGCCTGCCAGAGGCGGAACTCGGCGCCCTCCGGATCGGTCAACGCCGCACTGCGTCCGCCCTCTCCCGCATCGGCAGGCGCCGATCGCACGGCAGCGCCGGCAGCGACCAGTCGCTGCACTTCGACATCCGCGTCCTCGACGGATATGTAAGTACTCCACGCCGCGGCACTCTGGGTGCTGGCCATCCCAGCGACGTCCTGGCCGCCCAGCTTGGCAATCAAGTAACGGCCCGGCGCTCCCACCGGCATGACGTCCTCGAACGTCCAGCCGAAGATTCCGGCGTAGAAATCGACGGCCGCCCCGATGTCAGGCTGCTCGGTGTCGATCCAGCACGGGACGCCCTGCGGGTAGGTCCGGTGTGTCATGTCTCGCTCCTTTCCGTGGCACACAGCCTAGCGAGCCATGATCCGGCTGGGTACCCGATCCGTCCGCTGCCGCCCGCCACCCACACAAGGTAGCCGCGGCACCGCCGTCGCACATTGCCCCATTTCAAACCTGCC
>Ga0163162_10007580_pt1 | contig 10568 bp, 13 predicted proteins | sample S55metaG_FD_115310 | JGI IMG/M metagenome (GOLD analysis project Ga0163162, IMG submission 115310) | Switchgrass rhizosphere microbial communities from Kellogg Biological Station, Michigan, USA - S5-5 metaG | ecosystem: Host-associated > Plants > Roots > Rhizosphere > Soil | place: USA...
TCGAGCTCATTCCCGACTTTCTCGAGCAGCCGCACGGCTCGGTGCTCTACGCACAGGGGAAGAAGAAGGTGCTGTGCACGGCGTCGATCCAAGAAGGCGTGCCACGGTGGCTGTACGGCAAAGGCCGCGGCTGGCTGACCGCCGAGTACTCGCTCTTGCCAGCTTCGACGGGCGACCGCACGGATCGGGAAGCGTCGCGCGGGAAGCAGGGCGGCCGGACGATCGAGATCCAGCGGCTGATCGGGAGGTCGATTCGGTCGATCACGGACTTCGAAGCACTCGGTGAGCGGACGCTCTGGCTCGACTGCGACGTTCTGCAGGCAGACGGCGGCACGCGGTGCGCTGCGATCACCGGCGCGTACGTGGCCGCACGCCGGGCGCTCGACAAGTTCGGGCTGTCCAAGGCGTTCACCGGCTCCGTCGCGGCGGTGTCCGTCGGGATCGCCGCCGGCGAGGCGCTGCTCGACCTCGACTACTCGGAGGACTCGCAGGCCGACGTGGACATGAACGTCGTCATGACGGGCGACGGTGCGCTCGTCGAGGTGCAGGCGACGGCGGAGAAGACGCCGTTCAGCCGCGCGCGGCTCGACGAGCTCCTCGAGCTCGCGGCCGTGGGGATCGAAGAGCTCGCCGTCGCGCAGGAGGAAGCTGTTGCTGCACTTCGCGGCTAGCGTCTCGCAGCTCGAGAGCATCGTCGAGGTGCGGTGGACGGACTGAAGGCGCGCCTCGCCTCGCGCAACCCGGGCAAGGCGCGTGAGCTCGCGCACCTGCTGCCGGCCTGGACGATCGAGCCGCTCGCAGCAGACGACTTTCCGCCCGAGGAAGGCGAGACCTACTACGAGAACGCGCGGGGAAAGGCCCTGTTCGGTCGAGCTCACGCGCACGAGGACGAGTGGTCGATCGGCGAGGACTCGGGCATCGAAGTGGACGCGCTCGACGGTGGTCCCGGCGTCCATTCGGCTCGATTGGGCGGTGCAGATCCGGTCGGCTGGCTCCTTGGTGAGCTCCGCGGCGAGGAGGAGCGAGGTGCGCGCTACGTCAGCGAGCTCGTCGTCGTGTCGCCTTCTGGTGAGGAGTTTCGCGGCACCGGCATGCTCGAGGGGCGGATCGGTATCGAGGCTCGCGGCAACGAAGGGTTTGGCTTCGATCCGATCTTCGTCCCGAACGGTTTGGATCAGACCGTTGCCGAGTTGGGCAACGACTGGAAACAGGAAAACTCACATCGCGCGAATGCCGCCCGCGCGCTCCTGGCAGCCCTAGGCGAGACCGGTTAGCTCCTCGACCTGCCGCTGCTCGGAGCGGCGAGCGCGCCACCAGTTGATCTCTGCGCCGAGGACGATGACGTTCGACATCACGTAGAACCAGACGAGGAGGATCGCCGGCGCGCCGAAGGCGCGGAGCGCCGGGTTCAGGTCCGCATAGCGCTGGTACAGCGGCAGCACCTGGAACGTTCCTTCGAGCAGGATGCTGGCGAGGATCGCCCCCGGCAACACCTCGCGCACCGTCAGGTCCTCGTTCGTCAGAAAGAAGTAACAGGACACGAGGAACACGAACACGCCGATGAGCGAGACACCGATCGACAGCACGTAGGCGATCGCAGCATTGGAGATGAAGCCCGCGACGTTTTCCTGCAGCGCGGCAACGCCGAGCGATCCTGCGAGCAGGGCGACGAAGAGCGTTACGAGCGAGCCGACCATGAACAGGAATGCCCGTGCCTTGCCGTGCAGGAACGACCGGTTGGAACGGCCGTAGACGATGTTGAACGCCGACTCGAGCACGCTGAAGAGCGAGAGCGACGCCCAGAGGAGGGCGAGGCCGCCGATGATCCCGAGGGTCGCCGCGTTGTCCTGCACGCTGTGGACGAGGTCGATGATGCGGTCGATCGGCGTGCCGGGCAGTGTCTTCTTGATCTCCCGGACGAGGAAGGACGACTCGTCGGCTCTCCCCGCCAGACCCAGCAACGAGAGCGACAGGAAGGTCAGGGGCACAAACGAGAGGAGAGCGAAGTACGCGATCATCGCGGCCAGATGCGGGCCGCGGTCTGCGAAGAACTTCTGCAGGAGATCCCTTCGGCGGACTCGCATGCCGCGGGAGTATCCCTATGCTTCACGGGACATGGACGCCCAGCAGGCACTCGCCGATCTGACGGAGATCTCTTCTCAGATCGAGGCCGCCGTGGTCTTCGATGACCAGGGCAAGGTCGCCGGTTCGACGATCCCCCACGGCGACCGGGCGGATGAGCTGGCGAAGGCGGCAGCCGCGTTGCTCGCCGCAGCCGAGGAAGTCAAGACCGGCGAGAGTGTGCTCACACAGCTCGAGGTCTCCACGGGCGAAGGCAGCGTCTTCGCCGTCCGCGACGGCAAGACTTCCATCGCCGCGACGACCGGCGGAAACCCGACGGCGGGGCTCGTCTTCTACGACTTGAAGTCGGCTCTCCGAAGCGTCAAGCCCGCCGCGAAGAGTGCGCCGGCGAAGAAGAAGACGGCGACGGCCGCGAAGAAGTCCACCGCTGCGTCCGCCAAGAAGAAAACGGCTGCACGCAAGCCCGCAACGAGGAAGAAGCCGGATGCGTCGTAGCATCGCCGCAGCGCTCGGCGTCGCGGGCGGGATGCTCGCAGGCGCTGCGTTCATCCGTCGACAGGGCGCGAGTCGCGAGCGCGCCGACCTCTACTTCGAGGACGGGTCGATGCTGTCGCTCACGAACGGCTCTCCCGGTGCGGAGAGATTGCTGCCGCTGGCGCGAGAAGTCATCCGGAACGCCAGAGCTCGTTGACCGACGACGAGCTGAAGCTCGCGATCCGCGAGCACGCCTACCTCGAAGGCGACTTCGTTCTGCGCTCGGGGAAGCATTCGAAGTACTACCTCGACAAGTACCGCTTCGAGACGCGGCCCGACATCCTCGCCGCCCTGGGCGACCGGATCGCCCGGACCGTTGCCGAGTTCGAGCCGGGCGCAATGCGTCTGGCCGGGCCCGAGCTCGGCGCCGTTGCACTGGCAGCGGCGGGCTCGCTCTCGTCGGGCCTGCCGTTTCTGATCGTGCGCAAGGCCGCCAAGGACTACGGCACCTCGAATCGGCTCGAGGGCGTCCACGAGCGCGGCGAAACGGTCTGCCTCGTCGAGGATGTCGTCACGTCCGGGGGAGCGCTTCTGGACGCCCTGAAGGCCCTACGGGACGCCGGTCTCACGGTCAGAACGGCTGTCTGCGTCGTCGATCGTGAGGAGGGCGGGGCCGACGCCCTCGCACGCCAAGCGGTGCGCCTGCGGCCCATTTTCAGGGCCAGCGAGGTGCTCGAGGCGGCGAAAAGACCCGCAAAACCGCATGGTTGAGCCAGTCCGATGCGACTGTTAGGGTCCTTTCCCGTGGATCCGACCGTCGACAGGAGGAGTGGGACTTGACGAAACAGGAGTTCGTTAACGAGGTCGCGAGGCGCGCCGACCTCTCGAGTCGCGATGCGGCGAAGGCCGTAGACGCCTTCCTCGACTCGATCACAGACACGCTTAAGGGCGGCGGCGAAGTGGCTTTCACAGGCTTCGGGAAGTTCACGACCCAGCACCGCAAGGAACGTCAGGGCGTGAATCCCCGCAATCCGACGCAGAAGGTGACCATTCCGGCAGCCACGGTGCCGAAGTTCTCCGCGGGGAGCCAGCTCAAGTCAGCCGTCAAGGGCGGCTAACTCAAGCCCTTCCTCCAAGAACCGCGAAGGCCGCGTCTCGCGGCCTTCGCCGTCTTTGGAGGGCAGTACTCTCAAGGCATGGCCGCCGTCGCGACGACGAACTTCGCCGACCGCCTCGCCGAGGCCGTCGAGCGCAAGCGCTCGCAGCTCGTCGTCGGGCTCGATCCCCGGCCCGATCTCTTGCCGGTCGAGCTGAAAGGCGATGCCCACCTCGGCCGGGAGCACGCCGCAGACGCTTGCGGGCGCTTCTGCCGCGGGCTCGTCGACTCGGTTGCGCCGTACGTCGTCGCGGTGAAGCCCCAGGTCGCCTTCTTCGAGGCGCTCGGCCCCGACGGGCTGCGCGTGCTGGAGGATGTCTGTGCCTACTCGCGCTCCGCAGGACTGCAGGTGATCGCGGACGGGAAGCGCGGGGACATCGGCTCGACCGCGCGCGCGTACGCGGCCGCGTTCCTCGAGTCGCCGAACGGCACGGCACCGCTTGCGGACGCGTTGACGGTGAACCCCTACCTCGGACGCGACTCGATCGATCCCTACCTCGCGGTTTGTCGCCGTGACGGCGCCGGCATCTTCTGCGTCGTCAAGACGTCGAATGCAGGCAGCGCGGAGGTGCAGGACCTCGTCCTCTCCGACGGCCGCCACGTCTGGCACCAGGTCGCGGAACTTGTGGCGGAGTGGGGCGCCGACCTCGTCGGTGAACACGGGCTTTCCTCGGTGGGCGCGGTCATCGGCGCCACGCATCCGCGGGCCGTTGGTGAGGCGCGGCGGTTGCTGCCGCGCGCGATCCTGCTGTTGCCCGGCGTGGGGGCGCAGGGCGCGACACCGGCGGACGTCGCCCGCGCGTTCACGAGCGGGCCTGCCAGTGCGCTGGTGAACGTCTCACGCGACGTGATCTACGCCTTCCGAGTCTCCGGGATGGACTGGCGGAGCGCCGCCGCAGCCGAGGCCTCGAAGTACGCCCGCGAAGTGTGGGCCGTGTCCGGCTGGTAGCGGACGGCCGGTGGATCCGCGCAGGCGTGAGCAGCTGACGCGGTATGGCGCGCCGGCCGCGTTCCTCGCTGCAGTGACGATCGCGGCGATCCTGGTCAAAGCGGGTCTGAACGGCAGCTCGACCACGACTGTGGCCATTACTTCTTCCAGCACGGCTCGGACGACCACCGCAGTCACGACCACGACGAAGCTCGTCCTGACAGCGCCACCAGGGTCGACGACGACCACGACGACCGAGACCACGACTCCGGGTGCCGAGTACTACGTGGTCGTCAGCGGGGACACGCTTGGCTCCATCGCCCAGAAGTACAACACCACGGTGGACGAGCTGACGACGCTCAATCTGGGCATCGATCCCACGGCCCTCACCGTGGGGCAGAAGATCCGCATCAAGTAGCGCCTCAAGTACCCTTCGCGCTCGTGTTCTTGCGGATCAGCGCCGTCGTCTTCGCGGGGCTCGCCTTCACTGCTGCTGCGCACGCGGCTGCGCCGCCCGTGTCGGCGCGCGCGTTCATCGTCGAGAATCCGGCGACCGGGGAGATCCTCGCGCAGCACGGCGCCTGGTCACGTGTCCCGATCGCGAGCATCACGAAGCTCATGACCGTGCTCGTCACGCTCGAGCATGCGAAGTGGAACGACGTCGTGCGCGTCCGCTCGGATGCTGCAGCGGTCGGCGAGTCGACCGTGCACCTGCGCGCGGGTGAGCGCATCACGGTCGGCGACCTGATCCGCGCAGCCCTGATCCAGAGCGCCAACGACGCGGCCGTCGCGCTCGCCGACTATGTGGGCCACGGTGACCGCGCCGCATTCGTCGCGATGATGAACGCGAAGGCGCAGGAGCTCGGGCTCGAGCGAACACACTTCGTCCGCCCTGACGGGCTCGACGCCCGCGGGCACTACTCCAGCGCGTATGACGTCACCAGGCTTGCGGAAGTCGCGATGCGCGTGCGCGCGATCCGTTCGGTCGTGCGTCTCAGGACCGACACGATCGCGGGCGGGCGCCATCTGCACACGTGGAACGACCTGCTGGGCGTCTTCAAGGGCCTGTACGGCGTGAAGACGGGCCACACCGGAGCGGCGGGCTGGTGCGAGGTCGCCGCGGTGAAGCGCAACGGTGTCACGCTCTATACGACCGTGCTCGGAAGCCCGACTCGTTCGCAACGCAATGCCGATCTCGCGTCACTGCTCCGGTGGGGGATCTCGCGCTACCGGCCGGTGTGGGTGATGCCGCGTGGGCGCGTGTACCTGCGGGCCGGTGTCGGTTACGGCAAGGCTGCCGTTCCGATCGTCGCCGCACAACAGGTGGCTCGAACCGTGCGGATCGACCGGCCGCTCGTCGAGCGCGTGATCGCCCCGAGCGCGCTCTCGCTTCCTGTCGCACGAGGACAGCGCGTCGGCGAAGTCAGGATCTATTCCGGCCGGCGCCTCGTCGCGCGTCAACCGCTCGTCACCGGGCGTGGCGTCGCCAAGCCGTCGTTCAGCGGGCGATTGGGGTTCTACGCGGGCAGGACATTCAGACACGTGGGAGACTGGTTCTCGTGATCGTGACGGTCACGCTCAACGCCGCAATCGACCGGACGTTGACGGTGCCGAACTTCCAGCTCGGCCATCGGCACCGCGCGAGCCAGGGGCTCACGCTCGCGGGCGGGAAGGGCATCAACGTCGCGCGCGCGCTCAAGCGGCTCGACGTTCCCGTCGTGGCGACCGGCTTGGCGGGTGGGCGAACAGGGACGCGCATCGTCGAAGAGCTGACGTCGGAGGCGATCCTGAACGACTTCGTGCGCATCGCAGACGAGTCGCGCACGTCGAGCGCAGTGGTCGACCCCACGGCGGGCACGTACACGGAGATCAACGAGTGGGGCCCGCACGTCGAGCCCGACGAGCTGGTGATGCTGCTCGAGAAGATCAGCTACCTCGCGCGTGGCGCCGACATGGTCGTCTTTGCCGGGACCTTGCCGCGCGGAGTCGAGGACTCCTTCTACGCCGAGGCGATCCGCGATCTCAACCGGCGCAACGTCCCGGCGGTGCTCGACTCCGAGGGGCCGCCGCTTCGCCTCGGCGTCGAGGCGGAAGCATTCCTCGTGACACCGAACCAGCGAGAGGCGGAAGGGCTCGTCGGGCAGGAGTTCGGCGACGACGAGGACTACACGATGGCGCTCGACCGGATCGCCGACATGGGCGCCCGCAACGTCCTGATCACCTCCGACACGCGCAGCTTCGGCCTCTTCCGGGCGGACCGGAAGCGAACCTCGTTCCGTGCCGATGCGCCGAACGTCGAGCCGGTCTCCGCCGTCGGCTCCGGGGACGTGCTGCTCGCGGCGTTCCTCGCTGCGCGCCTCGCGGAGAAGCCGCTCGAGGAAGCTCTCCGCGCGGCGGTGGCGGCAGGAGCCGCCTCCACGCTCGAGGTCGGAGCCGGTCGCTTCGAGCCGCGCCAGGCGTCGAAACTGCAGAGCTCGGTCGACGTTCGCGAGCTCGAGCCCGTGGCCGGCTGACGTCGGGGCGGGGTGCTAGCGTGACCCGATGGGAGTCGAGCTAGAGACAGGCCAGGTTGAGCGGCTGCTGGAGCTCGACCGGAAGTTCGGGAAAGAGGGGCTGACGTTCGACGACGTCCTGCTCGTCCCGGCCGAGTCGCGAGTCCTCCCGAACGACGTTTCGACGGCAACGCGGCTGACGCGCGGGATCACGATCGAGATCCCGATCGTCTCGGCCGCGATGGACACGGTCACCGAGGCGCGCCTTGCAATCGCGCTCGCGCGTGAAGGCGGAATGGGGATCGTCCACCGCAACCTCTCCATTGGCGCACAGGTCGCGGAGGTGGACAAGGTCAAGCGCTCCGAGTCCGGAATGATCGTCGAGCCGGTGACGCTTCCCGCCGGGGCGCTCGTCTCGGACGCGCTCGAGCTGATGGCGACGTACCACATCTCGGGTGTGCCGATCACCGACGAGAGCGGAAAGCTGCTCGGAATCCTGACCAACCGCGATCTCCGCTTCGCGCCCGACGCATCCCAGCCGGTGTCGGCGCTGATGACGTCAAGCGACCTCGTCACCGCCCCCCAGGGAACGACGCTCGCCGAGGCGGAGGCGATCCTGCATCGCCACAAGATCGAGAAGCTTCCCGTCGTCGACGCCGAGGGACGGCTCACGGGGCTGATCACGGTGAAGGACATCCAGAAGCGCATCGAGTTCCCGAAGTCGACGAAGGACGAGCAAGGCCGCTTGCGTGTCGGTGCCGCTGTGGGAGTGGGCAACGATGCCTGGGAGCGCGCCGGTGCGCTCGTCGACGCCGGCGTCGACGTGCTCGTCGTCGATACCGCGCATGGGCATTCGGCCTCAGTGCCGGAGATGGTGGGGCGCATCAAGTCCGAGTTCGACGTCGAGGTCGTTGCCGGCAACGTCGCGACCGCCGAGGCGACGGAGTCGTTGATCGAAGCAGGCGCCGACGCGGTGAAGGTGGGTGTGGGACCGGGGAGCATCTGCACGACCCGTGTCGTTGCGGGCGTAGGCGTCCCGCAGATCACGGCCATCTACGACTGCGCAGCCGCCACCGCCCGGCACGGTGTCCCGCTGATCGCCGACGGCGGCATGACCTCGTCGGGCGACATCGCGAAGGCATTGGCCGCCGGGGCCGATTCCGTGATGGCCGGGTCGCTGCTCGCCGGCACCGACGAGAGCCCCGGCGACGTGGTGCTACATCAGGGCGAGCGGTACAAGGAGTATCGCGGCATGGGCTCCTTGGGGGCGATGCGCGCGCGCGGCTCGTCGCGCGACCGTTATTTCCAGGGCGATGTGGAGGACGTCGAGAAGCTCGTCCCGGAGGGGATCGAAGGGCGCGTTCCCTACAAGGGGCCGGTCGCGGCGATCTTGCACCAGCTCGTCGGCGGCGTGCGTCAGGCGATGGGCTACTGCGGAGCGGCGACGGTCGGCGAGATGAAGGACGCGCAGTTCGTGCGCATCACGGCGGCGGGCCTCCGCGAAAGCCATCCGCACGACGTGACGATCACGAAAGAGGCGCCGAACTATCGCCGCTGAAGTCCTGCCGCTGCCAGAGCGTCCGGCGGAGGAGCGGCCGGTTCTCGTCGTCGATCTGGGCGGCCAGTACGCGCAGCTGATTGCCCGGCGCGTTCGCGAGTGCCGTGTCTACTCCGAGCTCGTCGGGCACGGCGTCACAGCTGCGCAGGTGAGGGCGCGCAACCCGCATGCGCTGATCCTGAGCGGGGGCCCGGCATCGGTGTATGCGGAGGGCGCACCGCACGTCGACCCCGAGGTCTTCGCGCTCGGCATCCCCACGCTCGGCATCTGTTACGGCGCGCAGCTGCTCGCGCTCGATCTCGGGGGTACGGTCGAACGAACGGGCACGTCGGAGTTCGGCAAGACCGATCTCACGGCAGTGGAGTCGGCGCTGTTCGCCGGGCTGCCCGAGCAGGAAACGGTGTGGATGTCGCATCGCGACACCGTGACCGCGCCTCCAACCGGTGCCCGGATCGTCGCGGTGTCCCCGTCGACGCCCGTTGCGGCCTTCGAGGATCCGGAGCGACGCCTCTACGGCGTCCAGTTCCATCCGGAGGTCGTCCACACGCCGCATGGCACGGACCTGCTCAAGAACTTCCTCTACAACGTTGCCGGCGCACCTTCGGCGTGGACCCCCGCCGCCGTCATCGAGGAACAGGTCGAGCGCGTCCGCGCCGCCGTCGGCCGCGAGCGCGTTCTCTGCGCCCTGTCGGGCGGAGTCGACTCCGCTGTTGCCGCGCTGCTCGTCCACAAGGCTGTAGGCGACCAGCTCACCTGCGTCTTCGTCGACCACGGCCTGATGCGCGAGAACGAGGCGGAGCAGGTGGTCGAGACGTTCGACGGGCACTTTCACGTTCCGCTCGTGCACGTCCAGGCGCAGGAGCGGTTTCTGACGCGACTGAACGGGATCGACGATCCCGAGGAGAAGCGAAAGATCGTCGGTGAAGAGTTCATCCGCGTGTTCGAGGAGGAAGCGAGCAAGATCGGCGACACGCGCTTCCTCGTGCAGGGCACGCTGTACTCCGACGTGATCGAGTCGGGCGGCGGCGAAGACGGTGTCGCGGCCAAGATCAAGTCGCACCACAACGTCGGCGGCCTGCCGGCCGACATGCGCATGCAGCTCGTGGAGCCGCTCCGCCTGCTCTTCAAGGACGAGGTCCGGCGTGTCGGTGAGGAGCTCGGCATGCCGGAACGGATGGTCTGGCGCCAGCCGTTCCCGGGCCCCGGGCTCGCGATCCGCATCATCGGCGAGGTCACGGCGGAACGGCTCGAGATCCTCCGCTCGGCGGACGCGATCCTGCAGGACGAGATCCGCCGGGCAGGTCTCTACCGTGAGCTCTGGCAGTCGTTCGCAGTCCTTCCCGCCATCCGCTCGGTTGGAGTCCAGGGGGACGAGCGCACCTACGCGTACCCGATCGTGATCCGTGCGGTGACATCGGAGGACGCGATGACCGCCGACTGGGCGCGACTCCCCTACGACGTGCTCGAGGCGATCTCGAGCAGGATCATCAACGAGATCCCCGGCGTCAATCGCGTCGCGCTCGACCTGAGCTCGAAGCCGCCGGCGACGATCGAGTGGGAATAGGCGCGCTCGCTAGCGCACTCTGAAGCCCTGTAGCTCTTCGAATTCCTCTTCCTCGACCTCCACCGACCGCACCTCAGCGCCGCGCGGGCCCTTGCGGCTGAACGCGACCAATCGCTCGACGGCTTCCTCTTCGCCCTCGAACACGGCCTCCACCGCGCCGTCCGGGCGATTCGCGACCCAGCCCGCGACGCCGTGCTGCCGCGCGAGCCGTCGAGTCGAGTCGCGGAAGAGTAATTCGAAGAGCTACAGGGCTTCAGAGTGCGCTAGCGAGCGCGCCTATTCCCACTCGATCGTCGCCGGCGGCTTCGAGCTCA
>Ga0163162_10007583_pt1 | contig 10563 bp, 7 predicted proteins | sample S55metaG_FD_115310 | JGI IMG/M metagenome (GOLD analysis project Ga0163162, IMG submission 115310) | Switchgrass rhizosphere microbial communities from Kellogg Biological Station, Michigan, USA - S5-5 metaG | ecosystem: Host-associated > Plants > Roots > Rhizosphere > Soil | place: USA: Michigan...
CCCTGCCCGGCGCGGACCTCGGCACCGTAGTTGGACCACCAGGTCTTCTTGCTGACCGAGGCCGCGACACTGATCACTGAGTCCGAGGTCGACGGCGATGAGACGGTGTTGACGCCCGGGCCGTCGTTTCCGGCTGAGACAACGATCTGCACGTTGTACTGACGCACCAGCTCGTCATAGAGGACGGCGATCGCGTCGGAGTCGTCATTGAGCGCGGTCAGGCCGCCGATCGAGACGTTGACGACGTCAGCACCGTGCGTGGTGACCAGGTCGATCATGCCTTCGGTCAGCGCCACCGCGGTGCACCCTCCCGAGAAGGTGCACGCACGCGATGAGACGATCTGCGCGCCCGGGGCAGCGCCGCGCATCATGCCGCCGAAGAGGCCGTTGCCGGCGATGATTCCCGCTACGTGAGTGCCGTGTGCGGCGGCGACCAGCCCGAGGTTGACGTAGTCGGCGACCTTGCCGACGTAGGACGGGCCGAGCGGGGAGAGGTCGACGTCCTCGCGGTACTGCACGACGAACGGCACCCGTTCCGAGACGGCTGTGTCGGGGTTGTCCACGCCGAAGTGACCGACCTGCCGGCCCTGAGCGTAGGAGCTCATCGGTGCTTCGTCGGTGAAGTCGCTGTTCTGGTTGGAGTCGACCCAGATCCGATGGTCGTTCGAGTCGTACAGCACCCCGAAGCGGTCCTTGGTGTCACCGTCTCGGTTCAGGTCACCGGCGAACTCGGAGGCTGCCGTGGCCGATTCGTTGAAGAGGGCGAACTTGAACTGACCCGCGGGGGCCTTCCACGTGATGCCCGACGAGGTGAACGACGGACCCGTCCTGACAAGATCCATCCGCAACCAGCTCGGGTCCGAGTCGATGACCGGATCGGTCGCGGTGACCCAGTCCACCACCTTCGGCACGCCGGTCGTCGTCCTCTGCAACGCCGGATGGTCGAGGTCGACACCGCTGTCGAGCACGCCGACGGTGACTCCCCGGCCGTCCCACTGCGGGTGCGTCGCGACGAAGTCGACCGATCCCGTCTCGTTCACCGGCAGGTACGGGTTGTTCGCTGGGGTCGTCGCGCCAGGAGGGGCGATCGCCGCGGCCGCCGTGCCGGCAGGCCCGGCCAGCTGCGGGTTGGGCGTGGCGTACGTGCGGTTCAGATCGATGGCCAGCACGTCGGAGCGCTGCGCCAGGGCGTTGACCGACGTGGTCGGGACGGTGGCCCGCACATACCCGAGGTGGTCCTCGGCCCGTCCCACCGAACCACCGGCGGCCTTGATCGCAGCCTTCAGGGACTTGCCGCTGCCGGGCTTGGCGGCCACCAGGACCGTCACCGTCGCCTTCTTCTGCGCCACCGCCTGGTGCAACCGGCGCAGGTCCTCGCTGCCGAGCTTGGCGACCACCTGGTCGGAGCCCGGCGAGGTGTTGGTGAAGCCGGGCCCCTTCTGGCTCGGCACCGAATGAGCCGGGGCAGCCCGACGTGCTGCCAAGGGGCCCGGATCAGACACCTGGTCGGCCGCATGCGCGGGGGTAAAGGCACCTACGGCCAGGCTCAGTGCGGCCGTGGCCACGCCGAGCCGTACGGCGTGCCGGGTGAGGTTGGGCATCGTTCTCCTGTCGAAGAGCACGGGGAGCCGCACGAGCGTGCCCGCACGGAGGGGGCTTCGCAGACCGACCTGGCAGGGATGCAACCTGATGCCAGGGCACGACTGTGAGGTCTGCCCACGATGGCCCAGCGGAAGGACGCTGTGGAGAACTGGCTTCCGGCGGCAACCCGCCGTGGCGGGCATCCGCCGCCGTCACGCCCCTGACACGGCGGAGCCCCAACGACAGGCTGTCGGTCATGTTGCACGCCCTGGGACTGAGCCCGACGGAGGAACGCGTCTACCGGACGCTGCTCGACCGGGCACCGGTCAGCGTCAGTGATCTGGCACGGCGGCTCGATATCGAAGGGCAGGAGGTTCGCGAAGCCCTCCACGCCTTGGAAACCAAGTCGCTTCTCAGTTGCAGTGGAGAGAACGAGGTGGTGCCGGCACCACCAGAGGTCGGGCTCGCGGCCCTCGTCAACCACCGTCAGAGCGAGCTCGACGAGGCGAGCCGGACCATCCACCGGTTGGTGGATCAGTACCGGCACGGCCACCATGAACGCCCACTGGACGAACTGATCGAACTACGCGTCGGCCGCGAAGCCGTCGCGGAGGGCTTCCAGCAGCTCCATTCGGCCACCCGCGAGCAGATGCGGGTCTTCGTCATGCCCCCCTACACGGTCACCTATGCCGAGAACCACATGGGCCGTCGGCTCCTGGCCGAGGGCCGGCGGCTACGCGCGGTCTATCATCGCGACGCGATCGCCCAACCCGGAGCCCCAGCTGAGGTCCAACGCTTCGTTGCGGCCGGAGAGGAGGCTCGGATCTCGCGGGTGCTGCCAACGAAGCTGGCGATCGCAGACGATTCGCAGGCGCTGATCCCGGTTCACACTGATCCCGAGGGGATCCACACCACGTGCCTGCTCGTCCATCCGTGCGGCCTGCTGGACACCTTGATCGCCGTGTTCGAGCTGATCTGGAGCCGAGCCCGCCCCTTTGAGGTCGCAGATTCGGAGATCGTCGAGACGTCGAGTGCAACGAGACTGTCCCGCAGCGACCAGGAAGTTCTGTCGATGTTGCTGAATGGTCTGACCGACCGGGCGGCGGGGCGTGAGCTCGGCTTGAGCGAACGCACCGTCCAGCGACGCGTCCGCGAGGTCATGACAAAGCTCGACGCGCAGAACAGGCTCCAACTGGGCTGGGCGTTGGCACGACAGCAGGAGCCTCTCGGCCCGGAGTGAAGCGATCAGTGTCCCACCCCAATGGTGATCCCACGCCGCAGGGTGATGCGTCGCGCAGAGGTCGCGACGCGTGCGAGGTCCCGACGTCAGTGGGCGGCGGATCGCGCCGTGGTCGCCCTCGGCCGGTGATGCGCCCGAGTTTCGTGGAGGCGTTCAGGGTAGAGCTCCCACGAGTCCTGACCGTCGAGTTGAACGCTCCGGCGGGGGCATTCCTCGTGCGATCACCTGTGCCGCCAACGGAAGCGACCAGGGGTTGCCGCGGGATCACCCGAGACGGTCGTGATCGCCCTGATGGCCTCCTTTTGTGGAGGTGCTCCCCGCTCCCCTACACCTCGGGGCGGCTTTCGCCTACCTAGGGCTCGCCATAGCCGATCGCACCGCGTGCCTGGACGTCACACCTCACCGACGCCGGCTCAGTACGGGCCCTCCCAGCACGAGCCCTGATGGAAGTAGGAGATCGAGCTCGATGATGTGGCGATCGGGGGCCACATGGCCGCACCGTCGGTCTCCGTAGGCGTCTGGGCCGGCGCAACGAGTTGGCTTGGCTGCCAGGTCGGCTCAACGCTTGAAGGCGGCTCGGACGCCGCGTGAGCCAGGACCTCGCTCGGGCCGTGGGGACCTGTCGCCTCGTGCGGGGTCGGGTAGGGCTCGGGCGAGCCAGGCACGGGTGGCACGGATGGCACGGATGGCACGGATGGCACGGACTGCACTGAAGGCACGGATGCGCTGTGGACCGAGCCCTCGGCCATCACGGCGAGCTGGTCGAGCTCCTCGTTGAGGGCCGCGAGCACCGACTTGAGCTGGGTGTGTGCCACTCGGGCGTAGGTGCGGACGTAGGCCAGCTGCTGCGCATCAACGGACCCGGCGCCGCCGCTCACCGCGGCGTGATCAACCCGCGCCCCCTCGGCCGTGGCGACCTGTTGGGCCGCGGACTGGGCGCGCTGGAGGATCTGCTTGTACTGCTCGCGCGCAGACTTCTCGAGGTCCCGGGCGTACGACTGCGCTTCGGCCACGGCCTCGTCCGCCGCCCGCTGCGCCTTGGCGAGCAGCTCGACAGCACGGAGGCTCACCTCGGCGTACCTCGTTTCCCGGGACGTCGTGACGTTGTTCTCACCGTCGTTCACGGCAATCCTCCTATCTTGTGGGCCGACCGGCGACCGCCGCACCGACCGGCGGTTCCGAAGTGATGGCGAACTCCTCGAAGGAAATGGACTGGGGCGGCCTCGGGCTCGTCGTGAGGGCGGCCGTCGTGTGCGACACCATGAGCGGCGACCCGCACAGGAGCGCGTCGTACGGATCCGCCATGGCCACCGACGCCGCCACGTCCCCGACCAGCCCCCGAGGGCCGGGGTAGGTCGGGTCGTCCGACACCGTCTCCGTTGCCGTGAACCAGGGGTACTGGGCGAAGTGCCGCAGACGGGCACCGGCATGGAGGTTCCACGCGAAGCGTGCGCCGTGAACGAGATGCACGCGGCGGCTCGTCAGACGCTCCTGCCAGGCCTGCTCGATCTCATCGAGCAGGGCGAGGAAGGGGGCGATGCCTGTGCCGCCGGCCACCATGAGCAGATCCGAGGCCCCGACGGGGTCGATCGCGAGGGCGGTACCGACCGGGGCGCCCAGGCGAAGCCGATCGCCTGGTCTCGCGGAAGCCACGAACGGCCTGCTGACGCGGCCGCCTGGCACGAGGCCGACGTGGAACTCCATTCCGCCGTCCAGCCTGGGCGCGTTCGCCGGAGAGAAGTAGCGCCACACCCTCGGAACCTGGGGGATGGTGATGGCAAGAGACTGTCCAGCGCGATAGGGGACAGGTGTCTCCGGCTGGACCCGCACGACGGCGATCTCGCGGCTCACGCGCGCGGCCTCGATGATCTCGGCGTCCCACCAGGCCGGCTGGCTGTCCTCCGCCGCCTCCTCGGCTGCCCCCACCATGGTGGCGGCCACAACGCCGTACGCATCGGCCCAGTCGCGAGCCACGTCGGCGGTCCACGCGTCACCGAGAAAGTGCTGGAGGGTCCAGAGCAGCGAGGCCCCTACGGCGTCGTAGTGCTCCGCGACCACGCTGAACCGTCGGTGGTCTCGGCCGAGCTGCTCGACGTACGGCACCACCTCGCCCAGCTGGTCCACGTTGCTGACGACGCGGCCGAGTGCGCCGACCAAGCGGTCGCGTTGGGCATCCATCGTGAGCGGGAACATGTCCCGCACCTCGGGGTGCGTCACGAAGAGGTGGGAGTAGAAGTACAGCGCGACATCGTCACCGTGAAGGATCACGTCTTGCCAGGTCGACTTGAGTCGATCGGTGTCCATGCGGTCAGGACGGGCTGGTGACGATCGAGTCTCGCACTTGGCCCAGCGCGACGCGCACGCGCCCCTGGACGTCGTCGGGGACGCCTGCCTCATCGAGGCACGAGATGAGATGCGCCCCGACGCGCTGGTAGTCGGTCTCGGTGATGCCGAGCGGGGCGTGCGCCCGGTCGAGCGGGCGACCCTCGTACTGGTTCGGCCCGTCGAGGATCGTGGTGATCATCAGGACCTGGTGGCGCTTGAGGGTCGGGAGCGACACGTCGTCGAAGTAGTGGCTGACCTGCTCATCCGCTGTCAGCCGACGGTAGAACTCGTCGACGACCGCGCCGACAGCAGGTCCGCCACCGATCCGCTCGTAGTCACTGGCCATGTCATTGCCTCCACTGCGATCGGTTGGGCCGGGCTGGGCGCCACTAAACCACACATCGACGGAAGAGTGCAGGTCGGGATCCTCCGGCACCAGGTTGCCGCCGGCGTCGATCCGCTTGTCAGCACGTGAGACTGCTCCGCCTCCTTGTCAGTCTGCCCCGTTTGCAGGCGAGCTCGACACCCATTGGCTCAGAACCCCACTCCCACAGCCGATCTCGTGCACCTTGGGCAGAGGCGCCGCTGGTTCCTGACTCCTCGCATCGGGGCCGCCAGGCCCCCACTCCCCCGCGCCCCGGATGATGGGCGGCTCCCGACACGGCCTGCATGGGCTTCCCGACCGCGGGCTACCGCGCCCGAAGGGATCGTCCCGAGACCAGAGGACCAAGAGCAGCTGACTCGTCCCCCCGGACGCTGTGCGAAGGCCACCACAGAGCCCGACGCCACCGTGGTCGTGCTTGGCGCGGCCTCCCGTGGCGGACTGGCGTCACGGCGGGTTCCCGCCGGGCCCTGCTCTTCGCCTGGCGTCCCTGATCGGACACGCTTGGGGCTGCCTTGGCCGTCCTGCCTGGCGTGGGCTCGATACCTGCCAGGGCGGTGGGCCAAGGACCCCATTGGTGTGCCCGCTCGCGGGAGTCGGCCGCTTCCTTCGACAGGAGAAGAATGTCCAGCCTTTCCCGGAATGCCATCCGCCTCGGTGTGGCCACCGTCGCACCGAGCACGCCAGCGGGCGTCACCACCCCCGCGCAGGCGGGGCACTGCAATCCTCGGCTCTCGGCGGCCGACGTTGGTCGCCCTGCCTGCCCACCCGTCGACGACGCGCTCAGAGAGGACTTCCTGTGACGCGCCGACGCCGCCAGCTGGTCGCGGCACTCGTGGCTGGGATTCTCGCCATCCTGACCGTTGTAGCGGCAACTCATCCGTCAGAAACCGCCGAACAGGCCGAGAACGCCGCCACCGAGCTGCAACGGGCCGACCCTGGTGATCCGCTCGAGGAAGGCTCGGAACCCGGCGAGGAAGGCTCAGAATCCGGCGAAGAAGGCCCGGGCACCGCCGCGCAAGCCGAGTTCCTCCAGCGCGCCTACCCGGATGACACCATCACGGTGGCGCAGATGAACGGCGCGCGCGCGGCCTACCGCTCGGCCAAGGGCCGCCCGTTCCCGACGGGCAAGGGGCAGAAGGGCACCTGGGTCACCGTGGGGCCCAAGGAGGCGGTCTACCCGTACAGCTCGTATCGCGACTCGTCCAGCTATCTGCCCAACGAGTACCTCGCGGGTGGCCGCACCACCGCCGAGGCGATCAGCCCCACCTGTGTACAGGGTCGCTGCAAGATGTGGATCACGGCCGCCGGTGGTGGTGTCTGGCGTACCGACAATGCGCTCGCCGACGAGCCGAGCTGGCGCTACCTCGGCGGGCCGTTGGGCATCAACGCCGCCGGAACGCTGAGCCTCGACCGCAACGACGCCACCGGCAACACCATCTACGTCGGCACTGGCGAGGCCAACGGCTGCTCCTCCGGCTGCGTCGCGGGTGTCGGCATCTACAAGTCCACCGACGCTGGCGAGACCTGGACCGGGCCACTGGGCAAGGCCGAGCTCGGTGGCAAGGGCATCGGCCAGATTGCGATCAAGCCGGGCGACCCCCGGACGATCTACGTCGGCACCACCACGGCGATGCGCGGCATGTCGAGCACGTGCTGCTCCGGGATCAGCCGTCCGGTGCCCGATGCGGCCCAGTGGGGCCTCTACAAGTCCACCGATGGTGGAGCCACCTGGAGCTTCATCCACAACGGCTCGGCCAACGCCGCGGACTGCACCGGCAGCCAAGCCGAGTACACCAACCAGACCGTCTGCTCGCCGCAAGGCGTTCAAGGCGTCGAGCTGGACCCCAGCGATCCTGACATCGTGTATGCGTCCTCGTGGGCGCGAGGCATCTGGCGATCGCCCGACGGCGGCACGACCTGGACACAGATCAAGCCCTCGCTCAACGCGACGGTCGCCTACACCCGGGCCGCCTTCGACGTGACCCGCCTGCCGGACGGGAAGACCCGGATGTACGTCTACGAGGGCAACATGAGCAATCCAGCCTCCCGGCTCTTCCGCAGCGATGACGTGACCACCAGCACCCCGGCCTTCACCGATCTGACCAGCTCTGACGTCACCAAGCCCGGTTACGCCTGGTTGGGCCTCTGCGGCTCGCTGTGTTGGTACGACGTCTTCGTCTACACGCCAGAGGGACACCCGGACGTGGTCTACGTCGGCGGCTCCTACATCTATGGTGACAGGACCGCCAACAAGCGGGCGGTGCTGCTCTCCACCGACGCCGGGGTGTCGGGGACCGACATGACGTTCGACGGTACCGACATGGTGCATCCGAACGGCCTGCATCCGGATCAGCATGCCCTGGTGACGAACCCCAACAACCCGTTCCAGTTCTTCGAGGCCAGCGACGGCGGCGTGATGCGTTCCAGCGGCACGTTCGTCGACCGTTCGGTGTGGTGCGAAGACCCTCGCCGGACCTTGAGCGAGAGTTTGCGGGCCCGTTGCAAGCAGATGCTCTCCCGCATCCCAGCTGAGCTGCAAAGCCTCAACAAGGGGATGACCACCTTGCAGTTCACCAGCCTGTCGGTCAGCCCGCACGACAGCAACATCCTTCAGGGTGGGACGCAGGACAACGGCACCTGGCAGACCGACGGCAGCCCGAGCCTGTGGCACAACACCGCGATCGGCGACGGCGGCCAGTCGGGCTTCGACGTCGGACGCCCGGAGTTCCGCTTCCACACCTTCTCCAGCGCGTCGCCGGAAGTGAACTTCAACAACGGGGACAACGCCCACTGGATCTGGACCGGCGACCCGATCAACGGGAAGGCCTTCACAGAGTTCTACCCGCCGATGATCAGCGACCCCAAGGTCAGCGGCACGATGTTCGCCGGCGCCGGGCGCTCGGTCTATCGGACCAAGACGTTCGGGCTGGGTGACCGAACCCTCGAGGAGGCCGAAAAGGTCTGCAACTCCTTGAACCGAGACCGCCATGCGACGTGCGGCGACTGGGTCGAGCTCGGGTCCAGTCCGCTCAACGCCACGTCCTGGGGCGACCGCACCGGGGGCGGGGTGGCAGCCGTCGAGCGCACCACCGACGACACCGCCACCGCCTGGGCCGCGACGACGAAGGGGCGGGTCTTCATCTCCCACAACGTCGACGCGGAGCCGGCGACCTCGGTCTCCTGGACCCGGGTCGACGACGACGCGGTGACCCCGAACCGGTTCATCAGCGGCATCTACGTCGACCCTGCTGACGGAAACCACGCCTGGATCTCCTACAGCGGCTTCGACTCTGCCACGCCGACCACGCCGGGCCACGTGTTCGAGATCCGGTTCGACCCCGCGGCCGGCACGGCGAGCTGGACCGATCGCTCGCATGACTTCGGAGACCAGCCGGTCAATGACCTTGTCCGTGACGACACCACCGGAGACCTCTATGCGGCGACCGACTTCGGCGTGTTGCGGCTCGCCGCCGGGACCACGACGTGGACCGACGGTGCACCGGGGATGCCCGACGTCGAGGTGGCGGGCCTGACCGTCGCGCCGGGCAAGCGGATCCTCTATGCGGCAACCCATGGGCTCGGAGCCTGGCGGCTCAATCTGGGCTCTGAATGACACAGCGAGGGGCCGCACCCGTGCGGCCCCTCGCGCTCCCCCTCACTGCACGGTTGGTAGCGCCGCTCTCCGGCAGGACCATCCGAGCTGGGCAACCGTTCTCGCCTCCTGACCGGGACAAGAGCGAGGTGCCTGCCGAACCGCCAGGCACCCTCGGATCAACGCGCCGAGACGGTCCGGTTCGCGAACGGAGCTGGGAGCCTGGACGTCAGTGACGTCAGTGACGTCAGTGACGTCCTGGACGCGCGGACCGGCATGGTGCTCGCGACCGGACGTCTCGCCGAAGCACTGACCCGTTCCGGATCCGTGGCCGACGCCGCCGCCCTGCTCGACGGCCAGGCGCCGACCGACCACACGTCCCCGCTGGCGGCGACCCTGCACCACCTCAGCCGCGCCGTGGTCTGCCTGATGGTCGGACGCTACCCCGAGGGGGTGGCTGCCGCCCGACGCGCACTCACGCGCGCAGAGGCGTTCGGTGATCCGCGGGTGCTGGCTTCCGTGCTGTCCGTCCAGCGCGAACAGGCTCGGCGATGCGGACGGCTGCGAGAGGCGCTCGAGAAGGGTCACCGCGCGCTCGACCTCGCGTTGCGATCAGGTGATCCGGTCGGGGTCGCGTTCGAGCAGGCCAACCTTGCCGAGCTGCACCTGCTGCTGGACGAAGCCCTCGCCGTCGCTTCGGCTCGAACTGACCGGCAGGCGGAGTACGAGGCTCGCACGGCGAAGGCCGAGTGGCTGGTGCGCGAGGGGTATCCCGACGAGGCCTTGTCGCTGATCCACGACGTGCGCGGGTCGGCAACCGTGTCCATCGAGGCGTGGGCCCATCTTCGCGCAGGGCGACTCGAGCTCCCGGTTTCAACGGCTGAGGCCGAGGTCGAACGGGCGGGCCAGGCCGGCGAATGTCTCGCCGAGGGTCGCCGCCCGAGCCGTCCATGCCGCAGCCCTGTCGGCGCTCGGCCGCACGAGCGAGGCCGCAGCCGAGTTCACCGCAGCGGAGGCCCTCGCCACCCGTCTGCCCTACCCCTGGGGGCTGCGACGCATCGAGCACGCCAAGAACGCCGGAATGACCCAGCGATGAGATCGCGGCTTGGCAGGACAAGGAACGCGTGACCGAACCGGCAAGGACCTCGTGATCCCCTGGCCCGTGCCTGCGCCCACCTTCCTCGACGACGGTTGGTATCCGAGTGCCACGCGGGCCGGTCCCGGAGGACCGACCCGCGTGGGTCAGACGGACACGGTCAGGAGGACTTCTTCAGCGTGAAGTTGCCGGTCGTGATCGCCCCCATCTTGACCTTCACGCGGGTGGTGATCGGCTGGTAGCCGTCCTTGGACACGATCACGGTGAGTGGGTTGTTGCGGCTGTCCAGCCACAGGGCGAAGGTGCCGTCCTTGGCGGTCGTCACCGTGTAGCTCGCCGCTACG
>Ga0163162_10007584_pt1 | contig 10562 bp, 10 predicted proteins | sample S55metaG_FD_115310 | JGI IMG/M metagenome (GOLD analysis project Ga0163162, IMG submission 115310) | Switchgrass rhizosphere microbial communities from Kellogg Biological Station, Michigan, USA - S5-5 metaG | ecosystem: Host-associated > Plants > Roots > Rhizosphere > Soil | place: USA...
CTTCAGCACGAACGGGCCCGTGCCCACCGGTTTCGCGTTCAGATCGGTCTGGCGGTTCGCCTTGAGCAGCTGATCGGCATACTGCGCCGAATAGATCGACGCGAAGCCCATCGTCAGGATCGGCAGGAAAGTGGCGTTCGGTTCGTTGAGTTCGAACCTGACGGTGCTGTCGTCCATCTTGCTTACCGACTTGATCAGCTTCACGAGCCCCATCGACTGCGCATGCGGAAAGCCGCTTGCGCCCGCGACCTTGTGCCAGGGGTTGCTGTCGGAGAGCATGCGCTCGAACGTGAACACGACGTCGTCGGCGTCGAGCGTGCGGGTCGGCTTGAAGTAGTCGGTGGTCTGGAACTGCACGTTGGGCCGCAGATGGAACGTGTAGGTGAGGCCGTCGCCGCTGACGTCCCACTTTTCCGCCAGCGACGGCGCGACTTTCTTCGATGCTTCGTCGTAGGAGACGAGCGTGTTGAAGATCACGTCCGCCGATGCATTCGTCGTGACGAGCGAATTGAACTGCACGACGTCGAAGCCGTCCGGGCTCGATTCCGTGCAGACGGTGAGCGGCTTGGCCGTTGCGAGCATGGGTGTGGCAAGCAGCACTGCCGCCGCGAGCAGGTTGAAGCGCATGGGATCTCCCGGTCATTCCTTGTTGTTCGAAGGGCGCGGCGCCTTTAACGCAAGGCGCGCGCCCGCGCCGGTAGATTATCGAAGCGCCGCGGCCGCGACAACGACGCGATCCGCATATCGACATATCCCTATTCGAGATCAACGACGCGCGCCTTGCCGAATTGCGCCCCGCGGGATAAACTCGACCCCGTCTTTGGGGAGTAGCCTTCCTTCCGCTCATGGGAGGAGAACGCGTCAACATCCTCGGCTTTTCTGCCGTGGCGCGTTCGGCCGGTCAGGTCTGGCGAGACCATCGATGCATCGTGTCGTTCCTGGTCGGACGGCGCGTGGTGCATCGTGGTTCGCAGACGTCCGACCGTGGAATCATCGTGTCCCCAATACTTACAATACTTTCCCTGTTGCGCGCCATCGCGTCCGTGCCCGTCTCCGCACGAGGTGCCGCATGACGACGCTGTTCATCGAACTCGCGCTGATGCTCGCCGTCATTCTTGTGGCGTCGGAGCTCTTCACCAACGCGCTCGAACATCTCGGCGACCGGCTGGGCATCTCCGAAGGCGTGACCGGCTCGCTCTTCGCAGCGGTCGGCACTGCGCTGCCCGAGACTACCGTGCCGATCATCGCGCTCCTCGGCGGCACGGCGAGCCGCGCGGTCAACGAGGAGATCGGCGTGGGCGCGATTCTCGGCGCGCCGCTCATGCTCGCGACGCTTTCAACCTGCCTGATGACGCTCGCGATCCTGAAGTCGCGCGGCATGAAAGGCGTGATCAGCCCCGAGCGCAGCGGCTTCAAGCGCGACCTCAACTTCTTTCTCTGCGCGTTCCTGATCGCGGCCGGCGCGATGTTCGTGCCGCATCACGCGTGGCAGGTGCGGGCGCTGTTCGCCGCGGGTCTCGTCGGGCTGTATGTGATCTATGTGATCTCGACATTCAGGGCGTCGGCGGGGCTCGTGGAGAACGGGCATGTCACCGAGGCGCCGGAGCATCTCTTCATTGCGCGGCTCGGCCTCCCGACGACGCTCGCCACCATCGTGCTGCAGTTCTGTTTTGGCATCGCGCTTCTGGTCGGCGGCGCGAAGGGCTTCATCCACGGCGTCGAGGGCGTGTCGCAGGCGCTGGGCGTCTCGGCGCTGCTGCTGTCGCTGATCATCATCCCGATCGCGACCGAACTGCCGGAAAAGGTGAACAGCATCCTGTGGGCGCGGCGCGGCAAGGATACGCTCGCGTTCGGCAACATCACGGGCGCGATGGTGTTCCAGGGCACGCTGCTGCCCGCCATCGGCATCATGCTGACGCCTTGGGAGCCGCGCGTCGAAGTGCTGACGGGCGTGCTGATCACGATCGCGGCGGCGGCGTGGCTGCGCTTCAATGCGCGCCGCAACGGCGTCGTGCTGTGGGCGCTGCTCGGTAACGGCGTGCTCTACGGGGCCTATCTCGGGCTGACGCTCGGGCGCTGAGCGCCGAATCGCGGGGCGACCCGGCGCCGCGTGAGGGGCGATAAAAAATGCCCGCACATGGCGGGCATCGAAGGCGAAGCACCGCGCCGCTGCTACCGGCGCGTTGTTCTTTTTGTTACCGGGTGTCCTTCATAAGCGTGCGGCCTGCTGATAGAGGCCCGCCGCGTTCGCCTGATCCATCGAGCGCCGATGATTCGCAACGAGCGCCGCCTGAGCCGTCTGGGCCGCCTGCATCACGGATGCGGTGCTCGACTGGATCCGGCGGATCGTCGCGAGCGCGTAGGCATCCTGGTCTGCCTCCAGCGACATCAGATACGGCGAGCGCGCCTCGGCGAGGTGCGCGGCGCGCGGCCAGTCGCCCGCAGCTGCGGCGGCTTCGATCGCTTCGGTCAGCGACCAGGCTTGTTGGATTGCATCCTGCTGGTTCATGGCCTCGTCGCTCCGCGGTTACTTGTTGGTCGCGAGCGCGCCGGCGCTGTTGGTGCCGCCGAAGAGCTGCGTCAGGTAGTTCGACTGGTTCGCCATCTGCGACATCAGCGTGTTGAGCGCGGTGAATTGCTGGTTGTACGACGTGGTGAGGTCGGCGGTGTACGCAGCGAGTTGCGTTTGCTGATCAGCGATGCTCTTCAGGTCGGCGTTGAGCGCGGTGGTGCGGGTGTCGATGATGCCGCCGGTCGAGAGGAACGACGACAGGCTGTTGTTCAGCGTGGCCGCGACCCCGGTCACCGAGTTGAAGAGCGATGCGACCGTGCCGGAGTTGCTGGAGATCGCGGCGGTAAGCGCGTCTTCGTCGGTCTTGAGTGTGCCGTCCGGCTGCAGCGTGATCCCGATCGACGCGAGATTGACCTGATCCTTGCCCGTGCCCACGCCCTTGCTGATGATGGTTGCGAGCGTGTTCTTGATGGTGTTCATCATCGAGTCGCCGAGCAGCGCGCCGCCTTGCGAGCCCTTTGCCTGCGTTGCATCGAAGGTCGTCAGCGAGGACGCCGTGCTGACGTAGTTGTTGTACGCGGTGACGAAGGCTTCGATCGCCGTCTTCTGGCCGTCCGTGTCCTGCCCGATGGTGAGCGTCTGCGGATCGCCGACCGATTCGGACGTGAGCGTAAGCGTGACGCCCGAGATCGCGTCCTTGACCGTATTGCTTGCGCTCGTGACTTCGGTGCCCGCGATCGTGAAGAGCGCGTCCTGTCCGGCGACGCTCTGCGTCCAGTTGCCGGAGCCGTCGACGACCGTATGTTCCGGCACGGTGATCGTCTTCGTCGGGTCGTCCGGATCGGGACCGGTGGTCGAGGTGCTCGATGTGACGTCGAGCTTGTTGAGCGCCGCGTCGCTGGAGGTGACGTCGATGTCGATGCCGTTCGCGAGACCTGTCGACGAGGAGCGCAGCACGAGATGCGCGCCGTCCTTGCCGTTGACGATGGCCGCCGTGACGCCCGGATTGTCCGGCGCCGAGTTGATTGCCGAGGCGATGCCCGACAGAGTGTTGTTGCCGTCGGTGATGTTGATCGTCATGTCCTTGCCGCCCACCGACAGCTTCATCGTGCCGGTGCCGAGCTTGTCTGTCGCGTTGAACGCGCCGGACGTGATTGACTGCGACGTGGCGATGTTCGTAACGTTCACCGCGTAGCTGCCCGCGACGGCGCCGGCCGCCGTGGTTGCCGTCACGCCCTTGCCGTCGGCGGTGGCGGTGAATGCGGAGAGCGTCGTGCCGTCGTAGAGCGACTTCAGCGAGCTTTGCAGGAGCGACAGGACCGATTTGAGCGAACCGACGGCGGTCAGTTGCGTGTTGTCGCTGTTCAGCTTCGCGTTGAGCGTGTCGGTCTGACCCGCCACCTTGGCGTTGACGATCGCGCTGACGAGGGAGTTCACGTCCATCGACGAGTTGGTCGAGCCGCTGATGATCGACTGCGCTGCCTGCTGTACCGCGCTGTTCGGATCGACAGTGGAACCCGATGTACTGGTTACGGTGGTCATCAATTACTCCGTTCGTGGCACTGCGGATCGTTGAAATATTCTGGAAACGCGGACTGGGAGGCGAGCCTCCCAGCGTTTTCTTTTTGCTTCATCCGGCGCGCATTCTAGCTGCGTTGCATTGCGCGCCGGTTACAGCGTCGGCGATGCTTAGCCGAGGAGCTTCAGGACCTGCTGCGGCAGCGAGTTCGCCTGAGCCAGCACCGAGATACCGGCTTGTTGCAGCACTTGCGCCTTGCTCAGGTTCGCGGTTTCCTGCGCGAAGTTCGCGTCGGTGATCTGCGATTGAGCGGACGACAGGTTGGTCGCCTGGGCCGTTTGCGTCGAAGCGATCGAGCTGAAGCGGTTTTGCGCAGCGCCGAGGTTTGCTTGCAGCGCGTTCACGGTGTTCAGCGCGTTGTCGATCGATTCGATCGCGATGTTGGCGCCGTTTGCCGTCGTGAGGTCGATTGCCGACACCTGGACCGGGTTGTTCTGCGCGTTGGCCGTAGCAACACCGGCGCGGCCTGCCAGTTCGTTCGTCGTGCCGAAGCCGGTCGGTGCGGTGGCGCCGAGTGCGCCGCCGGCCGTGAAGGCGATCGTGCTGCCTGCGGGCGGCGTGCCCGTGCCCGGCGTGATGGTGAAGAGTGCTGCTGCGCTGCCGCTCAGTGCGTTGCCGTCCTGGTCGGTGAACTTGAATCCGCCGTTGCCGTCGCCGAGGACGTTGATCGACGTGATCGCCGCGGTCGAGCCCGTGGCGGCCGTGCCGTCGGCGTTGAGCAGCACGCCGGTGATCGTGCCGAGCTTGGCGTTGTTGCCGGCGTACGGCGAAGCCGTCGTGCCGAGGGTCGCGCCGTTGGCCGTGCTGAGGGTGCCGAGCGCGGTTGCTGCAGCCGTCTGAGCCGTCGCCTGCACCGTCGTGCCGAAAGCGCCTGCGGCGGTAGCCTTCAGGGTCAGCGGCTGGCCGCTGCCTGCCGTGGCCGCACCGAACAGCGCGGTCGAAGCCGCCGACGACAGAGCCTGGTTGTTCTGGTCGGTGAACGTGAAGCCGCCCTTGCCGTCAGCGAGAACGTTGATCGTCGTGACGGCAGCCGTGCCGGTGCCCGTGTATGCCGTGCCGTCGGCTTGCAGGCTGACGCCCGTGATCGAGCCGATCGTCGAACCCTTTTGCGCCACGCCGCCACCCAGCTGGGCCGCCGACACGCCCTTGGTCAGGTCGATGTTGATCGTCTGGCCGACGTTCGCGCCAACCTGGAACGTCACATTGCCAGCCGAGCCGTCGAGCACGTTCGTGCCGTTGTACGTCGTTTGCGAAGCGATACGGTTCACTTCAGCGATACGCTGCGTCACTTCCTTCTGGAGCGCCGCCTGGTCGGTCGCCGACAGCGAGCCGCTCGAAGCCTGCACCGCCAGCTGGCGGATACGCTGCAGGTTGTCCGTAATCTGGTTCAGGCCGCTCGATGCGGTTTGCGTCATCGAAACGCCGTCGTTCGCGTTCGACACACCCTGGTTCAAGCCGTTGATCTGCGACGTCATGCGCGACGCAATCGCCTGGCCCGCTGCATCGTCCGCTGCGCTGTTGATGCGCTTGCCAGACGACAGACGCGTGATTGCCGACGACAGTGCGTTCTGCGTGCCGTTCAGGTTCTGCTGGGCGACCAGCGAGTTGATATTGCTATTGATACCGATCATATGAATTCTCCTGAGAGATCTATTGGCGAATACACCGTCTTGTTGCCTGGCGGTCCCGCGCTGCGTGTGATAGCCGGCCGCCTACTTGTGGTTAGCGGCCCATGAAAAAAAAACTTGAGGGGCTCGCAAACGATTTGTGTAATGAATAGGAGGCGGCCGGCAACCGCCCGCAATCGCGCGTATCCTTCTTGTCCGGTATTCAATCGACAGGAGAGCGTCATGCCACGCCGCACCATCGGAACCTCGGAACTTCAAGTCGCGCCGCTCATGTTCGGCGGCAACGTCTTCGGCTGGACCGCCGACGAACGCACGTCGTTTTCCATCCTCGACGCGTTCGTCGACCACGGCCTGAATTTCATCGACACCGCAGACGTCTACTCCGCCTGGATCGACGGCCACGTGGGCGGCGAGTCGGAGACGATCATCGGCAAGTGGTTCAGGGAGAGCGGCAAGCGCGGCAAGATCGTGCTCGCGACCAAGGTCGGCATGCTGGGCACGCGCGCGGGGCTGTCGGCGGCGAACATCGAGGCGGCGGTCAACGATTCGCTGCGCCGCCTGAAAACGGATTACATCGACGTCTATTTCTCCCATATCGACGACGCCGCGACGCCGCTCGATGAGACGCTCGGCGCCTACCAGAAGCTCGTCAAGGCGGGCAAGGTGCGGGTGATCGGGGCGTCGAATTACACCGGCGAGCGGGTCGCGGAGGCGCTCACGGTGTCGAAGGAGGCGGGCTTGCCGGCCTATCAGGTGCTTCAGCCCGAGTACAACCTTTACAACCGCGAGGGCTACGAAACCGACATCGAGCCGGTCGCGCAGGCGCACAAGCTGGCGGTCGTCACGTATTTCAGCCTGGCGAGCGGCTTTCTGAGCGGCAAATACCGCTCGAAGGCGGACACGGAGCAGGCGGCGCGCGGCTCACGCGTGGAGAAGTACATGAACGACCGGGGCTTCCGGATCATCGATGCGCTCGTCGACGTGGCCAGACGCAACGACACGACCCCCGCGACGGTCGCGCTCGCCTGGATCATTGCCCGGCCGAGCGTGACGGCGCCGATTGCGAGCGCCACGTCGGTCGCGCAGCTCGAAAGCCTGGCTGCGGCGACGCGCCTCGCGCTTCCCCCCGAGGACCTCGCGGCGCTCGACGAAGCCAGCGCAGCGTCGAAATAATGAATCACATCAGATAGTTGGAAGGGTTGGCGGGCGCGCTTCGTTCTGGTAACATCGCGCCCGAATCGAGATTTTTGCCCGACGGCGCGGCGTTTTCAGGCGGCGCCCGGCGGCCCAAAGTGCGCCAATTCAGTGTTTTTCTCGAATGCGCATGCCGTTTTCGGCGGTGAATCCCAACTCTCTCTTTTCCGGCCTCCGTGGCCGCTTTGCTCGTGTCCGCCGTGTCGGGCGGACGATCGGAGTGCCGGCGCGTAACACTGGACCGCAAGGTCCGGCTCGACGCAGTCACAAATACGTTTAGCGATTTAGGAATTCCATGACCACTATTGTTTTGAAAGAAAACGAGCCGTTCGACGTGGCGATTCGCCGTTTCCGTCGCACGATCGAAAAGAACGGCCTGATCGCCGAACTGCGCGAACGCCAGTCCTACGAAAAGCCGACCACGGCGCGCAAGCGCAAGAAGGCCGCCGCGGTGAGCCGTCTGCGCAAGCGCCTGCGCAGCCAGATGCTGCCGAAGAAGATGCACTGAGCATCTTCAAGCCGCGGCCGAAAACGGCTGCGGCAAAGCAAAACGGCGGTGCGACCCGAAAGGGCGCACCGCCGTTTTGCTTTGTTTTGCCCGTATGCGTGTGGCTTGCGCCCGGCTAGATGAACGCGTGCCGCCTGCCGAGCGCGTTGAGCAGATGGGGCCACTGGTCGACGCTGGCGTCGTCGTGAACCTGCTCCAGTTCGATCAGCAACTCGACGATGCTCGGGTCGTACGCGTTTACATTCGATGCGTACAGCGCCTGCAGCAGCTTGCCGTCCCGCGCGTGGCGGTAATACGAGATGCCGATGCCCTCGATGTCCGGGTCATATACGTCGTCGCTCACGAGCGAGCCGATCGCGCATTTGCGCCCGTGCGCGCTGCGCAGCCGGCAAGAGCCGTTGTCGTCTTCCGACACGGCGCGCTGTTTCAGCAGATGCGCGCTCACGCGCTCGTAAATCTCTCTGGCACTCAACATCACAACACCTGCAACCTCACGCAGCGGTTTTCAGAAGCTCGGCCGAGAGGCCGAATTGTCGCGCGATCGACGCCAGCCGCTCGCGCCATTCCCATCTGCCGAACACGTCGTGCACGTTCTGCAGGCAGCTCAGCAGTTCGACGGTGGTCGGGTCGAACACGTTGATCCGCGAGCGCAGGAGCGCGCGCTTGAGCGCCGCGACGCCGACATCCATATACGCCGGCACGGCCTCCGGCGCTTTCGCGATGTAGCGGATCGGCACCCCTTCCATCGCCGTCATGTAGTCACGCGGCTTGATGAACCTGCCGACCGGGCAGCCCCCGCAGTAACCGCGATACGCGCCGCCCCCGTGAGGCAGCAAAGCCGTTTGCCCCTGGCCGAAAAGATGCTGCACGGCGCTGTTGAAAATCTCCTGATGTGTCAGGAAGTTAAGGCTTTTCATGTTCGTTCTCCCCTGCGCCTCTGGCGCAGCGGCCAATCGTTGAATATCGAGCAACCTGCACTTGCAGTCCCGGATTCGAGCGTCGTTGCCAGACCGTTGCCGGCAACAAAAAGAAGACGCGATTCGTGTCCGCGGACTGCTTCGAGCACTTGGTTCTGCCACCATCTGGCGCACGGTCTCACAGCGCCTCGTGTGCTCGCGACGGCTCCCACACTTCGATGAAGGGCTCGCCTCACCGTCAGTTATAACGATTCGCCCCGGTAAAAAGGTGCGCTAGCGCACGCGAGCGCGCAATTTTGACACGGAGCGAACGATCGTGCAGTGCGGCAAGAATCCATTGGTCCATTGCAGGACAAGCAACGCGGCGTGCTTCACCGCAAAAAAGCAGGCTCTATCGGGATTTTCCCGTAGGAGGGGGAAGAAGCACCCGGAAGCGTTGCGAAAAAGCAAAGTTCTTCGCCTGATAAAACCGGAAGGCGCCGCTATTTCGCCGCCTTCGGGGCAGTCTTGCGCGGCGCCTTGGCCGCTGCCTTCCTGGCGGGCTTCTTCGCGGTGCGCGCGAGACAATCGGCCTCGTGGTCGTTGACCATGCCCGTCGCCTGCATGAACGCGTAGCAGATGGTCGTGCCGATGAACTTGCAGCCGTATTGCTTGAGCGCGCGGCTCAGTGCGTCGGATTCGGCCGTGGACGCCGGCGCGTGGTGATAGGAGTCGCGCGGCGTGTCGATCGGCGTGTTGCCGACGAACGACCACACGAAGGCCCCGAACGAGCCGTGCTCCGCCTGGATGCGCTGGATCGCGCGGGCATTGAGAATCGCGGACTCGATCTTCGCGCGGTTGCGCACGATGCGGGCGTCGACGACGATCCGCGCGACGTCGTCCTCGGTGAAGCGCGCGACCTTGTCGATGTCGAACCCGGCGAACAGCGCGCGATAGCCTTCGCGCTTGTTGAGGATCGTCGACCACGACAACCCCGCCTGCGCGCCCTCCAGCACCAGCATTTCGAAAAGATGCTGGTCGTCGTGCGCCGGCACGCCCCATTCGGTGTCGTGGTAGTGCGCCATCGCTTCCGTGGTGGCCCAACTGCATCGGTGTTGCGCTGTCGTATCCATGGTCTCGTCCATCGGTATTTTCGTGTCGCGTCAGCATAGCGGAACTGGCATCGCCGGCAACATCGTCCGTTCGGCCGATTGGCGGCGAGTGGCCGCGCCGGTAAGCTTGCGGGCATGACTACTTCATTGCATTCGAATATGGCCCCGCAGGGGTATCTGATCGGCATCGACGGCGGCGGCAGCGGCACGCGCGTCGTGCTGGCCGATACGAGCGGGCGCGAACTGGCGCGCGCGGCGGGCGGCCCGTCGGGGCTCGGACTGGGTGTCGCGCGGGCGTGGCGCGAGATAGAAGCCGCTTGCGAGCGCGCGTTCGCGGCGGCCGGCCAGTCACTGGACTGGGCGGCATGTTCGCTCGGCTGCGGGCTCGCGGGCGTGAACCACGCCGGCTGGCTCGCGGAATTTCGCGCGCTCGCGCCCGGCCTGCGTGCGCTCGCGGTCGAAAGCGACGCCTATACGACCCTTCTCGGCGCTCATGGCGGCGCGCCCGGCGTGATCGTCGCGCTCGGCACCGGCAGCATCGCGGCGGTGCTCGATGCAAAGGGCGCGTGCCGGATCGCGGGCGGCTACGGGTTTCCGAGCGGTGACGAGGCAAGCGGGGCCTGGCTCGGCCTGCGCGCCGTCGTCCATCTGCAGCGGGTGCTCGACGGCCGTGCGCCCGCCGACGCATGGTCGGACGCGCTGCTCGCGCTGACGGGCGCGACGGATCGCGACAACCTCGTCGTGTGGCTGTGCGCAGCCAACCAGACCGCCTACGCGACGCTCGCGCCGAGCGTGTTCGAGCATCGCGGCCACCCGTTCGCCGCGGCCCTGCTCGCGGATGCGGGCCGCGAAATCGAGCGGCTCGTGGCCGCGCTCGACCCGGCAGGCGCGCTGCCGGTCGCCCTGTGCGGCGGGCTGGCGGCGCCGTACGAGCCGCTGGTGCCGCCCGCGCTGCGGGACCGCTTGCGCGCGCCCATCGCCGATTCGGCCGCCGGTGCGCTGCAACTCGTGCAGCGCGCGCTGGCGGCTGCACCCGGCGGGCACTCGCGAGCAAGTTAAAATAGCAAGCTTCGTTCTACCGGCCATTGCCGCTAAAAGGCATTCATGTATCCAGTCATTGCCACCGATCTCGA
>Ga0163162_10007585_pt1 | contig 10562 bp, 6 predicted proteins | sample S55metaG_FD_115310 | JGI IMG/M metagenome (GOLD analysis project Ga0163162, IMG submission 115310) | Switchgrass rhizosphere microbial communities from Kellogg Biological Station, Michigan, USA - S5-5 metaG | ecosystem: Host-associated > Plants > Roots > Rhizosphere > Soil | place: USA: Michigan...
CCGGGCACCGAGCTCCACGGCGTGAGCACTTTCCGCATCGTTGTGAGCAGTGGACCGCAATTGATCCCGGTTCCGGACGTCGTCGGTGCAACCGAGGCCAGCGCTCGCGCGATCCTTGGCGATGGCCTCAACCCCAATCTCGGGGGCAGCGAGATTTCGACGCAGACGCCGGGGACAGTGACACGCACCGCGCCACCGGCGGGCGCGCAGGTGCCGCTGAATTCAGTAGTAAATTACTGGGTCGCGGAACCGCAGCCCATAGTCGTTCCAAACGTAATCGGCATGCCGGCACAAGATGCGGCAGGGGTGCTCTTGAACTCTCAGTTGGTTCCGCGCAATGCCGGTGCGGAGACGTCGACGAACACGCCTGGAACCGTGACGCGCACTTTGCCAACGCCGGGCACTCAGGTTGAGCAAGGTTCAGTGGTGAGGCTCTGGTTCGCCGAGCCGGGGCATGTGATCGTTCCGCCCGTCGTCGGAATGCCCCAAGCAAATGCGGCTGCGCGACTGACGAACGCAAAGTTGCGCCCGATTCCAGCAGGTGCAGACAAATCCAATAATCCGCCGGGAACGGTGACTCGCACCTCGCCGCCCCCCGGCATCAACGTCTTGGTTGATTCCGGGGTGATGTACTGGGTTGCGGAGCCAATGCCGGTAAATGTTCCGAACGTGGTTGGCTTGTCCGAAAAGATTGCGGTGCAGAGGCTGCGGCAGACACCGTTGCGCCCGAAACTCGCGGGAGCGGATGAATCAGAAAATCCGCAGGGAACTGTGACCCGTATCGAGCCTGAGGCAGGCCGGCAAGTCGAGCGCGAGTCTGAGGTGAGGTATTGGGTTGCGACGACAACGACAATATCCGTACCGCCTGTGCGCGGTCTGACACCAGAAGAGGCAGAAAGGCGGCTACAGACTCTTCGGTTGCAGTCGAATCTTGGCGGTAAAGAAACTTCCGACTCCCCGCCGGGGACTGTGACGCGGACCGAGCCACCCGAGAATACACCGGTCGCGCCTGGATCCGAGGTGAAGTATTGGGTGGCTGAGTCGGAGGGTTCGCTCGTCATCGTTCCGGACGTAATAGGTTTGTCCTCCGATTCGGCGGTTATTCAGCTCAAGGATAAACAACTGCAGCCGAAACTCGAGGGCGCGGAAAAATCGGAGTACCCAGCGAAAAGCGTGACACGCACTGATCCTCCTGCGGAAACGCAGGTGCAGCGTCATTCGGAAGTGAAGTACTGGATTGCGCGCGAGAAGAAATTTCCATGGTGGCTGGTGGGGTGCGGTGTGCTCGCCGCTATCGCGGCAATCGCGTACTTCTGGCCCAAGCCGTCCCCGCCGCCTTCACCGCCGCCGCCTGAAGAACCGGTCGTGCCGCCGGACTTCAGTGCGGGGTTCCACCTTCCTCCGAAGGCCGGAATCAAGTTTGCAAGCGAACCCAAGCGCGAGCTGCCCGACCTGACGGTTTCGGTCGTCATCAACCCCGGGGAGTTCGAGTTCCTCACGCCCATTCCCATCGAGAAGATAGAGGTGCGTCATGACTGACGGAAGCGGTTGCCGGCTGCGCGCGTTGTTGCCTCAACACATGGATGACATGACTGATGAGTTGAGGCGTGACCTCGACGACGTTGTGGGTAGATGGGACGGCGGGTCCGTTTACGCGTTCCTCGGATCGCAGACGATAGACGTCATAGATGACGCGCTCGATGTCGACGTTTTCGAAATACTCGCGCGCGCCTGGAGTGTTGCGCGCGAGCTTGGCGAATTCTCCGACGAGACGAAACACCCGCGGGACGAGACCAAGTCAGTGACGCTCGGCAAACACGACTTCACCACCACACTGCATCCCGTACTCACATATCGAGTCGGAAACCTGCCTACGCACTCGTTGGAATTCACGCTCGAGTTCACCGCACAGATCACGTCGGTGAAGCTCGATATCCGCAATCGCCATCTGGTTGCTGTTGGCGTGGCAGAAGGACGTGTGTCGGCGCAGCTCAAATACGGCAAGGTGCCGCTGCACAAGAAGCTCGAATCTCAGAGCGTTCAGCTGTTAGGCAGATACCAGTTGCGAGCGCCGGGCTTCGAAGTGGCTCGCGCGAAAGCGTAGCTACGCCCTCGCGCGATTGTGCTGCCGGAAGGCCAAGTCATGACGAAACAAGTCCTCTTCATCCAGGGCGGCGGCGCAGGCGCCCATGACAATTGGGACAGCAAGCTCGTCGCGAGCCTCAGGCGCGAGCTTGGACCGGGTTACGACATTCGTTACCCGCGCATGCCAAACGAAGGCGACCCCAGTTACGCGGCGTGGAAGACGGTGCTGGATGAAGAGATCGCCGCGTTGGACGATGCTGCGGTCCTGGTCGGCCACTCGCTGGGCGCCACGATCCTGATCAACGCGCTCGCTGAGCACGCGCCCAGGCAAAAGCTTGCCGGGGTCTTTCTGATCTCCGCTCCCTTTGTCGGTCCTGGCGGATGGCCGAGTGAAGACATCAAGGGGAAGCCGGACCTGGCTGGACGTTTGCCGCAGGCAACGCCTATCTACCTGTATCAGGGCAGCAAGGATGACACTGCCCCCTGCGCGCACGCCGATCTCTACAAAGAGGCCATTCCACAAGCGTACGTGCGCAAGCTCGAGGGGCGTGACCACCAGCTCAACGACGACTTGTCCGAGGTCGCGGCGGACATCAGACGCGTCGTCTGATTGCAGAGTAGGGAAGGGCGGATTTCTGGTTGCGCACAGGGGGCATCTGCGGCCGCCAAGTCGCGGGCGCCGCAAGGCCAGATGCCGTTGACTGAGAATCTGTCGCGACAAGGGCAGTTGTGACGCTTTTTCACTCTAAAGGGTGCAATTGGGCCCTGCCGGCGGCCGCCAATTCGACAAGGTCAAATTGGGCCTTGAATCGCTAACTACCTCAGGTAATGTCCAGCACTCAACCCGAGGCGGCCCACAACACGAAGTAAAGGGACGTCGGGGTTTCCGTTCGGGAGTTCCATTGATGCAAGCCATCTCGAGATTCGCCCTGGTCGCGGCACTCAGCTGCCCGGCTGCCTTCGCGGCCCCGCTGGTCCGGGACATCAATACACAACCCGTCCCGCACTCCGGGTTTGTTCAATCGGCGTCGGCATCCCTCACGGCCGGCAATTTGTTCATCGCCGACGACAACGTGCATGGTGCAGAGCTCTGGATCAGCGATGGCACGGCGCCGGGCACGCACCTGCTGCGCGATATCAACGCCGGCAAGGAAACTTCTGAAATCCGCGAGTTCACGGTGGTGAACGGCGTGGCCTATTTTTATGCTGAGGATGGCGTCAATGGCCGCGAGCTCTGGCGCAGTGACGGCACCTACGCCGGCACGCGCATCGTCGCGAACATTGGCCCCGGCGCGCAGGGTCACGGCGGAGCGGAAACTCTGACCGTGACCACGGGCGGCGTCATGTTCTTCACTGCCGATGACGGCGTGCATGGCCAGGAGTTGTGGCGCTCGGACGGTACCGCTGCGGGCACGTCGATCGTCGTGGACATTGCCGCGGGCGCGCCCTCTCCGGATATCGACGACCTGCTCGCAGCCGGCAATCGCGTGTTCTTCAAGGCGGTCGATGCAGCCGGCGAAGAGCCCTGGATATCCGATGGCACTGCTGCCGGCACACATCGGGTTGGCGACATCAATCCGGGAGCGGAAGGCAGCTCGGTCGATCACTCTATTAATAGTAGTGTCGCCGCCGTGGGCGCCACGGTGTTTTTCTCGGCGTATGACCCCGTGCACGGCGCCGAACTCTGGCGGCTGAAGGCGGGCGAAGAACTTGCCGCTCTCGTGACCGATTTCAATACCGAGCTCACGCTTGTTCAGCCGCCGCTGGGCCAGCCAGCGCATACGGTGGGTTCAGAACCCCGCGGGCTGACCGCTTCGGGTGACTCGGTGCTGTTCACCGCTGTCATCACGGCCGGATTCACGCGGACCAACAAACTCTATCGCGCCACCGCCGACAGCAATACGTTCGTGCCGCTCAACGACCTCGGGCCTGATGATGTGATTCAGCAAATCATGCCGGTAGGCGCCCGCGGGGCCGTGTTCGCCGTCTCGAACTCCGCGATGACGGAGGCGACCAAGCCCATCTTCGTCACGGATGGCACCACGGCCGGCTCGCAGTCGATGGCAACGCAGAACCTCTGGTTCACCAACACCACGCAGGCGAATGAACGCAGCGCCAACGGCAACGAGGTGTATTTCTTCGCGCGCACGCAGAACAGCGGCGGCGAGATCGATCTCTGGCGGTCGGACGGAACCGTGGCGAACACCCGGGTGTTCGCCGACGTGAAGGACATCACGGGTAGTTGGGACATCAGGCGCGTCGGCAGCCGGCTGTTTTTCGGCGTTGGCTATTTTGGCGACGGCCACGGCAAGGAGATGTGGTTGTCGGACGGCACACCCGCCGGCACTCGCATGATCCGCGATCTATATCCCGGCGACTCGAGCTCGCAGCCGTACTCACCGCAGGTGATCGGCGACAAGGGGAGGTATGCGGCGTTCACGCCGGACGATCCCGCGACGTTCTGGATCACCGACGGCACGGACGCAGGAACCCTGCCGCTCGCGAAGATCCCGGTGGATTTCGAAAACCAGTCCGGTGGACCCTATTCGATTGGCGCATCCGCGACGAACGTCTTCTATGTCGCCGATGACGGCGTGACGGGCCAGAACCTCTGGGCCAGCGACGGCACCGCTGCCGGCACGCGGCTTGTGAAGGACTTCTCACCGGGTTCCGACCCGACGTCTCTGTCGCAAATGATGTCGCTGGGCGGCATCCAGATATTCAGCAACGGCGACGTCGTCTGGCGCACGGACGGCACCACCACCGGCACCTATCCACTCGTGGATGCCGTGCCGAATGCCGGTGGCGGCGTCAGCTGGCCTGCCTACCAGAACGCGCCGAGTGTCATCGGCTCCACGGGCTACTTCTTCGCCCATGACGGTGAACACAACGTTTTGTGGCGCACGAATGGCAGCGTTGCGGGAACCATGATGGTGGCCGACGTGACGGCCATCGCGCCTTGGATCACCGGGCTTTCCGGCGCCGTCGGATCGCGGATTCTCTTCACCGGGGTGAACGGTGCGAACGGAAACACGTTGTATTCGACGGACGGCACGGCCGCAGGCATCGTGATGGTGTCGGCCACGCACAAGCTCAGTGGCACCTCGAAGGTGTTCAAGGGCCGGCTGTGCATGGCGGGAAATGACGGCAATCCGCATGTCGTTCCCGGCGGTTCTTATTTCGTGAACGACATCTGGTGTTCCAATGGAAGCGCCGGGGACATTGTGCCCGTCACCGACGGAAATACTCACGACCGCAACGCGGGCGAGTTCTTTGTGGTCGACGATCTGATGTTCGTCAACAGCTATTCGCAGGATGCCACCAGCGGCTTGTGGATCACCGACGGCAACCCGGCGACGGCCCGCCAGCTGCTCACCGAGCACGCCAGCGACGTGGTGCGTTACGGCGCTAACTACCTCATCGCCACGTTCGACAATGCCGCCGGCCCGCGATTCCTGCTGAGTGACGGCAGTGCTGCCGGGACGCGCGACCTGCTGCAGGGCGCGAGCGTCGATGGCACGCTCACCGGTCAATTCGCGCTGTTCGCAAACTATGTAGTGTTCACCGTCAAGAATTCCATGGGCGTCATGATATGGCGCACTGACGGAACGCCTGCGGGCACACGCTTCGTGGCCGATGTGAATCCTTCGACATCGGACAATGAATATCCGCTCGACTTCCACGTGCTCGGCAACAAGCTGCTGTTCACGTCGGCGCATCCGGAGATCGGCGAAGAGTTGTGGATGCTGACGTCGGTAAATCCGAACGCCACCGAAGATGCGCTGCGCGTGGCGTACGGAGCGACCACGAGCGCCAGCGTGCTCGGCAACGACGCCGATATCGACGGCACACTCGATGCGACGAGCGTGGAGGTGGTCGACGCGCCGGCTTCGGGCACGACGTCCGTCAACGCGGCCACGGGTGCGATCAACTACACACCGAATGCGGGGTTCACGGGCATCGATTCTTTGACCTACCGAGTGCGCGATACCCAGTGCAACTGGTCTAACGCCGCGAAGGTGTCCATCGTCGTCACACAACCCACGGGCGCGGACCCGGCGAGCCCGCCCGCGAATATCACTCCGGCACCGATGCCGGTGCCGCCGCCGCCAGTCACACCTCCTCCCGCCACTCCGCCGCCGGGCGCGGTGCCTCCCAACTCCGGCGGCGGAGGCGGTGCACTGGGACTGGAATGGACCTTGTTAGGGTTGCTGGTGTTCGCGCGTGCGCGGCGCCGGCATGAGCCTTGATGCCGCGCCCCGCACCACTCAGCGTTTCCCGGATCAGATCTGCTCGATCGCCACTTCGCGCAAGTAGTAGCTAGTATCGAGCCGGCGAGTTCGGATCGACGGATCCGCAGCCCGGAGCGTGATGGCGTAGACGCCGGGCGCCGCAGGCCGCCACGGGTGCTCCCAGAGCGCCCAGGGCGTCTGGGGGACGTTCGTCATGCATATGGGCTGCCAAGGATCTTGGCCGAAGCGAATTTCGAGTTTGTCGGTGCGCGCCGTGCCGCCCCATTGCACGCCCACGACTCGGTAGTGAATCGCGCCGGACACAAGCCACTTTTCAACGCGGACGGGCATCGCCGCGAGATCGATTTCCGCCGGCACATAATCGCGTGCCAGTTCGGGCGTGCCGTCCTGATGGGTGCGCGACGCGAACTCGCGCATCTGTGAAGTCGCCGGTTCGTCTTCGCCGACGAAGCGGATCTCGTTGACCCACTTGATGCACGTGCAGCCGTACCAGCCGGGGACGACGAGTCGAACCGGTGCGCCGTGGTCGGCCGGGAGCGGTGCTCCGTTCAGCTCGGTCGCCAGAAATGCGCCGGATTGCTCGAGCTGGTCGAAAGTGAATACCCAGCTTGCGCCCGGGGTGGAGCGTTCAGAGAGTTGGGAGTATTGATCGAAGCCCGAGACCAAAAGCCGCGTCGCGCCCGCGGGAATCTGGAAGCGAGCGATCGCGTCGCGCAGGCGAATGCCGGTCCAGTCGGCACTGCTGAGCAGGCCGAAGCTTGCGGTGCGCGTATTGCCGCTGCATTCCATGAGCTGCGTGCCTTGCCCGACGGCCTGCGGCAGAAGTTCGTCCAGGAATAGATCGATCGGAGTGCCAGGCAGGCCGAGTACCGAGATGCGCCAGCGAGCTTCCGGCACGAGCAGGTCTGGATATCGAGTGCGGATATAGAACGCCTCGCTGGGCGTCACCAGATTCGTCGGCTCGAGTTTGGACAGATCGGTGTAGAGCCGGCCATCCAGACCTGAATTGAAGGCTTGCTCGAAAGGCCGTTCGCTCTCGTTCACGAACGCCGCCGCACCCTGTCGCTGTCCGCCGGCGAATTCATCCGGACATTGATTCGGGCTTGGGCTCGGGCTTGGGCTACCTGACTCGCCATCGCTCCCGCCTCCGCACGCGCCAAGCAAGAGCGCGCCGCTGAGCCCGAGCCCATTTTGCAGGAACCGTCGACGTGCAATCGAACTCATGGCGGTCATCCGCCGCGTATTAGCGCGCTTACTGGCAAGCGTTTTGGGGATGACGTTGTGGCACCAGCAGGAAGGCACGCTGGGAGAGCTCGCCGGGCACAAAACCAATTATGGCGATCGAACCGAAATCATTGATCCCTGCCGCGAGTCCGAGAACCGCCTGGGGTGGGAGTTCGCTGCTTGGATCGACGAGATCGTTGAGGTCGAGCATTCCGGTTTGCCTGCTCCAGACGAATCCGTGCGCCAGGCCCGATGTCGTCTGACTTGCTCCGACGATGGTGCCCCAGCGGTTGACGGCAGTAGCCGTGCCGTAATCCGTGTCGAGACCGCCGAGTGAACCCAGATCTTGCAGTCCTTTTCTCCTCGTCCAGCGAAACGCGCGCGTGGGGTTGGTTCCGGAAGTCTCGCCGACGATTACCCCGCCATTGTTGATGTCGCGCGGGATGAGGGCAAAGAAAGGCGGCGGGTCGTCGATCAGGGTTTGCATTCCAAAGCGCTCATCCCACAGGAACCCCTCGATCATCTGCCCGTCGCCACGCGTACCGACCACCTGCCCTCGGTCGTTCACGGCCGTGGCGCTGCTGCCCCCATGGCCGTCAGGAAATGCACCGAGATCCAGAACGTCGCCATTCACGTCCCGAAGGTAGGCGTGAAACGTGCCCGGTTTGGTCTCGCTCGCGCCGACAACCTGGCCGGATCGATTGATGCCGGTGCCGAAGCTGTGGACACCACCTAGCGACACATCCAGCGCGCGCACCCCCTTGTGTCTGCGCCAGATGAAGGCCAGAACTTCATTGGACTCAAAGCTAGTGGCGTCGCCGACGATTGTTCCCGCGTCGTTGACATCGGCGGCGACCATGCTCGGATGCCCCGGCAGTGAACCTATATCGCGGATGCCGCGCTTGCGATCCCAAATGAATGAGTGGAGTGGGGGGGCGCCAACAGGGTTGGTCCAGCCGACCACCTGATCGCGATTGTTGATCGCCCTTAAGTCGAGTGAAATTTCGCCGGGCGGCAGTCCGGGCAACCGTGGGATCTCGTACACGCAGTACGTGGCAGCCTGGAAATTCCCGTTGCCTTGATCGCCGTCATGCGCGATTGCAGGCGCTGACAAGATTACGAGCGCTGCGAGAAAGTGCGGGTGTCGCATAAGCCCTCCTACGTGAGACGCTGCTCCCGCCTATCACGCGCCGGAAGAGAGCGAGCTGCAATAGGATTTCCGGCAATGCCACTGCCTGCTCGGAAGAAAACGTAGGCGAATACGTACAAGCTGCCCATCGAAGTGGCATCACAACCCCTGGCGGTCCAGGTTCGTGGCTTCGTATTCGCCGCCTTCGGGTGGAGAAGGCGGTAGTTTGATCACGCGCCCGCATGCAGCTGAGCGGCGAAACAAACTTACATCAGGCGAGCTGACTACAGTCCCAGGCAATTTTCTCGTCGATAGAGAATGGTGCTGCGAAACCAGGAACTTTCCGTGGGTTTAAGCCCCTCGAAGTCCACCGTCAAATAGCCGTTATCCTGAGCGTACGAGATGGCGGGCGCATATTTCGCTCGTTGCGAATCGTCAAGCACAATCACGCCGCGTGACGACAGCGCTTGCATGCTTTGCTTGACGCAGTTCTCGCGGTCTTTGCCATCGACGACGACGACGTCAAAACTATCTCCGCTGCGCGCGATGGCGCGACAGTAATCGCCATCGACATCATCTGGCACGAATAGCACGTTGGCGTTCGGCGGCAAGCGAGGGCCGATGCTCGCAATCCATGCCTGGTCATACTCCACTGAAATCACGTTACGCACGCGCCGCGCATAGAACAGGGTTGAATAGCCGCTGCCGTATTCGAACACCGATAGGGTCTTGTTCAACCGTCGTTCAAGAAACGCGATCACCGCATAGTTCATCCACGGCAGTTCCGAACCGTCTGGCCGACACGGATAGCCGCGTCGTTTACTTTCGATCCAGCCGGTGGAATGTAAATAAGAGTCACCTTTGGCTAACAATGTGTAACAAGCGCTGAGCTTCGGAAATCTGCGTGTCAATGAGTGCTTTAGTGTCGTATTCATGCTCGCTCAGTTAAATGTTATCGAGGTGTTCGCCGCTGCGATGTCGAGACCGCCGCGTTTTTTTTCTAGCCATGGCGCTGGGCTGGATTGGGCGCCAGAAATTGGTTGTGCATGGAGCTTACGCAAAATGACAAAGGCATGGCTTGTCAGACATGGACTGGATATCGCAGTAAAAAGCGGCATAGCCACCGATGATCTTGCCCGCTACGCCGAGTTGGACGGGGATTGCGCATCCGGCAGCGTGAACCAGAAATTGCTGCCAGTCGGCACGCCGTCATCGACTCCGATCGTGCCCCCGTGCGCCTCCACGGCGAGCTTGCAGAACGCCAGGCCCAAGCCCACGGAATGGTAGCTGCGACTGTGCCGCGCTTCGATGGTGCCGAATTTCTCGAAAATCTTGGCGCGGTAATCCGGCGCCACGCCGGTGCCGTGGTCGCGTACCTCCACGCGGGCGCCTTGCGCCACTCGTGTGACTACGACGCGCAGCGGGCTGCCCTTCGGTGTGTGCTTGAAGCCATTACTGACGAGGTTCACGAGGACTCGACGCACGAGCGCTGCGTCGCAGCTGATCTCCACGGGAGCGGAAGCTTCGACCTCGAGGACACGCTCGAGATCGGAGGCACGCATACTCGTGCACACCTCGTGCGCGATGCGCGCGAGATCGCAAATCGAAAGAGTGAGGGGCATCCGACCTGCTTCCATGCGGCTGACGTCAAGCAGGTCGTGCGACATCGAGGCGAGCGAGACCACCGCTTCGATGACTGCGTCGAGATCCCCGCCGGCATCTGCGCTGATCGCCTCCGGCGTGAGCTTGATCGCATAGAGCCGGCTGAGCACTGCGGTCAGAGGTGTTGCCATGTCGTGGACGATCATGTGCACCAGGTCGTCGCGCAGCTTTTCCAGTGAGCGCAGCGATTCGAAGCTCGCGCCCAGTTC
>Ga0163162_10007592_pt1 | contig 10556 bp, 9 predicted proteins | sample S55metaG_FD_115310 | JGI IMG/M metagenome (GOLD analysis project Ga0163162, IMG submission 115310) | Switchgrass rhizosphere microbial communities from Kellogg Biological Station, Michigan, USA - S5-5 metaG | ecosystem: Host-associated > Plants > Roots > Rhizosphere > Soil | place: USA: Michigan...
GTTGTGTTGAGCCCGCCCTGGCGGACGGACTGGAACAATCCCAGCGGTCGGACGTCTCTAAGCAAACCCGCGTCCAAAGGGAACACTTCGAGTGTAGCAACCGCTTCCGAACAGTGTCAAACAACAAAAGCAGCTTCTGGCTCCTGGCTACTAGCCCCTGGCCAAGACGAACCACGCAGGGGGCGGACGCCCTCGTCCGCCCAGTCGAGCGCAGCTCGGCAAAGGTTGGAATTAGCTAGAAGCCAGGAGCCGGAAGCGTTCCGCTGGAAGCGCCTTTCTGCTACTCTCCCCACCCATGGACTACCTTTGGACCCCCTGGCGCTACGCCTACGTCGCCGGCATCGACAAAACCTCCGGCTGTGTCTTCTGCAACCTGCCCAAGGATGGGGATGACGCCAAAGCCCGCATCGTCCATCGCGGCCAGCACTGCTACGTCGTTCTGAACACCTATCCCTACACTGCCGGGCACGTCATGGTGGTCCCCTTTGCTCATCTGGACGAGCTGCAAAAGCTGCCCGTAGAAGCAGCCCACGAGATGATGGATTTGGGCCAACGCATGGAGCGGGTTCTGCGCCTGCTCTACAACCCGGACGGGATCAACCTGGGCATGAACATCGGAAAAGCTGCCGGAGCAGGCGTGGCTGGACACATCCATTTGCACGCCCTTCCCCGCTGGGTCGGGGATGCCAATTTCATGACGGTAGTAGGCGAAACCCGCATCCTGCCGGAAACCCTGGAAACCACATATACGAGGATTAAAGCAGCAATGCAGGGATAACTTTCTTATTTAGGACCCGGGATTGTGTTGTCCCACACAAACAAAGGCCCACACACGCAAAAGCCCGCCCTAACCGAGCAACTCCCGTAAAGCCTTTTCCTCAATCACCTTTACTCCCAGCTCTTTAGCCTTATCCAGTTTCGACCCCGCCTCGTCCCCCGCCACCACGAAATCCGTCTTCTTGCTGACCGAACCGGAGACTCTGCCGCCCGCATCCTCGATCATCTTCTTCGCTTCGTCCCGAGTGAGATTGGGCAAAGTCCCGGTGAGCACGAAAGTCTTCCCCGCCAGTGTCGTGCCGCGTTCCCGCTTTTTCCCGGTAAATGCAACGCCGGCCTTGCGTAGCTGCTCAATAAGGTCGCGGTTCTTCGGTTCCTGGAAAAACTCAACCATGCTTTCCGCGATGCGCGGGCCGACTTCATTGACTTCCTGTAATTCCTCTTTGCTGGCGTTCATCAAAGCGTCCATCGATCCGAAATGTTCGGCCAGAAACTGCGCCGTGCGTTCCCCCACAAAGCGAATACCGAGCCCATAAATCACGCGTTCAAGCGGCAATTTCTTGGACGCTTCAATCTCATCGAGCACATTCTGCGCGGATTTATCGCCCATGCGTTCGAGAGAAAGCAGATTTTCTTTGGTCAGCTTGTAAATATCCGCGATATTCTTCACCAGCTTTCGGTCAGTGAGTTGTGTGACCAGAGCGTCGCCCATGCCTTCGATGTTCATGATGCCGCGAGACGCAAAATGCAAAATGGTCTCACGTAGCTTGGCGGGGCAGTTGGCATTCACGCAGCGATGATCGGCTTCGCCTTCCGTGCGGACGACGTGGCCTCCGCACACCGGGCATCGCTCCGGCATATGAAATGATTTGTGTCCGCGAGGATGATCTTTGTCGTCCACTACGCGTGTGACTTTCGGGATCACGTCGCCACCGCGCTCGACTTCCACCCAGTCGCCGATCTTTACGCCCAGTCGCTCGATCTCGTCCATGTTGTGGAGAGTGGCACGGCTCACGGTCGTGCCTCCGATGGGAACGGGCTTCAAGGCCGCGACCGGCGTGAGTTTCCCTGTGCGTCCAACTTGTACCAGGATGTCCTCAATCTTGGTGATGCCCCCCCTCGCCGCGTACTTGTAAGCAATGGCCCAGCGCGGCGCTTTGCCGGTGTATCCCAGTTCCTGTTGCAGCGCTGTGCGGTCTACCTTGATAACGATGCCGTCGATCTCGTAAGGAAGCTTCTCGCGCTTCGGCTCTTCCTCCTGGATGAATGCCCATATCTGGTCAAAAGTTTTCGCCAGCTTGCGGCTCTTGTTCACTTTGAACCCGGAGGCGTCCAGTGCATTCAAGGTTTCCCAGTGGCGGCCAAGAAGAGTTCTCCCGTTCTGTAGCAGGGCGTAAGCAAAATAATCGAGGCGGCGTTGTGCCGTGATGCTGGGCTCAAGCTGCCGCACCGTACCTGCAGTGAAATTGCGCGGGTTGGCGAATGTAGCCAGGGCCTTCTGCTCGCGTTCTTCGTTCAATTTTTTGAAAGCCGCGATGGGCATCAGCATTTCGCCGCGCACTTCGAAATCGGCGGGAATCCCGGCCTTCTTCAGCTTGTCCAGCGGAATGGAAAGCGGAATTGACCGGACAGTACGCACGTTCAACGTAACGTCTTCGCCGATACTCCCATCGCCGCGTGTAATGCCACGAACCAGCTTGCCATCCTCATAGTGCAATGCCAGCGACATGCCATCGAGCTTGAGTTCGCAGACGTAGTCGATGTCATCGCGGCCACTAAGTTCGTGCACCCGCCGCTCCCAGTTGCGTAGATCGTCTTCGTTATAGGTGTTATCCAGAGACAGCATGGGAGAGGAATGCGGCGCTTTGAGGAATCCTTCCTTCGGCTTCCCGCCGACACGCTGGGTAGGAGAATCCGGAGCGATCAGCTCGGGGTGATCTTTTTCAAATTTCTGCAGCTCAATCATGAGCTGATCAAATTCGGCGTCTGAAATTTCGGGATGGTCGAGCACGTAGTAGAGATATTCGTGGCGGCGAATTTTCTCCCGAAGTGCTTCGATCTTCTTTTCAATTCCCTTTGGCGAGGCAGGCATGACTGACAGATTATATTCGGGAAGAAGCAAGGACTGCGTGGGGACAACTGCCCTCGGCTGTCCGGGGCGAGCAAAGGCTCGCCAGATTTCCAGCCCATCATCGAACATCAAGTTTTCACCACTGCGGAGCTTCGCTCCGCCGGGCGGACGAGGGCGTCCGCCCCTACATGGCTGACAACCTAGACCAGATCCTCCACTTTCAACTTCACCGGCCCGCCCTTCCATGACGCCTGGAACTGCTTCCGCACAAATCCGGCATCGTAATCCCGCTTCTGTGCCTTCAACGCCTCTTCCAGACCAAACAGCGAACGCGGATTGCGCGGATGCCGCTCCAGATCTTCGCGAAATGCTTTCTCTGACCCGGCCGCATCTCCGCTCATCAGCAACGCGGCGCCCAGCGACTCACGCACTGGAAAGAACCAGTCTTCAGGCTCGTTATATTTCAGCGAATCCTGCACGCGAACCGCTTCTTCCAGTTGGGCGATCGCGGAAGCATTATCTTTCTTGGCCAGGGCGATCTTTGCGCCCAGCACATCGCGAGCGATTTTCAAAACGTCTTTGGTTTTATTGTTGACCGGCATCGCGAAGACAACGTCTTCCGGCGTGTTTTTCTCCGCGCCGGCGACCACTTCGTAATCCGCCTGCGCATCTTCCGGCTTCCCTTTCGCCGCCAGCGCCATGCCGTGGGCGAAATGCCAGAAGACAGTCTCAGTTTTCATTTCCGCGCTCGGTTTCGGCATCTTCAGAATCGCATCCCACTTGTGAAAGCGGATATTGACCGCAATCGGGATCGTCACAAACCCCTCGAGCGGCGGCATGTCTTTCACATGCGGCCTGACATGATCAGCCAGCATTTGCGCATTCTTGATGGCCTCCGCGTAGTCGCCATTCATGGCAGAGCACATGGCGATGAAATGCAGATTGTGGCTGTAATACATCATGGGATAGAGGCCTTGCGCCCCGCTGGCCTTGATGTAAGCCCGATCGGCGATGGCCGCCGTCTGGTTGGTCTTGACCGCCGCCGCGTAGTCGCCGGTGCGAATGTAAACGTGGGCCGGCATGTGGACAATGTGTCCAGCTGCGGGAGCCATAGCAGCCAGGCGGGTTGCGCCCGCCAGCGCTCGTTCCGGCGAGGCCGAGGCCTCCACGGAGTGAATGTAATAGTGGATCGCGCCCATATGATTGGGATCACGCTTGATTACGGATTCGAGCGTGGCCACGATCTCTTCGGTGCCCGCTTCCGGCGTTCCGTCCTTATGCCACAAGCCCCACGGATGCAGGTTCATGCCAGATTCGGCGAAAAGAGTTGCGGCATCCAGATCGTCGGGAAAATTCTTGACCAGCTCGCGCATCGCATCGTGATACGCCTCCGCCGCCTGTCGCCGGTCAGCTTTCGGATCCGCTGGGAAACGCAATGCCATCGCCTGTATGTAAGCTTGCTCAACCGGCGACGCGCCGGTTGCGACGTCGACCGCTTTCTGGATCGCCTCGTGGGCCGCGGCGAAGCGCTCGTCGCTGGCAGGATCGTTGTAGTTTGGTCCCACCGCCTCAGCCACTCCCCAGTACGCCATCGCGAGTTTGGGATCGAGATCCGCGGACCGCTGAAATGAGCGCGCGGCTTCATCGTGGTTGAAGGCATAGATCAGACGTAATCCCTGATCGAAGAATCGCTGTGCCTGCGCGTTGCTGGTGGAAACGGGATGATGCAAATCTCCCAGTCCCGTCATCAGCGTCGCCGGCTTTGGCTTTGCTGGAGCTGAATGTTGGTGTGCAGGAGAAGGAGTCTGAGCGGCGGCCAGCCCGCACAGTAGCAAGGCGAACAGAATCGAAAGCCACGTTCTCATGGCAATGTCCTCCCAAATTCAATTTGAAAGATTCCGCGCGCGAAGGGCCCCGAGCAGAGATAGCTTAGTAAAAATGCCCGGAAGGTGCAAACAGGTTGCCGGACCGCGTCGGACCTTAACACCGTTCCAGTACAATCCATCTGATTGCCACGTCGATCCTGATGCGTAAGGCCCTTCTCCTCTATAACCCGCTCTCCGGGTCGCGCCATAAGGGGCGGCTGGCGAAAGTTCAAGCGGCGTTGGCCATATTGCAAAAGGCCGGAGTCGAAGTCACCGCCGAGCCTACTCGCGGACAGGCTGAAGCCGGCGAACAGGCGCGCCAAGCCATTGCCGAAGGTTGCGACACTATCTTTGCCTGCGGCGGCGACGGCACCGCACACGACGTTCTGCAGGGGATGGTAGGCAGTAACGCCGCCCTGGGCATCATTCCCCTCGGGACGGCCAATGCCCTCGCCCACGACTTGCGTCTGCCCCTTTCCGCGGCCGGAGCAGCGCGGGCCCTGCTGAAAGCCAAACCATGTCGCATCGCCTTGGGTTGCGTGGAATACACCGGCCTTGAAGGCAGTCGTGGATCACGATTCTTCACCGTCGCGGTCGGCATCGGCGTCGATGCCCATCTTTTTTACAAGCTGAACGCACGCGTGAAGGGCCACCTGGGCATGGCGGCGTATTACGCGAAAGCCACGCGGCTTTGGCTGACTCATCCCATGGAGAGATTTGTTGTCGAGGTCGAGGAGAGTTCTCCTGCGGAAGTTTCGCAACTGCTGGCCGTCCGCATCCGCAACTTCGGCGGCGTGTTGCGCGAACTGGCGCCCGGAGCTTCGCTCGATCGCGACGACGTACGGCTGGTGTTGTTTCGCACGCGCAGCCGCTTGTCGTATCTGCACTACATCGTGCGTGGCCTGGTAGGAGCGAGATGGCGAGTTCGCGGAATTGATCTGACACACAGCCTGAAGATTGATTGTCGTCCGCTCACTGGCACTGGAGCAGATTCCCGCGTCTTCGTCGAAGCCGATGGAGAATTGCTGGGAACGCTGCCCGCATCGATCAGCGTAGTCCCGGACGCCCTCACGCTATTGGTGCCCGAGAAAATGTAGCGTCGGCGTCTCGCCGGGCGAGTAAAAAGTGGAGAAGCGAGTCCGAAGAAAAGCCGCGAAGCGGCGCAAGAATAAAGCCCACGGCGCAAGCCGTGGGAAAAGCGAAGGACCACAAGCGAGCCCCGAAGGTGCGAAAGAAGGGTTTTGACTGGCCCCGGGCCCCGCCACTACTCGGCCTCTAACTGCATCAGGCGAAGCTTGGCTCCCGCCCACGCGCCCGGCAGCGCAGTGATAATCAGCGCAACCGGATACCAGTGCGGCCCCAAAGAAGGCTGGTGATTCCACGTCGCGACCGCACCGGCAATGCTCAACACAAGGCCGATGGCTCCGCCAATCAGAGAATGCTGCATGGGCTTGTGCGGTGCCAGCAGCGCCGTGACATAGCTCCCCAGCACACCGTACAGCGTGCGATAAAAAGTAGCGAGCCCAAAAAGCCCGGACGACATCACCTGCCCGTTCGTCGGGAAGATTCCAGCCACGCTCAACACCTTGTCGGTCCCGATCGAAAGGATAACCACCACCACAAAGCCCGCCACAACAGCGAGAATGCTTCGACTCATGTGGCCCGAAGGCGGAATCTGGACTTCATTCATGGAATCTGCCCTGAGTAGACCTGTGGGGCGGACACTCCTGTCCGCCGCCTTTGACTCTGATCTTGATTTGCCCGAGACTTTGACCAGCGCTTGGCGCGGATAATGGCTTATCCTAGCCCTTCGCGTCAAGAGGGTGAGCCCCGCACACCCCGCGCTACAATAACCTTTGGAACCCGTTACCCACTTTCTTACCGGCGCCTGCCTCGCCCGTGCCGGCTTCAACCGGAAGACTGCGCTGGCCACCGCGACGATGACGCTGGCGGCCGAAGCTCCTGACGTCGACATCCTGGGCAATTTCAAGGATCCGGTCTTCGGCTTCGCCCATCATCGCGGTTTCACCCACTCGTTCCTCGGCCTGTTCCTGGTGCAGGCTCTGGTGGTGCTGCTGGTCTACGTCATCTGGCGCCTCCGCGGACGAAAGCTGAAAGATCCCAATCGTCCCCCGCGCTGGGGATTGCTGTTCCTGTTAGCGTATATTGCCGGGCTCACCCACATCCTCCTCGACTTCACCAACAACTACGGCGTTCGCCCCTTCTGGCCTTTCTGGGAGAAGTGGTATTCGTGGGACATCGTATTCATCATCGAGCCCCTGCTGCTGATCCTGCTGGTCGGCGGTCTGGTCGTGCCAGGACTGTTCTCGCTGATTAACGACGAGATCGGTTTGCGCCGTCAGGGTCCTCCCGGACGGATAGCCGCGACCGTAGCACTGCTGGGCGTGCTCCTGGTGTGGGGCGTGCGCGACTATGAGCACCGGCGTGCAGTCAACGCTTTGAATTCACGCCTCTATGACGGAGACGATCCGGTGCGCGTTTCTGCCTTCCCCTACTGGCTGAATCCGTTTCAGTGGTATGGAGTGGTCGAGACCCCGGCTTTCTTCGCAACTATGCAGGTGAATTCCCTGGTTCCCGATGTCGATCCCGAAGGACACATGCGAATCCAGCGAAAGCCCGAAGAAACTCCGGTGACGCTGGCCGCCAAGAGCAGCGCCCTGGGCCGCGTCTACCTGGACTGGTCGAAGTATCCCATCGTGGAGACCGAACCGGCCGACTCAGGCTACATCGTTCGCTTCCACGATCTGCGCTTCGACTATCCCGGCCAAGCCCGCCGGGCCGTCCTCGGCGCCAGCGTGATACTGGATCGAGATTTAAAGGTCGTCCGCGAAAACTTCGGCTCCCGCGGCCGCTGAAAGTTAAGAGGGCGCACCTCTCGTGCAGCGGTCCCTACATGTGATTTCGCATCTGACTTCCGTTGCGTTCTTCGCGGAATCCCTTTGCGAACTTTGCGGTTAAAGTCTTTGATCTTCGCAACCATTCTGAAAGGACACTCCCCTCGCGCGACACCCTTGACTCACCGCCCCTCCCGGGCCACAATCATTACTCGATATTGCTGAGGTGATCATGCTGGCTTACCTGTTCCTAGCGCTTGCCATCGCGGTTCGGTTCATACCCCATCCTTGGACGTTTACTCCGGTCGCCGCAGCCCTGCTTTTCTTTGGAGCTCGCGGTTCGCGCCGCTTCCTGTGGATACCGCTGGTGGCAATGATGGCCTCGGACGTCATCCTCACCAAAGTGGTCTACGCATACCCGTTTGTCTGGGACCACTTCGTGACCTGGGCCTGGTACGCGGCAGTGTTATGGCTGGGAACGCGGTTGCGGACGAACGCCAAGCCGCTACCGGTTATTGGCGCGGCTCTCGCCAGTTCAGTCTCTTTCTTCGTGATCAGCAATTTCGCAGTCTGGGCGGCATACAACATGTACCCCAAGAACTTCGGCGGACTGATGACGTCCTATACGCTGGCGATACCATTCTTCCGCCACGCGCTCGAAGGGGATCTGCTGTTCACCGCCGCATTCTTCGCGACGCCCGTCGTCCTGTCAGCACTATCCGAAGCCTTCGGTCACGGCGACCATACCGCTGCTGCGTAAACGAGCCAAGTAGGGGCAGATGTCTCTATCTGCCCACTCGAGCGAAGCTCGACAACTCTTATTTTCCGCCGCCAAATTACGTCAATGGTTCCCAAATCGTCGCGGATGGACGTCTGAAAGTAGCCCGGGACTCAACGCCGGGTAGACGAACAGGAGATGATTACCATCTCGTAGGAGTCTGTGACCCAATCTGGGAGCGAGTAAGAAGTTGAATAGTACGTCCAAGCAAAGCCGCGAAGCGGCGAAAGAATAAAGCCCACGGCGAAAGCCGTGGGAAAATGAGGATTGCGAGCGAGCCCCGAAGGGGCGAAAGAAGGACTGCGATACAGACTCCGCAGGTTCCCAACAGGGCCAAAACTATATTTTTTCCTTTCTGAGAAAAATCGCCAGCCAGATTGCCAATCCCACCCCCACCGCCGCCAGCACCCACGGCCAATGTTGCACAAGGACAGTCCCAAAAATATGCACGAACTGCGGCCCAAACATCAGGGTAAGAATCGCCAGCACCAGGAAGCGCACAAACCGCCCGGCAAAAATGGCCATCAGGAAATGAGTAAGCTTCATTTCGGAGACCGCCGCCGCCAAGGCGAACAGCTTGAAAGGAGTGGGCGGAGGCAGCATCGCAGGAAACATCAGGCTCCAGAAAGGATGCCTCTCGAACGCCTGATGAAACTTGTCAAAACGCTCGGGTGAGATGCGCTTGCGCAGCATCTGCTCGCCGCCCAGATATCCGATGCCGTAAATCACGATGCTGCCCAGAGCCGATCCCGCCGAAGCCATGAGCACATACAGCAGAAAGCGTGAGCGGTTCTGATACACATAGGTCGCAACGATCGGGTCCATCGGCAATCCGAGCGCAGCGCCGTCAAGCGCGGCGATAGCGAAAACACCCCAGGCCCCCAACGGCTTCAGCAGTGCCCAAAGAAAGGCCGTGTAACGCAGGAATATGTGCTTGATTGTGTTCAAGGCGTAAGACTAGCAGTGTACGCGAATGAGTTGTGATGTGGGGCGGACACTCCTGTCCGCCGCTCTTGATTTGGATCTTGTTTTAAACCTTAGTCAAAGGCGGCGGACGAGAGTGTCCGCCGCACACACAAGACTATGACTTGGGAAAATTCGGATCAGCCTTTACTTCGTTGATTTGCTTGGTATGTCGTTCGCTGTGGCCGGCGACGAACAGCACCCACTCGTAGCCGTCAAGTTTCTTTCCCATTGGACTGTCGATGGCATGCTCACGCAGATCATCGTGCGTCTTCAGGAAAGCCTCGGTCTGCGCACGAGCATCGGTGAAATGCTTGAGTGACGCTTGCGGAGAGCCGTACCGGTTGGTGGGCTTGATCGGGTCGGGGGCCTGCGCTTTCTTGCTCCGATCTGGAATTTTCGCCACAACCATGTCGTCGATGGCCTTCACGTCATCTCCCGCAGGACGCGCCGGACCTTTCATGACCTGGTTGGTCACCATTGCCATCAGAAAATCCTCGGCGGCGGCGATGTGTTCCACCACTTCCGCCACGGACCACCGGTCCGGCGCAGATTTGAAGTTCCATTGCGCCTCGGAAAGGCCAGCGGTTGCGTCCAGCACCGCTTGCCTGGTGCTTTCCAGATACTGCATGCCTCGTTCGCGGTCGGCCGCAGTTAGGGTCTGAGACAAGGCTGAGGTTGCGACGCAGAGAAAAACAACTCCGACGGTCAAGAGTCTTTTCATTGTGTTCCTAATCCTCCGATTGCGCACTTCGGCGTGCACAACCTTCTATTCAACGTGCAAGAGATTTTCTTTAACGGACAGGGGCCAGTGGTAACTCCCCGCACGAGCCGGACGCTCGCGCCTACATTGTCAGGCTTTGTGTGACGTGTTTCCTGCCAGCAACTCCAACGCATGCGGCAGCAGATCGACCACCGCTTCCAGCGACTCGGCCGCTCCGCGAGGGCTTCCCGGAAGATTCAGCACCAGTGACTTTTCGCGCACCCCACAGACGGCTCTGCTCAGCACTGCCAGCGGCGTCTTTTTAGAACCCTCCGCGCGCATCCGTTCTGCGATGCCTTCAATCAGCCGGCCGCAAACTGCGCGCGTGGCTTCCGGCGTGACGTCGCGTTCGGCAATGCCCGTGCCGCCCGTGGTCGCGACCAGACGGACATTGCCCGTCAGTCGGACGATCGCTTCCTCAATCGCAGGCTGATCATCGGGCACGATTTCAGTGGCGATAATCACAAAATGTTTCCGTCGGAGA
>Ga0163162_10007596_pt1 | contig 10554 bp, 7 predicted proteins | sample S55metaG_FD_115310 | JGI IMG/M metagenome (GOLD analysis project Ga0163162, IMG submission 115310) | Switchgrass rhizosphere microbial communities from Kellogg Biological Station, Michigan, USA - S5-5 metaG | ecosystem: Host-associated > Plants > Roots > Rhizosphere > Soil | place: USA: Michigan...
AGAAAAAAATAGGCACTGAGATTTATTATCCGGTGCCGATGCACATGCAGGAGTGCTTCGCGGACCTGGGCTATCAGCAGGGTGATTTTCCCGCCAGTGAGCGCGCAGCCGATGAGACATTGGCACTGCCGATTTACCCGGAACTGACTGATGAGATGATGTGGACTGTCGTCGAAGCCATCGCCGATTTCTATGCTGGTAGGACATCTTAAGCTGTGAAAGTCTTGACTGTTGTCGGCGCTCGGCCGCAGTTCATCAAAGCGGCTCCGGTAAGCAAAGCTTTGAGTGAGGCTCATCACGAAGAGATTCTCGTGCATACCGGTCAACATTATGACCCGGGCATGTCACGAGTTTTTTTTGATGAAATGATGATCCGCGAACCTGCTATTAATCTCGGGGTAGGATCCGGTTCACATGCCTGGCAAACCGGACAGATGTTAGTCGGTCTCGAACAGATCATGAAGGAACACCAGCCGGACTGGGTGCTGGTCTACGGTGACACGAACTCCACTCTCGCCGGCGCATTGTCAGCCAGTAAGCTTAACTTGCCGATTGCCCACGTCGAAGCGGGGCTGCGATCTTTCAATCGCGCGATGCCAGAGGAACACAATCGCGTGTTGACAGACCACTGTTCCGATTTACTCTTGTGCCCTACGCAAACGTCAGTCAATAACCTGGCGCGAGAAGGCATCACAAAATCCGTCCATCTGGTCGGCGACACAATGTTCGACGCGGTACTGCAGTTTGCTGAAATAGCACGCCAGCGCTCGGGAATCCTGGAGAGGCTTGGCGTGCAGCCAAAGCGTTATCTGCTTGCAACCTTACATCGGCCGTACAACACGGATTTTCCTGAAAACCTGCGTGCCATTCTGAAAGCTTTCGGCGAGATCGACGAGACTATAGTCTTTCCGATTCATCCACGAACTAGAGCCAGGGTTGCAGAGCTTGTCGGCGCACGGAGCCTTACGTGCGTTGCGAATGGCGTGAAGATGATTGATCCGGTGGGGTATCTCGATATGCTGCTACTCGAACAGCACGCCCGCTTGATCTTGACTGACTCGGGAGGCATGCAGAAGGAGGCTTTCTTCTTCGGTGTCCCATGTGTAACTTTGCGTCCGGAAACAGAATGGGTCGAGACACTTCAGAGTGGTTGGAATGAACTCGTGGGGGCTGACTCGAGACGGATTGTCGAGGCGACGTTGAGGTGCGACTGGCCCGAGGGACCATCGCCGGCATTGTTTGGTAATGGACGCGCCGCGTACAAAATCATCTCGAAACTAATTGAGAAGCTTTGACCATTACTTAGTTCGCCTCATCCAGCACGGTACAATTCAATAGGCGTGTCTAGAATTTTCCAGATCTTCGTACAGTTTGAGCAGTGGTCCTGATACGGCATGGAATCCATACCTGCTCTTGAGCACCGCTACTTGATGTTCAGGACTGTGCTTGTTAGAACGCAGCAGTGCATGAGCATTCGTTATGGCGTCAGCGAAACTTGCAGGCGTCTGATTATCGACGATGATGCCGGCCTTAGTGTCTTCTAAAACGCGCCGAATCGGTACAATATCCGAGGCGACCACAAGCTTTCCCAAGGCAATATACTGAAACAACTTGTGTGGAATCGTGTGGTTTGTGTGTTCGTCTATAACGTGTGGGATTACTGCGAGGTCCAAAGCCTTGATATAGGCGGCGACTTCTTCAAAAGGCACCCAGCCAGTAAACGTTACTCGCTCCGTTAGATCTAAATCGCGCACCAGTTGCTCAATGGCCGGACGCAGTCCACCATCGCCTACGACAAGCAACCGAGCATTGTGGATGCGCTGAAGCACTAGTGGCCAAGCTCTTACTAAAATGTCCAAGCCTCGATTGGGACTATCCACGCCGCCAACATAGCCCACCACGAAATCGTTTCGATATTCTGAAGCCACCGTATGTAGTTCAGAGAACGCCAAAAACTGGTCGATATCCTCGGCATTAAGCACAACGGATATTTTGTCGCTGTTTATTCTCAAGCGCTGGAGACGGTCTTTCGACTCCTCAACAACCACAATTATCTTGTCAGACTGCTCAACTGCGCGCTGTTCGACACGATCCCACCAACGTGGTGAAAAGAGCGCGGAATGAAGCCACGTGTTAACTCTCCCCCGAATCCCTGTCGGACTTGTGACCCTAGCCCGAATCATAATCGGATATATTTCGTGCATATCGAATATGAGCGGAATCTGATATTGGCGTGCTGCCACTAAGCCTGCAGGTACGAGCGGTAAATCGTGTACGTGAAGCGCCTGAATATGGTTCTTCTCTACAAACCTCCTGATAGCAATTTCCCAAGGTCTTTTCCGCGCCGTGAACCAGTAGTACAGAACCTCCAACTTCCTTATAACCTTGTTACTGCCGGTTCCCACCTGAAACCGGGATACGCGAGTCTTGCCGAAGCGTTCCTCAGTAGGCTGGTTATCCTTGTGGCCGCACAAAAGAGAAACTTCGTGACCTTGCGCTTCTAAGGCACGCAGCTCCTTTTCCACCCGAATATCAGGTGGAAAAGGATTTTCCAAGACCATTCCAATCCGCAATGAATATTCCCTTCTTGATGGTCGTGCTACACCTTGTTATGCGAGCCAAAAACCAATTCGATCTCTGCGAGCGCGCGCAACATCCAGGCTTGTCCCCAACGCATGTAAGGAGTTCGATCAATCTGGGTCTCGTTGACAGCCATGTAGGCGAAGCTTCCATCCCTGTTCTGCATGAGCTTTAGTACCCAAGGAAGGATATGAGAAATGATCTCAGAAATTCGCTCGGGTGCTTCCTTCTCCAAGGTAGCTGGGCATAGCAAAGCCTCAGCGCAGGCGTGTATGTCAACTGGATAAATGACGCCGGGAAAACTCGCCACTGCGGCGCCATCTTGTATGTAGGATCTATCAAAGAAGCTAAAGTATTTTAAGGCCGCTTGATGGAATCGGAGATCGCCCGTCGCAATCCAAAGACCCCATAGACAACGTATTTCGAAACCGCTGTGAATGCAATCGAGATGATTCGGAAGATTATAATTCTGCGCTCTACCCCAGTAAAAGATAGATCCATTGGCATTCTGCTCGCTTAGGGCGTAGTTTCCCGCCCGGATCCCCAGCTCACACCATTCCGAATTGCCGATGTGGCGGCCAATGCGCACGAGATATTCTGCGGCAAACAGGTTGGCATTATGGACGAGGAAGCGATCCACTGGCGTGTAACTGAAACACAGCGTTTCTGCATCAATAACCGTTCGATTCAATCCCTGTGTCACGAACTTGCAAATCTCGAGGCAGGCGTTTTTATATGCGGGCTCTCCCGTCAGGCGCGCCAGATGCCACAGTCCGTCGCCTACCGCGGTCGACACAACAACCGATGGTGTCCCGCCGGGAATGAAAACCTTGGATTGCCAGTCAAACGGATACCCCCAACTCAACCCGGGATAACCCTGACTTGAATGGGTTAGCAGCCAGTCGGCACACTCTCTTGCCCGCTCAAGATATCCGTCATTCCCGGTCGCTTCAAACAGGCGACAATAGGCGGCGACAAATAGCCCCATGCCTTTAGCATTAATCGATTTCACGCGTGCTAGTTTTCTGGCAGCTAATGGATAGCGGTTAATTAAGGCAAGAGGGATTTTTCGAATCGCTCGCGTTTGCAGTGAATCTTTCTCTGCAAGAGCTCGATACCAACTCGTCCCTATAATGTCGTAAGGGTCGTAGCCGGCCCACCCGTTGTTGTGGATCCAATGCAATAATCGGCTCCTAGCGTCCGCAGCTTGTTGAGAGATCAAGTTTCTCCTGTTATTCGAACGCAGAGCTTCATTGCCGTTTGCGGTCGATTGCGTTGATCTTGTGTTGCGCATTTTCAAAAAAGCAATGAGGCGTGGCAGGGGGAAGCCTTTCTGGTCTAAAGCGGTGCTACTGTATGTTGCTGGGGGGTTTCGGAGACTTCGATCCCATCCACGCGGAAATCAGCGAACACACCCGTGCGAATAGATTCCAAGGTTTTTAACGCGCATAGGGTGGCACGAAGCCCATCTTGAGCGGTAACCTCGAGGGCTCCTCTTCCTCGTACGGCATCGCAAAAGTGATTCAACAACTGTTTCTGTCCTTTGTCAGCTTTCGTGACGGGCGCTTTTATCTGGCCGCTTCCAAAAGCCTCCAGGGATTTAAAATCGTCCAACGTAAAGGCCTTACCTCCCGCAAAAACTTCCAGCCTCTCCTTCGGCAAATCTTTATGCCCGATGACTGTATATAACAAAGTGCCTACTGAACCGTCAGCAAATGTAATAGTTGCGCTCAAGTTAGCGGGGTCCTTCGATTTCTCATCGGAGACACCGGCCAACGTCGCAACGATGCGCCGTGGCTCCGCGCCAATCAAGTAGTAAAGCAAATCAAAGAAGTGGCAGCCTTCGCCTATGATCCGGCCACCCCCCTGCAGAGGATTCAACGTCCAATGATCCGGCGGTAGGTAACCGGCGTTGACGCGATAGGTAATCATCTTCGCGCTGGAAATTCCCATTAGCAATTGCTTCAGCTCACGCACCAGGGGAGCGAAACGTCGGTTGAATCCGACTGTCAACAAAACCTCGGTCTCAGCAACCACTTCGCAAACTTTTTGACAATCCCTTAAGGTCAAAGCGAGAGGTTTCTCTACAAATATATGCTTACCGCTCCGTGCTGCGGCGATTGCCATCTCTGCATGGAGATGATGTCGCGTAGCGATCACCACTGCGTCAACATCTTTGTCTGCCAGTACATCACGATAATCCGTGGTGCAGTAAGCTGCACCGAATTCCTCAGCGACCGAACGGGCCCTAACTCCGGTCGTGCTCGCAATGGCGATCAACTCGACGTTGGGATTGTTGCGCAGATTGGGTAAATGGTAGGCGCGCGCAAAACTTCCCGCTCCAATCAAGGCGAAGCGAGCCTTATTTTCGTGTTCCTCGACCGAGCGCTTGAGATGAACTATCTGTGAATAGTCTTCAACTGACTTTTGGGTATCGTAGCGAATGATCGCACCCAGCATTTCCTTTGGCCGTTCAGCCAGATCACGATAGGCGGCCGGCGCTTCTTCCACATCATATTCAGCCGAGATCAGTGGCGCCATTTGCAATTTTCTTTCAGCGAGTAGACGCACGAATTCAGCCATGTTGCGATTCTCAGTCCAGCGCACATATCCAATAGGATAATCAACACCCAATTGCTCGTATTCCGAATCATAACGACCCGGTCCGTATGAACGAGAGATCAGTAAATCCAGTTCCTTACGGTAAAAATGCGCTCGCTCCAGGTTCATGCCGACATCGCCGACAATTATCACTCGCCCTCGTTCCCTGCACATTTCGAAAGCTTGATTTACCGGCAGGTCGCTGGCAGTTGCGGCGCAAACAATGACGGCGTCAGCGCCGTGGTCGCCAGCGATCTGATGGACAGCTCGAACGGGATTTTCGCCATTGGCTTTAACAACGTGGTGCGCGCCCAATTCGGCGGCCATCTCCAAACGTGCGTCTAATAGATCAATCCCCACAACACGACATCCCGAGACTTGAAGCAGCTGGCTCACCAACTGACCGATCAGGCCTAGTCCGATGACAACGATGGTTTCCCCTAAAGTTACTTGCGCTCTGCGCACACCTTGCATGGCGATAGCGCCCAGAGTTGTAAAACAGGCCTCGCGCAAATCGACATCAGGTGGTACACGCACTATCAACTTCCGGGGTACGGAGATGATCTCAGCGTGGTTGGCTGTACCACCTCCGCAGGCGACGAAATCTCCTGGCTGCAGATCGTCGATACCCTCGCCGACTTGAATGATTTCGCCAGCCGCTATGTATCCTTTAGCCTGAAGGATGGGCACGGGATGGCGCCGCTGCTTGATACGATCAATAGTCAATGCAATGCCTTCTTGCCGAAGGCTGGCACCCACCCTCTGGATCCGGCCCAGGCTGCGGCTGAAAGTACTTGGCTGCGATCCGGACGTAGCGGCCAATTCTGTGCCTGAACTAATTAACGAGTAAGCAGTGCGTATGATTGCCTGGCCAGGTGTCACACTAGGTGCCGGTGTTTCAGCAACAGTGACTTCCTGTCTCTCATTCAGACAAACTTGTCGCATAGTTAACCTAGACTATTTGGTTGTTGGCAGAGATCGCTATCTGTTATCAGATTTTTCAGGATCAATAACCTTTCGGTGCCACATGGTCGAACCGCTTCTGAAATTTCGTAGGAAGATCCGGGCGGCATCGCGCGCTACGTAAACTTCATTTTTCGTGAAGAATCCAAACCAATACAATAATAACCACCACATCCAAACGAGCGCGACACCGACAGCAATATCAATCCAAAGCTGGCCCGTCTTCAAGAACAACCCGATGAAATAGGTGGCGACACTTGTAGCGAACAGTTTAGTCAACCGCCACCACTCGTACGGTATGGGATACAACCGACGCACAATAGGATATTCAATAATTGGCAACAGCATGTAAGAGATCAGTGTAGCCACTGCCGCACCAAGCATTCCGAAACGCGGAATTAAGATTACATTCAGCAATAAGTTTATTAAAGCGGCCGTCCCGATGATGAATGGAGCGTAACCCGTTTTTTTGGTCAAATCGAATCCGAAAGAAAATAAATAGTACACCTCGAATAAAAGATATGAGAGAACGATAAAGGGCACGATGCCCGCGGCTGCATGGTATGAAGGCGGCGTCAATATCGCCAGTGCTTCACGAGCAAAGAGGCTGAGACCAAGTCCGATGAGCGTGAGCAGGGTTATCGAATAGACCATGACTCTCGCGTAAACGGCGCGAGCGTCCGAATTCTTGGCTATGGAATAACAATAGGGTGCATAGGCGGTATTAAACCAGCCCATGATCATATGCAAGACGCCGGCGATGCTATAGGTAATGGAGTACAATCCGACCTGGCTAAGGTCTGAATACTTTTGTAGAAAAAAACGGTCCGACAGGTTTAATGCCCAATACGCAAGACTGGCAGGAATAAGTGGCAGACCGAACTTCAAGAGTTTTTTCAACAGGCTTGCGTCAACAGTCCATTCGACGTCGCGCATAGTCAAAGCCAGGCAGATCACGAAAAAGACTGCCGAAGTCGTAAGATTGGCATAAATCAAGCCAATTACGCCCCAGTGCAAAAAGACAAGCGCGCCAATGTTCAGGACCACACCTATCAGAAAACGCGCTAGTGATAAGGCGGCATATTTGGCAGCATATTGTTTGGCGCGGAAGATTGCGAAGGGTATTGCCGAGCCGACATCGAAGAACGTGCTGATCAAAGCAACCCGAATAAGCGGCATCACGCTCGCGTCTCGAATTAGCGGCGATGCGATGCGATCAAAGAACATTACTATCGGGGTGCAAACGAGCGCCGCCGTAACCAATAGGAAGATCAGGATTGTACCCGTTAACCTGCGGCGGGTAAGTGGGTCCTCATCGTCAAAGTAGAAGCGAAAAAACGCGGTCCGTTGCCCGAAGTCGAGAATAAGGCCGAGGATTGTGGAAAAGAGAGTGGCAATCGCAAGTTTGCCGTAGTCGCTCGGCGTCAAAAAGTGCGTATAGAGTGGTAATAAGATTAATCCGGCGAGACGTGTTACCGCATCCCCCAGACCGTAGATTAAAGTTTGCGACGATAGTCGCCGGATGTGAACTAGCATTTACTTGCGAGTTTTTCAAGCAGGAAACTAACGGGAACTATACTCCAAACTTCTCGGGGTGTGGTTTGTTCCTCTCGAATGCGGCGAAGTCGTTAAGAATTCATGAATCAGTTTGAAGTCATTGTCAGCCATTAAGAGTTCGGCGGCAGATATAAAATCTCGTCCATTAACCTTGGGTCGTCCGCTAATTACTCTTTGAACGAATGGGTATAGTTTCTGTAAGGCCGTGCCCACCGGGCCCACGCGCGATATTGCGCTACGGATAAGACGACGCTGGTTGGTAGACGTAGAGGGATTCCTTAAACAATTAGCGAGATGAGGCGCGATAAAGTTTCGATATCCCTGTTTGAGTTCAGCACGCGCTTCGTCAATTGGGATGCCATCTTTCTCAGAGATCGCTGCGGCCAGAGTATCCACAAAGCCTTTGAAGTCCTTCGACCATGAGTCCAGGAGCATCCGATCAAACAGATCTCCTTTTTGCTGCGTCTCAATTTGGTCACACGAGCTTGGCCCCTCAAGTTGTCTAAACAAATAAACGTAAGGTTCTATTTGCACCTTGCCGGCTATCACACCCAACAACATCGGCACATGCTGCGAAAGAATCAGATCCCTGGTATCCAAATCTCGCAATACCTGGAAACTATTTCTGGTCTGTTCAGTGCGGAAAATGTCATACCAGTTTGCGCGATAGTTTGAGAAATAGTTGCGAACTCTCTCAACCGCTGTCTCCTCGAGGTTAGACTTGTCTGGATAGACCTGGCGAACAAACGACACGCCTGGCCCATACACATTGCTTAGTTCGCCAAGAGAGGCGTCCGGGGTGATTCTAACGCCGGCGATTATGCCGCGACAGGAACTAAAATCCTGGTGGCTCTTGAGGAAATCAAGGCTCCGCAGGAGAGCGTCGACTATAAAGAAATCATCGTTGTCCGCGAGCACTACGAACGGCGTATCCACGCGATTGAGCGCATCGAGGACTTTCGCGTAGTAATGGGTCGGTGTGGCGTCAAATGGGTAACGTATGTATTCGTAATCTACCTCTGGGAAATTTGCGTGGTCGGCCAACATTTCACCGGCCGATTCATCTGACCCGCCATCGGCAATCAACACCTTGAAAGGCAAACTCATTTTGTTTGCATAGCGCATCCAGCGAAAGGTGCAGGGCACGCGATCCCAAAGTGTCAGCAGGATGGTAAGGTCGTTGTTGCTGCTCATCGTTCCCGTCTGTATTCCGGCTTCAGATTTAATCCTCGCGACACTTCAAATAGCCGCCTGGGTTGCAGGTAAACAAGAGTTTGTTTTCGATTCCCTTATCGACCTCGAACCGCATATTCTCCTTGAGAAATGCATCAAGGGCCGTTTTCGGATTATTGCCAGGTCCCCAGGGCCGGGGACGATGCGTCTGTTCCGGCATATATTCCACGACCGTATCACCGCAGACCAAATACTTTCCCTTGCCTACCAATGGCGAGTACAGCCGCAGTTCCTCAAGCACGTGGTCGTGCGTGTGATTCGAATCCAGCAAGATCAGAACATCGCGCGAGTCGCCGATTAACGCTTTCACTTCTTCGATGGTGGCGGTCTCAATCGACGAGCCGCTAATCCAGGTGATTCTATCCGCCAGTCTTTCAAATGCGTTAATGCGCTGTTTCAGATCGTCGGGAATGTAAATGTCGATCGCGATGATGCGCTCGCCGCCGAGCACTTCCATGAGCGTGGAATAAAACAAGAGTGAACCGCCCCAGGCTACGCCGACCTCGATAATAAATCTTGGTCTGGTCCGATAGATAATCTCCTGCAAAGCAAACATATCATGCGGCACTTGCAGCAGTGGCTCACCAAACCAGTTCGTTTGATGAATCCAGTTGTAGCGATCCGCTTCGGTCAAAACTTCCAGCGCCTTCTGACGGAGCGCGGAATCAGCCGCCATGTTCTCGGCCCATTTAATCCGCGACCCTTCAAACTCTTCTCGTGTGCGCATGTGATCCTTTGTAGTCAACATTCAGTTCCCCTTAGATCGTTACCGCCTCCGGCATTCGTCAATAACTGGATGGTTTCGCCAATTCCCTTCTCCAGGTCTCCTTCGAAGTCAAATCCGAGGTCTCGAAAGAGCTGGTTCGAAACATGGTAAGACAGTTGGTTCATGATTCTCGTATCAACATACTCGATTTCCAAATCCGGGATGTGCGTTCTGATAATATCAACAATGCTCTTAACGCTCGTGTTTACTGTCACGACATTATAAAGGTTGCCGTCGTACAAGCCCTTCTGAAGTATGAATTTAAGCGACCTGATTCCATCTCCCAGTTCCAGGTAAGGACGATTTTGGTTGAGAGCAGTTCTCCACACAGTAATTGGTTGGCCCATCACCGCCTGCCAGCAAAATTTATTAATTGCGGTATGGAAACGCATCCCAACGGAGGTCCCGAAAATCGTTCCGAAGCGGCAGATGACAAAACGCAAACCTTCAGTTTCGCCCAGCGCCTGCAGTAATCGCTCAGCCTTCAGTTTTGATTCAGCGTAAGGACTTTGCGGCTTTAAGTCGTCGCTCGAGCAATTTTCGTCGACGACCTCAGCCTGCGTGCCGTAAACGCTCGTTGTCGATGGAAAAATCAGGGCGCATCCGGCCTCAATACACGCGCGCGCGACTCTTTCCGTGCCCGCGAAATTTACCTCTTCAACTTTTTCCTGAATGTCAAAACTGGCGGTGGCATTCGTAATGGCGGCGAGATGCACAACTGCATCCGCCCCCTGGAATAGCGCGGCGAGATCGGCCGTCATCACGTCTGCCTCAAGAAAACGATATCGTCCCTCGCTGGGAAGATTGAATAATGAGCAATAGCGCTGAGTGGAAAGATCGTCGAGCATCAGGAC
>Ga0163162_10007599_pt1 | contig 10553 bp, 9 predicted proteins | sample S55metaG_FD_115310 | JGI IMG/M metagenome (GOLD analysis project Ga0163162, IMG submission 115310) | Switchgrass rhizosphere microbial communities from Kellogg Biological Station, Michigan, USA - S5-5 metaG | ecosystem: Host-associated > Plants > Roots > Rhizosphere > Soil | place: USA: Michigan...
AGGCGGTAAAGTCCGATCCATCGCCCAGTGCTTTCACTTCGAGATCGCTGCGCTTACGGGTAGAGCTGCGCTCTTCTGCATCTTTCGCCTTGGCGATACTGGCCAGATGGGAGCGTTGAAATACCGACATACGAGTTTCCGGGTCCTGCACATCGCGCGCGACCCCGCTAATGAAAGTCTGCAGGTCCTGCGTCCCGCCGGGGAACATGAATCCCCTGTCATTGCCATCGGAGTTGACGTACGCGACTGCATGAGCTTTGAGCTCATCGACGTGGGCCTCGACCCACTCCACCGATCCGAGCAATCCCGGCTCTTCTCCGTCCCACGCGCAATATATAATGGAACGCTTCGGCGTCCAGCCCTGGCGATGTAGTTCTCCCAGCATGCGCGCTTCTTCGAGCACCGCGGCCATGCCGGAAATCGGATCCGAGGCGCCATTCACCCAAGCGTCATGATGATTGCCGCGTAGCACCCAATACTGATCGTCTGATCCGTGCAAAGTTGCGATGACGTTGTAGAGAGGCTTGACGTCCCAGTTGGAAACAACTTTCAGATGAACTTGCGCCGGCCCCGGGCCGATGTGATAGGTAATCGCCAACGCGCCGCGCCAACTCTCCGGCGCAACCGGTCCCTTCAGCGCCGAGAGCAGTGGAAGCGCGTCAGCATACGAAATCGGAAGCACGGGGATTTTGGTAATCGTCTTCGCTTCTTTCACCGAAAGGCGTTTCGCATCTGCTGTGGCAGCCACCCCGGGCGTCAGAGGATCTCCCGGATAGTCGGTGTCCATTACGCTGCCGCGCTGCACGCCCTCCCGCGGCCGCCATCCTCCGGCAGGATAATCGTCGCCTTTGTAGTAGCCGTCGCCTTCGGGATCCGAATAGATGATGCAGCCTATGGCTCCGTGCTCACCCGCAACTTTGGGCTTAATGCCACGCCAGCCGGATCCGTACCGGGCGATCACGATAGCGCCCTTGACGGAAATCCCCAGGCGATCAAGCTGATCGTAGTCCTCGCGATTGCCGTAGTTCACATACACCAACGGGGCGGTTACGTCTCCATCGATGGAATACGCGTTGTAAGTCGGCAGTTGCTCGGCAGTCTGACCGCTGGTGGGATCAATGGACAGCACCGGTTCCTGCAGCTTGGCCTGAAATTTACTCGGCTGCAGCATTTCAACGACTCGAACTTTTGGCGTCGGAAACAGCGCATTGAAGACTTCGATCTTCGCGTCGAATCCCCACTCTTTGAATTTAGCGAGCATCCATTCGGCGTTGTCCGTGTCGTACGGCGAGCCAACGTGATGCGGACGCGCACTCAAGCGGCGCATGTTCTCGCGAATATTGTCGGGTACAATTCCAACCTGAAATTTCTTTTCCCAATCACTTTCGATCGCCGCACTGGGTGCGCTGTATCCCGTAAGGCCGGGGGATGTCGGAACCGCGGGTGCCTGTCCTTGCCCGGACTGGGCTGAAATCAGTTGGGTCACGGCGAGCAGTGAACCGCAAATCCACCGAAGTGTCATGAATTCCTCTCGATATGAAATGGATAGAAACAGCGGGAAAGCGGCGCCAAGGGTCTTAGCTAAGCCTCAAGTGTAGAAAACGTCTCAGCATTTTAGTATTGAACAAAAATGACCAGCCACTATACCCGGCTGATCCCTTCAATTCTACCCTCACACAGCGTTTTCTTCAGATCGAATGATCAACGGCCCAGGCTCATCGATCCCAATTCTTCGGTTAGGGAACACAAAACTTTACGATGGAATATCCTAAGGGCGATCTCTAACGCTCCTTCAGGTGCTCATGAAGCGTCGCGACTTCGTTAAATCGTCCGTTCTTACTGTAGGTAGCGCCTTCATGCCAAAATCCCTGACGGCTTTCTCCCTCGACAAGCCTGCACCCGATCCGAGTGTCAAGCGCGTCCTTGTCATGTCTAAGTGTCACTTCGACGCCGGGTTTATCGACACTCAAACCGCCGTCGTCCATCGCTATTTTTCGCAGCACTTTCCGCAGGCCATGGCGACAGCCGAACAGTCCCGTGAGTCCGGAACTCATCGTTATGTTTGGACCACCGGTTCCTGGCTTCTCTACGAATATCTCGAGCAAGCCTCGGTGCAGGATCGACGCCGCATGGAACAAGCTATCTCTCAAGGCGACATTACCTGGCATGCCATCCCCTTCAGTTGGCAAAGCGAAATGATGGACGCCGACATGATTTCCGCCAGCATTTCTCTATCGCACTCGCTTGATGCGCGCTTTGGCCGGGTCACCACATGCGCCAAAATGACCGATGTTCCCGGCCACACTCGCGGCATCATCAACCCACTCGCCTCACAGGGGGTAAAGTTTCTCGACATCGGAGTCAACGACGCCAGCACCCCCGCCGAACTTCCGCCCATCTTCCTATGGAAAGATTCCCGAGGCTCATCGCTCGTTGTCATGTACCACCACAGCTACGGTAGCGTCCTACATGTACCGGGCTCCGACCTCGCTGTTGCCATCGTGGTACGTGACGACAACAGCGGCCCGCACCCTCTCGCTGAAATCGAAGACATTTACCTCGCCTTGGGCAGCCAATTTCCTGACGCAAAGATCAAAGCGACCGGACCCACGGAAATCGCCGACGCCGTCCAGCCCTTTCGCCAGAATCTTCCCACCATCGATCAGGAAATCGGAGATACATGGATTTACGGAGTAGGCAGCGATCCCGTGAAAGTCGCACGGTATCGAGAGCTGGCGCGTCTTCGTCGTTCCTGGATCGCGAGTGGCAGGTTTAAGTCTGGCGACGTTACTGACGTCGCTCTGCTGCGAAAGTTTTTGCTCGAAGCTGAACACACCTGGGGTACCGACACCAAAACCTGGCTCGACTTCGATCACTACATCCCTCGTCTTTCTTCGGCGGAAATGCCGAAGTCCTGGCCAACGGAAATGTGGAATTCTGTGAAGCAGCGGGATTAGCAGGCGCTGCAGGCGTCGTCTACGAAGTGACCCAGGACAGCAATGCTCAAACCGTCTGGCAAATGCAGACTACTGGGCTATTCGCTTACCGTGGACAGAGGATTCCGAGTCTATATCCGGGGGTGCAGTGGTGACGCATAGTAGGACAGGTTCACAATCTTCGGAGATTGTCATTCCGAAGCGCGGTACGCGCGAGGAATCTGCTGTTACGCCGCCGGAAATAAGCAGAATCCTCGCCGATAAACCGGCTTCGGAATGACAAGGAATGTGGTTGTGTTGCCCTAACTGCAGCATCCCGAGTTAAGGCGCTGCCTGCATCTCGCGGCTGACCTGTTCTGCAGCCGCCAGCACTCGAAGCGTATTCTCTCCCAGAATTTTTCGGATATCCACTTCCGAGTATCCCTTCTTGAGCAGAGCATCGGTGATTTGCGGCAGATGGGTCACGTCATCCATTCCTTCCGGCATGGATGCGCCATCAAAATCGGAGCCCAATCCAACGTGATCGGCGCCGACAAGTTTGACCGCGTGATCGATGTGATCAACGATCCGCTCCCAGGAAACATGGGGTAATTTGCCTTCAGCAGTGGCTTGCTTCTCCTGCTCCGCCAACTTCTCTCCTATGCAGGCATCATCGTCGCCACACTGCTTTTTGAGTTTGTCCATCATCTCCACGACGCCCCCTGACCATTTGTCCGAGGCGTCTTTGTAAGCCTGATCGATAAAACTCTTTTCGTAATTAATCTGGATGACGCCACCCTTCGCCGCCAAGGCTTTAATCATGTCGTCAGTCATGTTGCGGGCGTGATTGCACAACAAGCGGCACGAAGAGTGCGAAGCAATCAGGGGAGCCTTACTGACCGCGAGCGCGTCGTAGAAGGTCTTGTCGGAGACGTGAGAGATATCAACCATTATTCCCTGGCGGTTCATCTCGCGGACAATGTCTTTGCCGTAGTCGGTGAGGCCGTTGTGAGCGGGCTTGTCGGTTGAGGAGTCAGCCCATTCGTCATTGTAGAAGTGGGAGAGCGTCATGTAGCGGACGCCAAGTTCGCTGTAGATACGGACCATGCGGATGTCGTTTCCCAGCATATGTCCGCCTTCAATGCCCATCAGGACAGCGATCTTTTTTTCCTTATGCGCACGCCGCACATCATCAGCGGTGCGGGCGAAGGCTAGATCTTTGGAATTCTTCCGGACGTTTTGCTGCACAGCATCGATCTGGTCGAGAGCTTTTTGAATGGCGGGCGGCCCCATGGTGCGCCCGTCAATCCATATGGAAAAGAAAATGGCGCCTAGCCCGCCTTCGCGCATGCGAGGGATGTCAATGTGCCCGGTAGCGTTGCGCGCTCCAAGATCGAAATCTTTGGAGAAGAGGCGTTGCGTGGTGTCGTCATGAGTATCCACGACAATGGAGGAGAAATGAAGTTTGCGGGCCTGATCAGAAATCGAACTAGAACCGGCGGGCGCGGAAATCAGTAAGGCTACGGCGCCGAAAAGACAAATAAGCAAAGTGACGAGCGAGCGGATCATCAATCCTCCGGAGAGTCTGCGTTAGCTACCGACCGAACTCTACTTCCACAATCGCGAACCACGTGGGCGTTTGGATCATCCAAGGCCGCTACAGTTTTACCAGAGTTGGCTGGTTTCAACAGCACTTCAACTGCCCGTCCCAGGTTGCATTTGAAGTAACGTAGACGATGCGGGCTTGCTCGGCATAGGATGTTCCCGGCCTGTTCTCGAGTTCATTTCTGGACAACCGGAAGAGCTGCACTGGAGGGTGATCAATCATGAGAATTGCCCATCGGACTGTGAAGGCGGCTCGGTTCACGGTGTTTATTTTCCTCGTTGCGGTTTCGTTTGCAGCCGGCCAGGAAAGCGCCACGCTGCGCCAGCGATTCACCAACCAGGACGTCATCGAGATGGCGAAGCTGGGACTCTCCGATGACGTGATCATCGCCAAGATTCGCCAGGCATACCAGGGGGGAACGGATGCGGTCAGCTTTGATACCAGCGTGGATGGATTGAAGTCACTGAAAGCCGCAAATGTTCCAGACTCCGTGATTAAAGTGATGATTAACCCCGCCCCTCCGCCGGCATCTATTGTCGCGGGTACGGGTCCGATGTCGGTCGATCCGAATCTTCCTCCGCCCGAGGTGGGCGTGTATTGGTGGGACCAGGGCCAGTTTGTTCGTCTCCAAGGACAGGCGGTGACCAACACAAAGACCGGCGGCAAGGCCGGGAGCTTCTTTTCGAACGGGCTGAGAAATCAGCACTGGGACGCGACGATTGCGGGGAACACGTCGAAAAATGTTGTCCGGGACCGCCAGCCGATGTTCTACCTGTACGTTCCCGATGGGGATGACTCATCCGACTACGTGTTGATCAAGTTGAACAAGAAGAGCGATCACAGGGAATTCCAGATCGGGTCCTTCGGCGGCATTACCGGCGGCAAGTCTGGCGTACAAAAAGAAAAAGAAATCACATTCCACGCCGAACACGTCGGAATCAGAATATACAAGGTCACGTTACAGCAGGGAGGCTTGAATCCGGGGGAATACGCATTCTTCATGGGCACGGGCCAGAGCAATACAATGGCAGGCGCTCACGGCGGCAACCGGTCCGGAGGATCGGCCTCCGGCAGGGTTTGGGATTTCACGATTCCGGAGTGAATCCGCCTTATTTTCTGACTCGTGTGACCGCATCGGAGCCGGCCTCAGTCCAATTGACGGACCGGCGTTTTCGCCTTTAGATCCCGAGGCAGGACTCCAGGTTGATAGAGAGCTTGTGCGAAATTTCCATCACTTTCAGCCGGCATTTCGCGCCGTGATCAGGTCGCGAACGAATTTCAAATTACGGCGCATGTCCGCTTCGACCGATACCGGACATTCAGTCTCGAGTTGGGCCCAGCCATCGAAACCGATGTCGGCGAGAGCGTCGATCACTGCTTTGAAATCGATCGTCCCTTCGCCGAGGTAGTGTGGATTGTCCTTCAGGTGTACCTCGCAGATGCGTTTGCCGCCTAACCAGCGGATCTCTTCCACCACGTTGAAACCGCCCTTGGTGGAGTTGCCCACGTCGTAATAGGTGAGAACGGCCGGCGACTTCGATCGTTCCATGATCCGAACATTGTCACGAGCGGAGATCGTATCTTCGAGGCCCAGAATTACGCCAGACCTCTCAGCAGCCGGCGCGACTTCTTTGAGAATGTCGCCAACTTTGTCCATCTCAGCCGTGGTCTCGAGTGCGCCTTTGCCGAAGAACGGCAGCAACACCACTCGCACCTCCATCGCCTTCGCGATGGGAATACAGTCGGCCACCCAGCGCTGTCCCAGAGGATCCGACTTCAGATAATTACGATGCAGCATCTCGAGGCACAGCGACTCGATCGGCAAACCCACCCGTTTGGACTCGTCGAGAAAAGTCTTTTGCAAGGCCGGATCCGAAAGCGGCAACTTGTCTTCCGTCACCTTGCCGATGCTGACTTGTACACCATCGAAGCCCAGCGATTTGGCCAGGGCGATGGACTCCACCTTGTCTTCCAGTTTCAGGTTCCAGTCGGTGACACCGACTTTGAACTTGACCTTCCCTTTGGCGGCAAACGCTGGTAAGACCGAAGCCGCAACCGTTGCGGAAACGCCCAGTTCGATGAAGCTACGTCGAGTTAGGTTTCGCATGTTTTGAATATCCTACCAGTGCAAGATGATTCTCGATCTGTTACGGAAAACGGTCAGGGGCAAGCACATCAAAAATCATAGCACCGCTTTGGTCGAACGCGGTTCCAGTGTCCGGCACCCAAATGATTCAACCCGGACGGTTGGAATGCGGTTGCCGCATAAATCTAACTTATTCGAAGGAAGCAAAAGGTGTATCCTCATCGAAAAACATGAACACTACACACTGGAAATTACTGCCCTTCGCAACACTATTGACACTGACCGCACACCTTTGTGCCCAACAGACCGCGTCGCCTCAGGACGCGCAAAGACCAGCAGCCACATCGCCCGCCGGGCCGAAACATCAAGACACGGAAGTGTGGGAGCCAGAACCAGCGGTGGTGACACCGGGCGCCGTTAATACCGCACCTCCGTCCGACGCAATCGTCTTGTTTGACGGCAAGAATCTTGATGAGTGGGTATCGGCCAAGGACAAGTCGCCGGCCCAATGGATTGTCGCCGACGGTGTACTGACCGTAAACAAAAGCGCCGGCAACATCGAAACCAGGCGAACTTTTCGCAACTATCAGTTACACATTGAGTGGAGAATTCCCGAAAACATTACCGGCACCGACCAGGCCCGTGGCAACAGCGGCGTGTTTCTTGCCTCCACCGGACCCGGAGACGCCGGCTATGAGTTGCAGGTCCTCGATTCCTACAAGAACAAGACTTACGTAAATGGGCAGGCGGGCAGCATCTACAAGCAGGGTATTCCGCTGGTCAATCCGAACCGCAAGCCTGGGGAGTGGCAGACTTATGACGTAGTGTGGACCGCGCCGATATTCAACACCGACGGCTCGCTGAAAACACCGGCGTATGTCACGGTGTTTTTCAACGGCGTGCTGGTGCAGAATCACTTTGAACTGAAGGGTGAAACCCTGTATATCGGCCAGCCATTTTATAAGAAGTACGACGCGGCGCCGATCAAACTACAGGCGCATGGCGACCATAGCGAGCCCATCAGCTTCCGCAATATTTGGGTCAGGCCACTGAACTAGGAACCGGAATGACCGGACATTCGACTACTCCGCGTCCTGCACACAGGAACCCAAGTCCGGCGGAGCGGTCCATGCCGGGCGACGTAAGCAGGAACGTGCCGTGTTCGTTCAGTTTGTATACCTGGGAAAAATACCAGATGTATGGGCAGCGAATCGCCGCAGCCAGCCTTCGGGGAGGCTAATTACCCACACCAGTATTGATTTTATATTTGGTGCCGGGAGGGGGGCGAACCCCCAAGGTACTAAGTACCGGCGGATTTTGAGTTCACAGGCGGGTTCTGACCCGTTTGGAAAATTTTCTACCGTACTCCTCTTTTCAACGTATTACAAGACTACCGATCGGATCAGTCCTGCTTGGAAATGATTCGTTTTGAACATGGAATTACTACAGTTTTACTACAGTGCATTCAGTCTGAGCCGGCTCATTCATCGTTGCGCCGCCGGCACAACCAACTCGAGCCCTTGTTAGAGAGCCTTGCCAGGCTGCGTGATAGTTTTCACCTTTTCGGTTGCGTTAGCCAGGCTGCGGGCCGCATGAGCCGATCTCGATTGCGTGCGGAAACGCGCGGGAGGAACCGTGAACTCCCGTTTAAACGCACGGTTGAAAGCAGCTTCGGACTCATAGCCCGCTTCAACCGCGATCTGAGCCACCGAGTAACTGGTTGAAGCCAGCATCTGCGCACCGAGTTGGAGACGCCAGCGCGTCAGGTACGCCATTGGAGGTTCATTGAGGTAATGCCGGAAGCGCTGCGCCAGTACCGAGCGTGATAGTCCAGCTTCTTGAGCCAACGTGCCAATCGTCCACGGATGGGCAGGGTTGCGGTGCATCAAAGCCAGCGTTTTTCCGATTTCTGGGTCCCGGGCGCCGGCCAGCCAGCCAATCTGTTCCCGTGGCAGGTGCGCAATGTTCAACCGCAGTGTCTCGATAAATAAGACCTCCGACAGTTTTGCCAGAACAGCCTCTCCCCCGGCTTGGAAAGCGTCCGCTTGGTCTACGGAAAGCGGATCGAGTTTTCCAACCACCTGCCCGAAGCATCGTTGCGAATGCTGACTTTGAAGACCGGTGGTAGACCGCTGAGAAAGACTCGGCTCAGGCGCGGCTGACATGCCATGTAGCCGCACACGAATTTCGTAACGTCTCCTCCGCCACCCGCGCGCGCCAACCTTAACCCCTGGGAGAAAATCCGGGCTAGTTCCTGCGACAGATCTACACTGCCGATCGGCCTACCGTTCTCAATAATATGCGGGTCCCCGTGCGGAAAGATCACCACGTCACCGGCATCGAGAGTTAGCCGCTCGCCACCTTCCACATGAGCAGACGCGCGCCCCTCCGTGAGCAAGTGATAGATAATCACGTGCTCCGCGCCCGCAGCCACGAAGGGTGCGACGTTGCATGATGCTGGCGAGCGAAAGCTCCATGGAGCAGAAAACTCTCCGTTGTAGAACATTGCTCCCTGGAGTTTCACCACTTTCAATACTTCAGACAGCACGTCCATATCAGTCTCCCGCAGAACATCGGCAAACCTTTCCGGACTCTGGAGCAAGCCATCATACGGCAGTTGCGTCGTGGACAAGAAAGCCGGACGCATGGACAAGTGGCGTACGAATCTTGCTGCATAGTAGCTACGTCGAAACAATAGACAAAGCAGAGCATCGCTGGTCGACTCAAAATTCAAACATACGGAGGATGGAATATGACAGTGATTCAAGAGAAACCAGTCAAGGAAGTCGTCGCCCGCGAGCCTCAGCCCCATTCACCGGCCTTACGAGTGACCAAGGTGGCCGAATCCGATCCCACGAGGTACTTGCGTATCGCATTGCGGTTGGTGGGTGTGACCTTCATCGCTGGGATTTACACATTCGTAAACGTTTGGCCGTCCGGTTGGTCCTGGCACGCCGGACAGTCGCATCACTTGCCGCATTACCTGCAGATGATTTTAGGGGTTTACGCAACGCTGGGCGTGTTTCTGTTGATTGCGAGCCGCAATCCGCTTGCACACTTAAGCCTTATCTGGTTCACGGTATGGTCCAGCGTCGCGCACGCAGGAATCATGGCGGCACAAGCTTTGGCGAACCCTGAGCAGATAGCACACCTTTGGGGTGACGTCCCGGCACTACTTGTTGTCGCTGCGGCCCTTGCGTTTCTTACGCCACGAGGGACAGTAGCGACCGCGCTTGCCGCAGGCAAGAAGTAAATACATGAAGTAAATGCGTAAAGATACCGGAGGAAAACATGAGCACAACTACAACTGCAGTGGATATCGATATTCTGAAGACACGCCTGAAGGAAACCTGGACGGCTGGAGACTACGACCGCTTCTCGCGTTACATGGAGCAAGGCGCACGCATTTTTTACGAACAATTGGAGATTCCCGCTGGATGCCAGCTGCTCGATGTAGCTTGCGGCTCAGGTCAGGTCGCGCTCTGGGCTGCGCGCGATGGAGTGAACGTTACCGGAGTGGACATCGCGCCGAACTTGATACAACGTGCGCAGGCGCGCAGTCGGGCGCGCATCATTAAGCTGAACAAGTTCGACGCTGCAACCATTGAAAATTACGAGAAGCAAGAGGCGGCCGCTGCCACATCTGGCGGCGGGTACTTGCGCATCGCATGTACCCTCTGTGATTACTTCCGCATTGCCGACCACCCTGCCCGATCGGGCTGGCCTATTCGCGCGGGACAACGTGCTGCAAAGAAGGTAGCCAGGAGAGTGCCGCGGCTGTCATTTAGGCGCGTGTACCCTCTGTACCAGCGCTTGAAAGCGCCGATCACTGCGCAACTCAACAAAATGTGGGTCCTTCCCGATTCCGATCAGGTCACTCACCTGAATCTCCTGGGCTTTTTCCAGCCAGTACAGTGCATTTTCCTTATCCCCCAACCCGGAAAAC
>Ga0163162_10007603_pt1 | contig 10551 bp, 10 predicted proteins | sample S55metaG_FD_115310 | JGI IMG/M metagenome (GOLD analysis project Ga0163162, IMG submission 115310) | Switchgrass rhizosphere microbial communities from Kellogg Biological Station, Michigan, USA - S5-5 metaG | ecosystem: Host-associated > Plants > Roots > Rhizosphere > Soil | place: USA...
CATCAAATATTTTATCAACAAATAATGAATGCCAATTTACAGTAACTTTAAACGTTACGCTAATCTGGTACGCAGGTTGCATATCAATGAACACACTAATTACACTTCTTCATGAAACTTCATATTGAAAATCGTGTTAGAGCCGGATATATCGTTGTATTTTTTTTATTAAGCCTCTCTTATTTGTCATTCTTTATTGCCAACAATCAATTAACAGAGCAAACAGATGAGTTGAAACACAATAACCAAGTTATTAATAAGCTTGAATTTCTTCTCTCTTATGTAAAAGATGCAGAAACCGGGGTACGTGGTTTTGTTGCAGTAAAAGATATACGATTTCTTGATGTATATGATTCAAGCTTTAAACAATTGAAACCTGTTTTTGTTGATCTGAAAAATTTACTGAAAAATAATCCGGTTGAATTAAGCAGGCTTGAAACACTCAAAGCCCGTATAAATGAAAAATACAGAATCTTAAATATCGGTGTTGAGATTTTTAAGAGCAACGGTATGCAAATGACAGACACACTTAAAACACTTGCATATCATGGTAAAGAAATTATGGATACAATACGTTCTATGGTTAATGCAATGGAAGTAAATGAAAATTCTTTGCTTGAGGAAAGAACAAAAAAGATGGAAGATGTGCTTAATACGCTTAATATAATAATATTAAGCTCTATTGTTATTGCAGTGGTTCTTGCTATTTATTCCATGCTTATTTATAACAGGGAAAACAGGGATAAAAAAATTGCAGCAGCAAATGCAGCAACATACCGTAACGAGCTTGAAAAAAGAGTGGAAGAATTGAATAAAGCAAATATCGAATTAAAAGAATTAAAGAGTATAGAAAAATTTGCAGCAAGCGGTCGTATAGCAAGGCAAATGGCTCACGAAATAAGAAATCCTCTTACCAATATTGGCCTTGCATGTGAGCAATTAAGAACTGATGCAAATAATGATAATGGTGTAATCTTTTTTGATATAATAGATCGTAATGCAAAACGTATAAATCAGCTTGTATCTGATTTGCTCAATTCCACCAGATTTACTCAACTGCAGGTAGAAGATATTAATATTAATGTGTTAATAAATGAAGTATTGGAAAATGCAAATGACAGGCTGGAATTAAAGTCAATACAACTGCAAAAGAATTTTGGAGACGGAATACCTAAAGTATCAGTAGATAAAGAAAGAATGAAAATTGCATTATTGAACATTATTGTAAATGCTATTGAAGCTATGGACACAGAAAAAGGTATTTTAACCATAACCACATGTGCTGTAAATAATAAGTGTTGTGTAAAAATTGCTGATAATGGTAAAGGCATAAATAAAGAAGAGCTTGGCAAAATATTTGAACCATATTTTACAAGTAAATCAAAGGGTACAGGCTTAGGGCTTACTTCCACACAAAATATAATTTTTAATCACCAGGGAACTATTGATGTAGAAAGTGAGGAGGGAAAAGGCTCTACATTTATAATTACCCTAAATTTTGCCAGTATTAACTGAGCAAAAAATTTCTGGCAATGTTTTTTCTATAGTAGAAGAGGAATCTTTAAGCATTCACAATTATTATTTAAAACAAAACTTATGAACACAACATCGATAAGTGAAATGACCACTTTAAGCAGCATACTTGAAAAATTACGCTTAAAAAAGATGGATAACGAATTTCGCTGGAGCAACGAAGGTTTCTCTGCAGGTAAAGGTAAATTTTATCAACCGGAAGAACTAACAATCATAAAAACATTTCGTTTTGAAGGCGATTCTGACCCTGCCGATTCTTCAATTCTATATTTAATTGAAGGAAATGATGGTCTTATTGGTTATAGCCTGGATTCATATGGCGCATATAGTGATCATGAAGATGAGGAAGGTTATGATAATTTTATACGGCAGGTAAAAGTTGAGAACAGGGATGATCAATTGACCTTTGAACTGTAATATTTAAATAACGACTCCTTCAATTTTTGAAGGAGTTTTTTATTTGTAGCCAGCTGTTGTATTTTATGGGATCAACTGTTGCGTCGCACTCTTCAGCGCCTAATTCACCAGTGAGCCAATTTATCGTTTGCTTTTAAAAAATTCTTTGATCAAAGCAGTGCATTCAGTTTCTAATACTCCTTTAACGATTTCTGTTTTGGGATGAAAGGGTACTTCACCGGAACTACTATTTTGCGGGGTGTTTTCAACATATCTACGGTAGCCGTTTTTTATATCATCTGCGCCATAAACAATTTTGCTGATCTTGCTCCAATATAATGCACCACTACACATAAGACATGGCTCTATGGTAACATACAAGGATGCATCAGGTAAATATTTCGATCCAAGATAATTGCATGCCGCAGTTATAACGAGTATTTCAGCGTGGGCTGTTGGATCATTAAGCAACTCCACCTGGTTATGAGCTCTTGCAACAATCTTGTTATTAATAACAATTACGGCACCAATAGGCACTTCATCTGCCTCATAAGCTTTTTGAGCTTCTTTCAAGGCCTGTTGCATAAAATATTCATCACTCATTGGTAACATGCGGCTAAAGATATGAAAAGACCCAAATGCAGGTACGCGTTATTCTTTATAGAAATAAAACAGGCAAATGCATTTTTGTTTTTGATTTATTTTTTCTACTTTCAAAACTCACAACCGTAATTATGCAAAACCTTTTTCAACCAGAATCCGCCACTGGTATTATAATGCGTATTGCACGGCTTCAACCTTCTGCAAAATCTTTGTGGGGGAAAATGAATGTATCTCAAATGCTTGCTCATTGTAAAGCGCCTCTGCAGGTAGCGCTTGGCGACAAAAATCTAAAACATAGTTTTATTGGCTGGCTGTTTGGTAAAACAGCTAAAAAGCAAATGCTTAAAGAAGCCCCATTTAAACGAAACTTGCCCACAGATGCAAGTTTTGTTGTAAGAGACGAACGTAATTTTTCCCTGGAGCAGGATGAATTACTAAATCTCATTAAACGTTTTTCTGAGACAGAACCGGAAACCGTTGCAGCAAGAGTACATCCGTTCTTTGGAAAGATGACCACTGATGAATGGGGAATTCTTCAATGGAAGCATCTCGATCATCATTTAAAGCAATTCGGGGTATAAGTTTGAAATTCCGGAGCCCAAGTGTGCGACGCAAGAGGCGATGCCATAACTACTACAGCTAAGTAAATGCATAATAAAAAATGCAGTCTAATGAGACCGCATTTTCTATTATGCAACAAAAACAAATTAAAAATGATAGGTTGCTGCAAGGATTCCGCTAACAGTGCTCTTGGTACCTGTACCATCACTCTTCTCAAATATTTCTTCAGAAGAATTATCGAGCCTTATTTCCGGTATAATAGTGAGATTACCGATCTTGATATTTGTAGAAAATGTAAGATCAAAAATGCTGCTCGGCATGTCTCCAATTGCAAGGAGGCCTTTTTTGTTATCAAAATATTCGCCGCGTAATGTGAAACCCACTTTACTTGTTGGATCGAGATTTAAATAAAGTGCAGAACCCCACCAGCTTTTGCTATCACCGCTATCAGGTTTAGAAGAAGAGACAGTGCCATTATAACCAATGCTGAATTTATCTGTTACAGCACCTGTTACAACTAAATCAAATTGGTTTACTGAACCTTCGCTTCCCCAATTAGCACCCTGAAAATTCAGGTAGCTTTTTAGTTTTCCATTTTTTGTTCCTGTGCTAAATTGTGCGATAACATATTTTGTTGTAGAAGTGGTGGTTGAATTATCTGTTGGGTTAGCGATACCTACCATAAAAGCAGATGTGCCACCTAAAGAAACATCTGCCTTTAAACCAGTGTGGAAGAATGGACCATAAGAGAACATATAATCCATGCTGTAGTTCCTGTTAAGATAAGCATCAACCAATTCATAGCCTACGTGAGTAGCCCATTTACCCATGGTAAGTTTGAATTTGTCAGTTACCGCATAGCTTACATACAACTGCTTAATGTCTGCAAGAGAGAAAAATGAATTATTTACCCCGTCATTGTAAGAAAAATCCTGGGTCCTTCTTCCAAAACCAAGATCTACAAAAGCATTTGCTTTTCCAAAACTGTGGGCTGCCTGTATACTTGCCATACCAAGTTCAAAAGAGTTTTGCGAATTGGTAAAGCTGGTGTAATTGTTTGTTCCACCATCAGGGGGATTAGAGAAATTGTACCTGTAATAAACATCCACAGAACCTGTAATAGTTACAGGGGGAGGGGTTTCAGCCGCAGAATCGGACTGCGAAAATGCAGATGCAAAAATCACCATTGAAATGGCTGTAATAAAAGTTTTCTTTAGCATGTAACTTGATTTAAGCGTTAAACAATAGTTCCTCGGTATTTTAATTTCATATGGTGGGGTGTAACTCTTGTTACCACTTAATCAGACAATCGTTATTTTTTATATCTGTTGGTTAAATCTGATTTTGGATTTTAGTACGGGTAATAATATTACTTGACGTCTTTAGTTGCGATGCAATCCTTTCAACTGCATGGCAAAAAGCATCCAAATATTTTTTCTATATAGTTAGAATGAACAAAAAAGAGGCTCATAGGAAATAAGCCTCTTTGGAATTTGAGAAACTATTCGTGCTCAACCATTTTCTCTGATATTACACCATTAGTTGTCACCAATAATGTTCCCTGTAAATATTTTTCATCATGCTGACTAGCGTCAAGACCCAGATCTTCTTCTTCTTCAGTTACACGCAAAGGCAATATAAAGTCTATGAATTTGAAAATAAGAAAGGAAACTACAAAGCTGTAAGAAACTGCAATAAGCATCGCTTTCACCTGTGTAAAGAAGAAGGCGGGATTCCCATAAAAAAGACCGTCATTGCCTGCGGGATTAACTGTTTTGGTTGCAAAAATACCCGTCATCAACATTCCAACCATACCACCAATACCATGACATGGAAACACATCTAATGTATCGTCCAACGTGGATTTAGATTTAATGTAAACAGCAAAATTGGAGATTATAGCAGCAACAACACCTATAAATATACTTTGGGGTATTGCCACAAAACCAGCAGCAGGAGTAATTGCAACCAAACCTACAACGGCACCTATACAGAAGCCCAGCACAGATGGTTTTTTGCCTTTCAGTACGTCAAAAAACATCCATGAAAGACCTGCAGCAGCTGCAGCTGTATTTGTCGTAGCAAATGCAGAAACAGAAAGAGCATTAGCTGCGGCTGCAGAACCTGCATTAAAACCAAACCATCCAAACCATAATAAACCTGTACCAATAAGTACATAAGGAATATTTGCAGGCGGTATTTCTTTGTGGGCTATATGTACTTTTCTACGTTTTAGAACCATCGCACCAGCCAAAGCAGCGCAGCCCGCAGAAATATGTACGACAGTACCACCGGCAAAATCCAGAGCTCCCATTTTTGCCAGAAAGCCATCGGGGTGCCATGACCAGTGTGCAAGTGGTGCATATACGAGTACGCAAAATAATACGCTAAAAAGCACGTACGCGGTAAATTTTATACGTTCAGCAACAGCCCCTACAACTAGTCCGGGTGTTATAACTGCAAACATTAACTGGAATAAAGCAAAAAGAGTTAAAGGTATTGTTGGGGCTAAACTCCATGGAGCGCCAGAAGCAATGCCCTTAAAAAATAAGTGGTCCATAGGGTTGCCTATAAAACCGCCTATATCAGATCCAAAACACAAACTATAACCTACCACTACCCAAATCACGCTAACTATACCTGCGGCAATCAAGCTTTTGATCATTGTTGATAGCACGTTCTTCCTGTGAACCATGCCTCCGTAGAAGAAGGCTAACCCCGGTGTCATTAAGAAAACCAATGCTGTGGCCACAATTAACCATGCTGTATCAGCTGCATTATATTTTCCGTCATCATTAAAGGAAGGAAGTGAAGGAATGAAAATACTAGTTAGTGCAACTAGTGCTAAAATTAAAAAAGGTGCGATTTGCTTAAAGCTGACTTTTTTCATTGCGGGAAGTGTTTATATATTATAAATAAAAACATACAATATTTATGTCGTAAAAGTAATGCTTTATTCAAAAAAATATGAAAAGTAACCCAGTTTTTTTGCACATTTTCTGAATATTACTTAAGTTTTCTAAATGTTTTTTACGTATTTCATTGAAAACCTAGCGATTTTAAAAATATATTATTTTTTATAATGAATATATAAAAGATAAAAACTCAGAAAATAAAACCCTGTTTATTCTTTTTTGCGTAGATAATTGTTGCATTATTTGGCTAGGAAAGTATTTTAAACTTGCGGGGTTTTTTAAGATGAACACGGGGCTGCTTTATGGCAGCCCTTTTTTATTAGATTTGTCAAAAAAATTGAAACTGAAACTTTTAGGTTTTATACCAGGTATTGTTTGGTTTTTAGTTGTTTTTATATTACTGATAATGCCTGGCTCAGACATTCCTTCCAATGATTTCTTCGATCTTATTTACTTTGATAAATGGGTACATATAGGACTTTTTGGCTTCCTGACCTTTTTTTGGCAATATCCTTTTTCAATTGCAAATAGAAAATCTATTAAGGTGATGCTTATTATCGCCATTTTGGTACTGGCATATGGTGTAGCAATGGAATTCGTTCAAAAATATTTTACAACAACCCGAACTTTTGACGTTACGGATATAATGGCAGATGCGACCGGTGTTATAATAGCAATACTTATTTTCAGAAGGAATTTAAAAAAATAAGCCCCTGTGGAAACAGGGGCCGCAACCAAAACTAACTGCTTATGAGAAAATTGACTAAATTGATTTCTTATTATAATAAACAAATGAAATGCCAGAATCTTTTCTACTTTGTTAACTACCTCCTAAACTCTTTTTACACTTGCTTTCATTTCATTTATAGATGCAAATTTCCTTCATAGTTTAATAAGAAAATGTTAAGTAAACGTCTTATTCTTGTTAATCAATTTACGATTTATAGAATGATCATATATCCAAGCGTGACAGTTGCTGCACCAGTGTTATTTTTTCCGTTTGCCTCATCTTTCTGGATAGGAATAAAACCATAGTTCCCTCCTACAGAAAATTGCAATTTACTTTCATTGGCGAAAAGTATGGAAACACCAATGCCACCTTGTATGCCGAAATTGAATTTTTTTATTTCACTTTTTATATCGGTTGTTGCATCAAAGGAAACTGGTGCAGGTAAAAATGGTTGTGTAAGCCCTTCATCAAAGTATATATTACTGGTTCCTTTAGTTACGCTTTTCGCACTCAAAAGATAACCTGCATAAGGTCCGGCATCCACAAAAAAAGCGAATTTATCAGCAAATGGAAAATCAACTTTCAAAAGAATTGGTAATTCAAGGTAAGTAAGATTAGCCTTATTATCGTACACTGCATATATATATGGGGGTACATGGGTTCCGGGTGGAAAATAAGCAACAAAAGGTTCGCTTGCAATTGCCTGCAACCCATTTTTCTTACCGCCCTGGGAAGAATAATTTAATTCGGCTTGTATTAAAAAGTGATCACTGAGTCCAAATTCTGCAATTGCCCCAAAATAAGGGCCCAATCCCGAAGACCATCCCTGGCTTACGGGATTATCACCAGATGCTTTAAGATTAGGAATGCTAATTCCTCCCTTCAGCCCCAACCGTACAGATTGTTGCGCATAGCAAAATTTTCCTAAGGTTAACAAAATCAATAAGCAAAAAAATATCCTTTTCATGATTGTACGTTTTATTAAAGATAATAAAGCAATCAATCATTTTGTGATAAGATGAAATTTTGTGAGCCATACTATAGAATATGAATTAGACTTTCGTTGCGTCGCACACTTGTGCTTTATAAAATATATAAGCAATTAAAGATTACTGTTCCGTTATGCACAACAGCATAAGAGTGCGACGCAACGAAGATGCCATGCAATACAAAAGCAGGGGGAAATAAAAACTCAATGTTCTATGGAAACTTTCTAAATAAAGTATAACGAAGAAGTATCTCAAGGAAAATTAAGATAATTCCTGCTATAAGGAATGGAAAAAATTGATTGGTGTAATGATCATAAGTTTTTAGTTGAACTTTTGATTTTTCCAATTGATTAATACTTGCATAAATTTTTTGCAAGGCTGTATTGTCAGCAGCTTGAAAATATTGCCCACCAGTTATTTGCGCAATATCTTTCAATAAATTTTCATTGTACTCAAGCTTTCTTGTTTGAGTAACATTTCCAAGTGGGGATTCAACAACTTCAGAAATTTCTTTATCGCTGCCAATACCAATTGTGTAAATCTTTATTCCATATTGTCTTGCCATTTGCTTTGCAATATCAGGAGGAACAGCGCCACCAACATCAACGCCATCTGTAAGCAAAATGATTACTTTGCTTTTTGATTTGCTGTTACGTAAACGATCAACACTTGTGGCAATGCCGGAACCAATTGCTGTTCCTTCTTCCTGCAAATAACCGCTTTCAATATTATTTATTTGTGCAAGCACAGCATTGTGATCTGGTGTTATAGGACATAATGTAAAACTTGCACTGCTGAATATTACAATTCCAATTCTGTCGCCCGGTCTTTGCTGAACAAATTGCTGGGCAACTTTCTTTGCAGCTTCTAATCTGTTTGGCTGAAAATCTTTTGCAAGCATACTGCCGCTTATATCAAAACATAGAACAATGTCTATGCCTTCTCCTTCTGTTAATTGCTCGGTATATTTTTGTCGAGGTAAAGCCATAGCAATAATTAAAGCAATAATACCAAAGCATCTTAGCACAAATGGAAAATGCAGTAATGATGTTCGTATGTCTTTAACACCTTGTATAAAATGTGTTGTGGTAACAAGCATAGATGCCTGTTTCTTCTTATTACTTCGTATGTATTCATAAATAAGTACGGGCAATAACAGGAGTAAACCTAATACCCATGGATAAGCAAACTCAATATGTTGCAGCCAATTAGTTATCATGCTGCTTTGTTTGTTTTATTTGTTGATCTATATGCTGCAAGGATGCAATGGCAATTGCAATTGTATCTTCTTGTTGTGATGGTGTAGGGATATATTTTGCAAACTTAACTGCATCGATCAAACGAAGTAATTGAAAAAATGAGGTGCGTTTTTTTTCATCCTGCAGGTAAACTATAATTGAGATCATTAATTCATCACTTGTAATATAAGAGGCTTTTATGTGTAACTGCTCCTGGAAATATTCTCTACATATATCGCTAAGCTTGACATAAAATAATTTTACCTGTTCTGCGGTAGTAGTATTTTGTTTTGCAAGCTCTTTTATCTTCTTAATAGCATTTTCAAGAGCACTGGCTTTATAAACAGGTTTAACAGGCTGAAGTTTCTTTTTCTTAAACTGTTTAATAAATAACCAAACCAGTACTGCTAATAAAATAACTGAGATACCAATGACTGCAATGAGAAAATAATCAGGTTTTGTTTTTATTTCCAAAATATCTTTTAAAGGATGGTAATCTTGCAATCCTGAAACATCAACTGGCAGTACATCAATAAAAATAGAATCAGATCCAAGAATTGTTTGCTTACCTGTAACTCTGTCCTGTATTACAACCTGCATAGGAGCTATTGACCATCTTCCCGAATCAAAAGATGTAATGGTTATCTTTTGCAGGTAAGTAGACAATCCATTTATATCAACTGTATCAAGTACATCTTTTTTTACAACCTGTATATGTGGTATGGAGTCATTAAGCGTAAACCATTTTTCAAGGAAAAAATTCTGAGTATTTACATCTTCAAGTTTAAGTTGCACAATAATCTGTTCGCCTATTAAAATTTTTTCTCGGTCCGCTACAACTGAAACTTTCTGCGCAATAGCTGAATAAAAAAATAAAGCGCATGTAAAAAACATACACAATTTTTTAAGGAAATTATTTCTATATACAAGTTTCAATAAACTCACTTTAAAATTATACTGTCTTTTTATTACGCTCTTCTTATAAAAAACTCCTGTAATTTTTTCACGTAGTCTTCACCTGTAGCTATTTGCATAAGATCTGCACCGCCTGCACGAAAAACGGTTTTAGCGTCTTCCATTATTTTATGAAATTGGTTTGTATATCGCTGCCTGATATAAGAATCACTTGTATCAAGCCATACTATATTCCCTGTTTCTGCGTCATGTACCTGTAGCAATCCAACTTTGGGTAATTTTTCATCTTTGGGATCATAGACTTGTACACCAATTACATCATGTCTTTTTGCAGCCACACGCAATGCATCATGATAGCCTGCATCTGCAAAATCACTTAGTATAAAAACAATGCTTTTGTGTTTTGTAGTACTGTTTAAAAACTGCAATGCCTTTTGTATATCTGTCTGTGCAGAATGTGGTCTGTGATTCAGTAACTCTCTTATCATGTACAGCACATGATCCTTACCTTTTCTTGCAGGAATATATTTTTCAACTGTATCACTAAAAAGAATTAGACCTGCCTTATCATTGTTACTAATGGCTGAAAATGCAAGTACAGCACACATTTCCGTTATAAGATCTCTTTTTGTTTGTTTATTGGTGCCAAATAAATTACTTGCACTAACATC
>Ga0163162_10007606_pt1 | contig 10549 bp, 7 predicted proteins | sample S55metaG_FD_115310 | JGI IMG/M metagenome (GOLD analysis project Ga0163162, IMG submission 115310) | Switchgrass rhizosphere microbial communities from Kellogg Biological Station, Michigan, USA - S5-5 metaG | ecosystem: Host-associated > Plants > Roots > Rhizosphere > Soil | place: USA: Michigan...
ACGATCCAGCGCAGCCGCGCCGCCGCCTCCTTGGCGTCCGTGACGACCGGCGCCAGCAGGTGCGGGATCCCCTCGTAGCAGGACAGCTCCAGGCGCTTGGGATCGATCATCAAGAAGCGCACGTCGGCCGGCGTGGCCTTGTAGAGGATCGAGCAGATCATGCCGTTGAGACCGACCGATTTGCCGCTGCCGGTGGCGCCGGCGATCAGCAGGTGCGGCATGGCCGTGAGGTCGGCGACCACCGGCTGGCCCTGCACGTCCTTGCCGAGCGCCAGCGGAAGCTTGCCCTTGGATTCGGCGAACTCCGCGGACACGAAGATCTCGCGCAGATATACGGTGGACTGCGCGTCGTTGGGCACTTCGATCGCCACCGTGCCCCGGCCCGGGATCGGTCCCATGATGCGCACCGACGCGGCCTTCAGCGCCAGCGCCAGATCGTCGGAGAGATTCACGACCCGGCTCACCTTCACGCCGGCCGCCGGCTCGAACTCGTAGGACGTGATGATCGGCCCCGGGCTCACCTGCACGATACGGCCGTCGACCTCGAAGTCCTGGAGCTTGCGTCGCAGGATCTCGGCGTTGTCCTGCAGCTCCTCGCGCGTACGGCGCAGCTCCTCGACCGGGGGCGGCTTCAGCAGTCCCACCGGAGGCAGCTGGAAAGATTGCGCGCCGCCCTTGCCGAAGTCGAACGTCTCCTGCCAGGCGAGGCCCTGCTCCATGAGGCGGCCGCGCGGCAGGCTCGGCTCCACGACGACCGGCAGCGCCGGCTCGACCTCGGCATCCGGCTCGACCGCGATCGCGGGCACCGCGGCGACCGGCGCCAGACGGGGGGACGCCACCTGCGCGGCGCGCTGCCGGCGCAGCTTGGCCAGACGGGCCGTGACCAGCCGGGCGACGGCGACGTACGAGGCCTGGGTGACGAGCAGCACGCCGACCGGCACCGTCGCCAGCAGCAGCAGCCAGGTCCCGACCTGGCCGAGCGTGCTCGAAAAGCCACTCGTGAGCGCCCAGCCCACCCAGCCGCCGGCGGCAAGAATCCCGCCCCGTGTCACGTTCTGGGCGACGAACGTGTCGGAGGCTTGCTGCAGCAGGCCCGCCGCCGCGAGCACGAGCACCGCGATGCCGGCCAGTGGGACCCAGCCGCGCGCGCGCCGCGGCTGCACGAACGCCGAGAGCCCCCAGGCCGCCACCAGGATCGGCAGCAGGAACCCCGCGTAGCCGAGGGCGCGGAACAGCGCCCAACCCAGCCAGGCTCCGACCGGACCGACGCTCGTCCCTTGCTCGGCGGGGCGCAGGCCCGGATCGAAGACCGCCAGCGAGACGGCCGCGAACCCCGCGACGGCCATCGCGAGGATGCCGCGCGCCTCGCGGAGCCATCGGCCATGGTCGCGCGAGCGGCGTGCGCGGCGCGGCCGCGCCGGCGCGGGCCTGGCGGGTATCGGCTTGTCGGGCTCGGCAGAAACGGTCGCGGGCATCAGACCTCCAGGATCATCGGCAGTACGAACGGCTTGCGCTGGAAGCGCTGGTTCACGAACTGGCGGACGGCGGTGCGGACCCGAGCGCTCGTCGCCTCTCGATCCCACGGATCGTCCGATCCCCGCTCGGCGAGCGCGGCCAGCACGGCCGCGCGGATCTCCTCGACGAGGGTCTCGCTCTCCTTGACGTAGAACACGCCGCGCGAGGCGATCTCCGGTCCGGTCACCACGGCGCCCTTGGCGTCCACGGCCAGCGAGACGGCGATCACCCCGTCCTCGGACAGGATCTCGCGATCGCGCAGCACGACGGCGCCGACGTCGCCGATCCCCTTGCCATCGACCAGGACGCGGCCGGCCGGAAAGCCCTCGAGCCGCCGCGCTGCGCTCTTGCCGACCTCCACACCGGCACCGTCCTCGATGAGGAAGATCCGCTCCCGCGCGATGCCCACGCTCTCGGCCAGCCGCGCGTGGCCGAGCAGGTGGCGGTACTCGCCGTGCACCGGCACGAAATACCGGGGCCGGGTGAGGCTCAGCATCAGCTTGAGATCTTCCTGGCTCGCGTGACCGGAGACGTGGACGAAGGCGTTGTCCTCGTACAGGACCTCGGCGCCGCGACGGTAGAGCGCGTTGATCACGCGGCCGACGGTGCGCTCGTGGCCGGGGATGACCCGCGCGGAGATGATGACCAGGTCGCCCGCGGCGATCTGCACGTACTTGTGCTCCCCCGCCGCCATCAGGGTCAGCGCGGAGTTCGGCTCGCCCTGGCTGCCGGTGGAGAGGATCACCTGCTGGTGCGGCGGCAGCTCGACCACGGCCTCCAGCGGCTGCACGAGGCCCGAGGCCACTCGCAGGTAGCCGAGGTCGGCGGCGATCGTGACGTTCTTTTCCATCGAGCGTCCGAGCAGCGCCACCCGGCGGCCGAAGCGCTCGGCCAGCGCCAGCACCTGCTGGATGCGGTGGATGTGCGAGGCAAACGTCGCCAGGATGATCCGGCCCGGGGCGCGGGCGAACCGCTCGGCCAGCGCCGCGCCGACGTCGACCTCCGAGCGCGTGTGACCGGCGCGGTCCACGTTCGTCGAGTCCGAGCACAGCAGGGCGACCCCCCGCTCGCCGAGCTCGGCGAAGCGCCGATAGTCGGAGGGCTCGCCGTCGAGCGGACTCGGGTCGAGCTTGAAATCACCGGTGAGGACCACGGTGCCGACGGGCGTGTCGATCGCCAGGCCGATGCCATCCACGATCGAGTGGGTGACCCGGATCGGCTCGACCCGGAAGGGCCCCACGTCGAACGCCTCGCGCGGCCGCATCGGCCGCAGATGAGCACCCTCCAGCAGTCCGTGCTCGCGCAGCTTCTCGGCCACCAACGCCAGGGTCATGGGCGTGCCGTAGATGGGAACGTTCCGGGCACGTAGTAGGTAGGGCACCGCACCGATGTGGTCTTCATGACCATGAGTGAGGAGCACCGCGCGAAAGCCCTCGCCCTTGCTCAGGGCGTACGTGAAGTCCGGGATCACGTAGTCGATGCCGAGCAGCTCGTCGTCCGGGAACATGAGCCCGCAGTCCACCGCCACGAGATCGTCGCCGGACTCCAGGAGCATCATGTTGAGCCCGATCTCGCCGAGGCCGCCGAGCGGAATCAGACGGACGACGGGCTCGGCGGTGGTTGTTGCGGAATCCACACAAACTCCTTTCGAATGCCGGCATCATCGTAGCACCCGGCCCCCAGGCCCCGAAGTTTCTCCACGGCACGATTCTTGGATCTTCCAGTGTCCAGAGGTCCGACATATGCGAGCGCTCATGCTCTCCGCGTTGGCCCTGACCGCTCTTGTCCTGGTACTTGGTGGTTGTAGCAGTGGGCGCACGTACTGGAGCAACAACAGCACGTACTGGAGCCGGCCCGACGCCAAGCTCGAAGGCGTGGCCCGCGAGTCGGGGGCCTGCTACAAGGCGGCGGTCGAGGCCGTCGAAGGCGAATTCCCCTCGGCATTTCCGGTCGCCACGGCTTTTGGTACGACCAGCGCCCGGCTGCTGCCGCCCACCGAGCCGCCGCCCAAGTTATGGGCCCGCTCGCCGCGGGAGGCCGGATTCGCGCGCTTCGACGAGCAGATGCGCTACGAGCGCTGCATGCAGCAGCGCGGGTGGAGCCCGACCCGGTCCTGAGCGTGCGATAGTCGGCGGGTGCCCCTGAAGCGACTGCCCCACGCCAGCCTGGCCACGCTCCTCACTCGCGAGCTGACGCGGCAAGAGCATCCGCCCACCGCCGCCCTCATCCGGGAGCTGGCCGGCGCCCGCACCCGCGGCAGCTTCACCCGGGCGGAATTTTCAAAAATGTGCCGCTGGAAGAGTCCTCGTGCCCGCCATCTGTGGGATACGAACTCGCCAGCGCGCATCCGCACCATCTCGCAGCAGGTGCTGGCCACGCGCAGCGAGCGCCGCCGGATGGAGCTCCTCACGGGACTTCGCGGCGTGGGTGTGCCGATGGCCTCGGCGATCCTGACGCTGCTCGACCCCCGCCGCTACGGTGTGCTCGACATCCGTGCCTGGCAGCTTCTCTTCGCGATCCGCTCGGTTGGCGCCAACCGCCGCGGCCAAGCCTTCACGATCGCCCAGTGGGAACAGTACCTCGAAGCCCTCCGCCACCACGCCCGCCGCCTCCACACGACAGCCCGCGCGATCGAATACACGCTCTTTCTCTCCCACCGAAAATTCCAGCAAGGCCTGCTCTACCCGCCCGCGAAAAAGCGACCCCGCCCCTAGCGAAGCGCCCCCCGCTCCGCGCCAGTACGCTGGAACGCTGGGAGGATGGGCGGCCATTCAAAGCCCCGTCGTTCCGCCACGGCGCTCCAAACGACTGCAACCCCCGCGAAGCGCCACCGCTTCGCCGGGGCGCCGAACGCTGGGGTACGCGCAGTCACAGCACCCAACCTCGCGCGAACCACCAGAAGGGCGCCACGGCTCCGCCGGGGCGCCGAACGCTGGGGGTACGCGCCGTCACAGCACCCGACCTCGCGCGCTCCAGAAGGGCGCCACGGCTCCGCCGGGGCGCCCTGAACAGACTGGGGGGTATGGGGAGCCATTTCGGGGCCCCCCATGAAACTAGAACGGCGCAGCATCCTCCAGTTGTCGGGTGAGCACGCGCGCGTCGCGCAGGAAGTGGGTGCGCTCGGCGCCGTCGAGTGGCTGGCCGGGGATGAACTTCTCGCCGAGCGGATTGACGAAGCGTCCGTCCTTGGCGACGCGATAGTCCAGGTGCGGGCCGGTCGCCAGCCCGGTCGCGCCAACGTATCCGATGACCTGCCGCTGCGTGACCTTGCCTCCGGCGCGGACCCCTGGCGCCAGCCGCGAGAGGTGGTTGTACTCGGTCTCGTACCCGGAGCGGTGACGCAGGTGCACCTGGATGCCGTTGCCGCCGTTCCAGCCCGCCATGACCACGGTGCCGTCGGCCACCGCCCGTACCGGCGTCCCCACCGGCGCGGCGTAGTCCACCGCGAGGTGCGGGCGGACGCCGCCGAGAATCGGATGTGGTCGTGCGTAGGTGAAGCCCGACGTGATGCGGGTGAACTCGAGGGGTGACTTGAGGAAGGTCTTCTTGAGCGAGCGCCCGGCGAGGTCATAGTAAGCCGACCGGCCACCGGCCGGCTCGAAGCCCACGCCCGTGAGCACCCGGCCGTCGCTGACGTACTGAGCCACCAGGAGCTGACCGTAGTCGACGAAGTCGTCGCCGGCGTAGCGCTTCTCGATCAATAGCCGGAACCGATCGCCCGGCTTGGTGTCGGCGGTGAAGTCGAACTCCGAGGAGAAGATCTCCACGAGCTCCCGTACCAGCTGCGCGGACTCGCCCATGGCCTCGACCGCCTCGAAGAGCGAGCGCCGGACCTCGCCGCTCACCGCCTCGACCCGGACGTCGGGCCGCGTCTCCGCCCGGCGGACTTCCCACCCCGAGTCGGTCGCCACCGCCGCGAAGCCGAGCCAGGGGCTCGGCTCCCATCGCACCGAGATCGGCTCGCCATCGAGCGTCCAGGTGATCTCGAGCTCGTCCCGGGGCCGGAGCCGGCGCAGGTCGGCGCCGCTGGCCCGAAGCGCGTCGGCGATGTCGTTGGACGCGCGGCGGTCGAGGCCACCGCGGCCGAGCGCGACCAGCAGCGTGTCGCCGCGCCGCAGCGTCACGGTGCTCATCTTGACCGTGGGCGCGGGCTCGGCGGAGGTGGATGTCTCGGCGGAAGACGACGGCGTCGCGGCCGACGGCGGCGCCGGCGCGGACGGCGCACTCGCGGGTGCCGGAGCCGTCGCCACCTGAGGTGGCGGTGCGGGCGAGAATACGCCCAGCCACGTCGCGGCGAGCGTGACGACACCCAGGATGATCAGCAGGACGCCACGGCGGGACATCGACTTCATGATAGCCGAGCGGTCAGCGCAACAAACTCTTCTATCGTCAAGGTTTCGGCGCGCCGTCCGGGGTCCACCCCCGCCATCGTGGTGGCCTCCCGCGCCCGCCCCAGCGGTACCCGCAGGCCCTCGTTGAGCGCGTTGGGCAGGGTCTTACGGCGACGGCCGAACGCGGCCCGGACGACCTCGCGGAACCGGGCTTCCATGGCTGCGGGCACACGCGACTGCACGCGAGGCGTGAGCCGAACGACCGCGGAGTCGACCTGGGGCGGCGGGCGGAAGGCTCCCGGCGGCACGCGCAGGGCCAGCTCGACGTCACAGCCGGCCTGGGTCAGGACCGACAGGGCGCCATAGACCTTGCCGCCCGGCCCTGCAGCCAGCCGCTCGGCCACCTCACGCTGGAGCATCAGTGCCATCACGTCGATCGCCGCCCGGGCTGTCTGCAGCGCGGTGACGATCGGCTTGCTCACGCTGTAGGGAAGGTTGCCGACGACGAGCACCCGGCCGTCCGGCGGTCGCACCAGCGCGCCGTAGTCCCATTCCCGGGCGTCGGCATGCTGGACTTCGATCCCAGGAAAACGCCGGCGGAGCCGATCGATGAGCTCCGGGTCGACCTCGAGCGCGACGAGGCGACCACTACGCCGGGCCAGCTCCTCGGTCAAGGCGCCCTCGCCGGGACCGATCTCGACGACGAGATCGCGCGCGGTCGGCGCCACCAGATCGACGATGGCGCGGGCGATACCAGGGTCGCGGAGGAAGTGCTGGCCGAGCGCGCGGCGTTTACCGGCGGGCACGCGTCTCGAGGTCGGCGAGGAGGGCCCGATGAACCTCGCGCGTGCGCGCCTCGGTGGCGGCGCGATCGCCGGAGTTGTCGATCACGTAGTCGGCGAGCTTGACCTTCTCGCTGAGCGGCATCTGGTTGGCGATCCGCCGCTCGACGTCCGCGCGGTCGCCGTCGCGGGCCACCGCACGCGCGTGCTGGATCGGTGCGTCGGTGATGACCACCACCAGGCGGTCCATGGCCTTGTGGCCACCCGACTCGATCAGGACGGCGGCGTCCCAGAAGACGAGGCCGGCGAAGCCCTGCGCCTCCAGGTCGGTCAGCCGTGCCGCGAAGGCGTCGCGAATGGCCGGATGGGTGATGGCCTCCAGCCGGCGGCGCCGCTCGGGATCGGCGAACGCGACACTGGCCAGGCGCTTGCGATCCAGGGCGCCGTCCGCGTTCAGCACGTCCGCCCCGAACTCCTGGACGATGGCCGCCAGCGCCGGCTGACCGGGGGCGACGACCTCGCGGGCCAGCAGATCGGCGTCGACGATCACGTCGCCGAGGCCGCGCAGGATGTCCGACACCGTGCTCTTGCCGGTCGCGATCCCGCCGGTGAGACCGACCAGCAGGAAGCGGCGGCTCACGTGTGCGACCAGTCGAGCCCGGCTTTCAGATCGACGACGATCGGGACGTCCAGCGGCAGCGCGGCTTCCATGATCTCGCGCGCCAGCGCGGAGACCGCCTCGACCTCGTCGGGCGGCGATTCGAAGAGCAGCTCGTCGTGCACCTGCAGCAGCATGCGGGCCTGCAGATTCCGGGCACGCATGGCGGCGTCCATGCGCACCATGGCGATCTTGATCATGTCGCTCGCCGTCCCCTGCACCGGCGCGTTCATGGCCATGCGCTCGGCGGCGTTGCGGGCCACCGGGTTGTTGGAGCGCAGGTCGGGCAGGTAGCGCCGCCGGCCCAGCAGCGTCATCACGTAGCCGCGCTCGCGTCCGTCGGCCAGCGTGCGGTCGATGAAGGCGCGCACCAGCGGATGCGTGGCGAAGTAGGCCTCGATGTAGCGCTGCGCCTCCTTCTGGTCGATCTTGGTGGCCTGCGACAGCCCGAAGGCCGACACCCCGTAGAGGATGGCGTAGTTCGCGCTCTTGGCGATCGTGCGCTGAAGGGATGTCACCTCGCCCGGGGCCACCTTGAACACGTCGCACGCCGTCCGCGTGTGGATGTCCTCGCCCCGCTTGAACGACTCGATGATGGCCGGCTCGCCCGAGAGATGCGCCAGGATGCGCAGCTCGATCTGCGAGTAGTCGGCGGCCACGAACTGCCAGCCTTCCGCCGGCACGAAGGCCGCCCGGATCCGCCGTCCCAGCTCGGTGCGGATCGGGATGTTCATCAAGTTCGGGTCCTGGCTGCTGAGTCGCCCGGTGGCCGCCACCAGCTGGTTGAACGTGGTGTGGATGCGCCCGGTGGAGGGATTCACCAGCAGCGGCAGCGCGTCGGCGTAGGTGCCCTTGAGCTTGGACAGCGTGCGGTGCTCGAGCACCTTGCCGGGCAGCGGATGGCCCACGGCCAGCTCGGTGAGCACGTCGGCATCGGTCGAGTAGCCGGTCTTGGTGCGCCGGTAGGCCGGCAGCTTCAGCTTCTCGAACAGGATCTGGGCCAGCTGCTTGGGCGAGGAGATCGTGAAGTTCTCGCCGGCCAGCGCGTAGATCTCGCGGGTGAGGTTGTCGAGATCGCGCTCCAGCTCCTTGGCGAATTCCTCCAGCCGGGCCGGCTCCACGCGAATGCCGTGCCGCTCCATCGCGGCCAGCACCGGCACCAGCGGCCGCTCGATGTCGTCGTAGATCCGCCGCAGCGCGCGCGTGTCGAGCTCGGCGGCCGCGTGCTTCCAGAAGCGCACGAGCCAGCGCGCGCGATCGCCCACGATCGCGCCGAGCGCATCGCCGCTGGGCGCGGCCGGCGCCTCCGACTTGCCGGCCGCGGGCGCCGCCGGCAGCGCCGGCGGGCACTCCATGAACGACTCCATGCACACCTCGTCCAGCCGGTAGGTCGCGCGCGCGGGATTGAGCAGGTACGCGGCGAGTGCGGTGTCCTCCACGAGCGGCAGGCCGGTGCCCGCGGCGAGCAAGGCCTCGAGCAGGGGCTTGGCGTCGTGGACGATCAGCGGGCGCTCACCGAAGCCCGTGGCCGGCACCGAGGTCATCCAGGCCGCTCCGACCGCCGGATGAAACAGGCCGAGGGCCTCGATGCGTGGCGACGGCGGGCGGGCGTCGCCGGCCCAGTCGACCGCCAGCGGCGCGCCGGGCGGCACGCGCCCCAGGTATTCGGCCAGCGCCTCGGCACTCTCCAGGCGCGCCACGGGCTCCGCACTCGCCGCCACCGTCGTCGCCGGCAGCTCCTTGATCAGCCGCGTGAACTCCATCTCCATCCACAGTCCGCGCAGCCGCGGCCAGTCCGGCTCCACCAGGCGGAAGGCGTCGAGGTCCAGCGTGACCGGCGCCGAGCGCGCCAGCACCGCCAGCTCGCGGGACAGGATCGCCTGCTTGCGGCTGGCGGCCAGCGTTTCGCGGAGCTTGCCGCCGACCAGCGGGAGGTTCTCGTACAGCCGATCGACGGAGCCGAACTGGCTGACCAGCTTCACTGCGGTCTTCTCGCCCACGCCCTTGACGCCGGGGATGTTGTCGATGGAATCGCCCATCAGTGCCAGGACATCGGCGATCTGCGCGGGCTCGACGCCCCAGCGCTCGCGCACCTTGGCCTCGTCGTACATCACGCGCTCGCCCGTGCGGCCGAGCACCGACAGCACGCGCACCCGCGGACCGACCAGCTGCAGCAGGTCCTTGTCGCCGCTCACCACGACGATCTCGAGGTCCGGCAGCTTCAGCGCCTGCTCGACGAGGGTGGCCAGCACGTCGTCGGCCTCGAAGCCCGGGATCTCGACCACCGGCGTGCGCAGGGCCTCGAACAGCCGCCGCACGTAGGGCAGCTGGCGGGCGAGGTCGTCGGGCATCGAGGTCCGCGTGGCCTTGTAGTCGGCGAACATCGTGTCGCGGAAGGTCGGCCCGGGGGGATCGAGTGTGATACCGAGATAGTCGGGCTTCTCTTCCCGGATCAGCTTCCACAGCATGGAGCTGAGGATCAGCACCGCGTGGCTCGGCACGCCCTTGGAGGTCGAGAGGTACCCGACCGCGTGGTAGGCGCGGAAGATGTGCGAGTGGCCGTCGACGACGTACAGGCTCTTCACGGAAACACCTCGCGGTAGGCGGCCCGCACGGCCGCGGTGCGCTCGCGATACGCCGCCAGGAACGCGTCACGCGACGGCAGGCCCAGCGCCGTCGCCACGCGGGCCGGCATCGGTCCGGCCAGCTCCACGGTATCGGTCGGGCGGGCGCCGAGCAGACGGAGCGCGGTCGACACCCGGCGCAGAAAGCGATAGTGCCCGGCCAGCGCCGTCGCGGTGGCCGGCGGCAGCGCGCCGACGCGCGCCAGGCCGGCCAGCGCCGCCGGGGTCGAGGTCCGCCGCACGTCGGGGTGGTCGGCGCCGTGCACGAGCTGCCGCGCCTGGGCCAGGAACTCCACGTCGACCAGGCCGCCGCGGCCGAGCTTGACGTGCCAGCGGCCGGGCGTCTCCTTGCCCAGCTCGATCTCCATGCGTGTGCGCACCTCCCCGATCTCCTTGAGCGCGCGCTCGGTCAGCGGCGCGCCATACACGAGCCGCCGGAGCGTCGCCCGCACCCGGCGGCCGAGTCGTCGGTCGCCGAGGACGAGCCGGGCCCGCGTCAGCGTCTGACGTTCCCAGAGGTCGCCGTGGTCTTCATAGTACCGTCCCAGCGCGTCGACCGACGCCGCGAAGCCACTGCCCTTGCTGCCCGGCCGCAGACGAAGGTCCACCGCGAACGCGGTGCCGGCCGCGGTGATGTCG
>Ga0163162_10007609_pt1 | contig 10547 bp, 13 predicted proteins | sample S55metaG_FD_115310 | JGI IMG/M metagenome (GOLD analysis project Ga0163162, IMG submission 115310) | Switchgrass rhizosphere microbial communities from Kellogg Biological Station, Michigan, USA - S5-5 metaG | ecosystem: Host-associated > Plants > Roots > Rhizosphere > Soil | place: USA...
CCGTCGAAGAGCTTCGTCGTTGGAATCATCTTTCCTCCAACGCAATCGCTCCCGGCCGCACCATTACTGTTGCAGAACCAGTAAAACTTGCTCCCGGAACACGTGTGCGCGGCAAGAGTTCTCACACAAAAAACGTGTCTACTTCGTCGCATAAAAAGTCGACTTCGACACCAACGAAGCAGACGAGTGCGAAGTCATCGACCAAATCTTCGTCGTCGAAATCGAAGCCTTCCTCTTCCAAATCGAAATAGGAAAGCTGCACGTTAAGTTTCCCGCTCAAAAAGAATGCTTGCTATCGCTGGCACATGGAGGCATCCTGTTGCTAGAATCTCGTGCCGGGATCGAAATACGATTTCATGTTGCATCGAACGGCAACGAAGAACCGATGAAGACGGTGGGCCCAAACGAAAGTGCAGTGCGAGGAATTCAAAGCGCCAGGGGATGAGCAACCATGATGTTCGATGACGAGACGATCAGGTTCCAAGCAGCCGCCGCAGACGATCACAACTTTGGTGACGACGACGACGATCTGAACGATCGCTTCCTCGATGACGAGGATGAAGAAGAAGAGGAGGAGGTTCTCATCTCTTCCGACGATGATGACGCTGCGGATCACGATGATGATGCAGACGAGGCCCACGAGCCTGAGACCGTGGACCATGCTGAAGAGGCGAAGATCTTCGCTCCTCCGCCCACCCCAGTTGCCCCGTACATTCCTGCCACCAGAGAATCCGAAGCTCCTGTAAGCAGCCCCATCGAACAGCCGAAAGCTCCTGCCGCTCCGAAGAAGACCGCCGTGAAAATGCCTGCAGCGAAGAAAGCTCCTGCAAAGAAGGCTGCGGTCAAAAAAGCGATCAAGAAGGCTGTTGTCAAAAAGGCGATCAAGAAGGCAATCCTTAAGAAGGTCGCAAAGAAGGCAATCAAAAAGGCTGTTAAAAAAGCCGTAGCAAAGAAGATATTGAAATCTGCCGCGAAGAAGGCTAGTGCCCTCCGCGGTGGTAAGGTCGCTCCTAAGAAAGCGGCCGGCAACATGGGCACCGTAAGAAGTAAAAAATCTACGAAGAGAGGTATTACCTTGGCAACGAAGAAAGCAGTGAAAAAGGCAGTTAAGAAGGCAGTAGTCAAGAAGGCCATCAAGCGTGCAGTCGTCAAGAAGGCCGTCAAGAAGGCCATCGTCAAGAAGGCCATCAAGCGCGCCATCGTCAAGAAGGCCATCAAACGCGCCATCATCAAGAAGGCCATTGCTAAGAAACTTAGCTAACCGTAACTTCAACCATTTTTAGGCAAGCAAAAAGGCCCGGTCTGCTCCTCGTGAGCACCCCGGGCCTTTTTGCGTCTACTGGAAACCAAGTTTCTCAAGCTTGTTTCTCTTTAGAGGACTTTACTTCTTGTTCGCAGCAATCTCCGCCAGCACCTCTTCGCTGTGCGTCTGCACATCCACCTTTGGCCAGTACTTCACGACCTTGCCTGCGGGCGAAATCAGATACGTCTGCCGTGCCGCAAACTTCATATCGCCGCGCGCTGCCACAGGAACACCGTACAGGTCCACAACCTTGTGGTCCGGGTCGGCCAGGAGCTTGAAGCTGAACGTGTCCTTCGAGCACCAGGCTTTATGGCCTTCCACAGTATCCAGGCTTACACCCAGCACCACTGCGTTCGCCGCATCGTACTTCGCCATGTCGCGCTGGAAGTTATGCGCCTCAATCGTACACCCAGTCGTCTGGTCCTTCGGGTAGAAGTACAGCACAACCCATTTGCCCTTGTAGTCAGTCAGGCTCACGGGCTTGTCCTCTTGAGAGGGCAGCGTAAAGTTCGGCGCCGCCGACCCTACTGTCACTGCATCGGAGGCTGCGTTCGCCTTCAGGCCAAACCCGCATACCGCAACCATTCCAAGAATCACTGCGATCCAAATTCCCTTGCGCATCATCGTTCCCCTTTTCTTAAAGCTGCTCTGTAGACGAGTATCCCCTGCCAAAGACGCGCGCCTCGATGGCGCACGGCAATTTTACTCCGCTGCAACATCCTGCTGACAAAATCGAGACAAAGCCCGCGATCGCTACTCTGCAACGATTGCGATGCCCGCCGCGTCGGCTGCAGCAATAATCGCCGCCGGATCGAACATTAGTGTCCTGCCCGCCTCCAGCGAAAGGCAGGTCGCACCTGCCCGCTGCATCGCTCCAATCGTCGGTACGCCAACCACGGGAACGTCGAAACGCATGTCCTGGTTAGGCTTGGCGACTTTTACCACCGTCAACGCCCTTCGCAGCGTCGTATCGGAACCAGATTCCTCACGCATCGCATCCTCAACATCTAGCGTGCGGAACAACTGCCCGGCACGCTCAATCGTCGCATCGGTGCCCTCCATCGCCTCCACCGCAACGCACGCCTGTCCTGCAATTACGACTGTCTGCCCGAGGTCGTATCCCGCAATCGCACGCGCTACGGTACGGCCGTAGACGATATCCTTCTGCTCCTGCTCGTCCGGAGCGCGCTTCGTCAGAACTCCCGCCCTCGCCAACAAGGGCTCCAGAAATTGCGTCGAGGAGACTAACTCAATCCCCTCATCTCCCAGCACCTTCGCCACTGCGCCCAGCAGCATATCGGTCGACCGCGTCCGCAGGTTCAGCAGCAGTTTGGCTAGACGCCAGTCAGGACGAATGCTCGAGAAGATCTGCTTGTGCTTCACTTGCCCAGCCATCACGGCGCGTTTCACACCTTCCGCCTGAAACGTCTCGATCAGTCGCGACAACTCGCCCAGCGACATCCAGTGCACATGCACATTGCTGTCCGCCTTGGCACGCATATCAATCGCAGGATCGGTCTCTTCTTTAATCGCCGCCACTACAACAACCAACCCATGCGCCCGCGCAGCATCCAGCAGCAGAAACGGAAAGCTCCCGTTGCCCGCAATCAGCCCGAGCTTCTCTCCATGCCCCATTGCACTCATCGTGAAATGTCCTATTTGATGACGCCGCGTTCGCTCTTGGCGATGAAATCCGCGAGGTAGGCTACCTTCTCGCCAAACTCACCAGACGCAACCTTCTCTCGAATCGCCGCCACTGCCTCGGCGGTGTTCAGTTTGGAGTGCTGCAGCAGCCGGTACGCCGCACGTAGCTGCTTGATCTCCTCCGGAGTAAACCCTTTACGCTCCAGCCCCACCTTGTTTATCCCATACGCGTGGTTGTTGCGTTCGATGCTCGTCAGCGAATACGGCAGCACGTCCTGCGTAATCGTCGTCCCTCCGCCAATGTACGCATACTTCCCTATCGTGCAGAACTGGTGCACTGGATTCAGCGCGCCCACCACGGCATAGTCCTCTACCGTCACATGCCCGGCCAGCGTCGCCGCATTCGCCAGAATGCATCCATTGCCAATCACGGAGTCATGGCCTATGTGCGTGTACGCCATAATCAAACAGCCCGACCCAACCCGCGTAATGCCGCCACCGCCCGTAGTCCCGCGCGAAATCGTCACATACTCACGAATTTCGTTGTTGTCGCCGATCACCAGCTGCGTCGGCTCGCCCTTGTACTTCAGGTCCTGCGGAGCAACTCCCAGGCAAGCAAACGGGAAGATACGATTGTCGTCGCCCATCGTCAGGTGTCCGTCCAGCACAACATGCGAGACCAGCACGCACCTCTCGCCCAGCACAACATTCGCACCGATCGTGCAGTAAGGTCCCACCGTACAACTCGCCGGAATCTTCGCGCCTTCAGCGACGATCGCTGTGGGATGAATGCTCACTATGCCTTTGCCTCAGGCTTCGGACGCGCTACCAGCGCGCACATCACCGTCGCCTCGCAAGCCACCTTGCCGTCGACCGTCGCCGTTCCATGCATCCGTACCGCCGACGAGCGCCAGTTCAGTACCTTCACCTCAATGCGAACCTGGTCCCCCGGCACCACCGGCCTGCGAAACTTCGCGCCGTCGATTCCGGTAAACACCATCAGTTTGTTCTCGCGGTCCGGAATCTCCGTCAGCAGCAACGCTCCACCCGCCTGCGCAATCGCCTCAACCATCAGCACCCCCGGCATAATCGGATAGTCCGGAAAGTGTCCCTGGAACTGCGGCTCATTGAACGTCACGTTCTTGATGGCGACAATCCGCTGCTTGCGCTCAATCTCAACCACGCGGTCAATCAGCAGAAATGGATAGCGGTGCGGCAGGATGGACATGATTTCAAGGATGTCCATCGTCTGCTTCACAGACGTCTCGGTCGCCGGCGCAACGGCAGTGTTCTCAGAAGGTTCACTCATAACAGCCATGAGTATAAACCGCTTACACCTCGTCCGCCCCTTTGGCTCTACTTCTTCTTTACCGGCAGTACGTCCGGATTGAACAGGTCCGGCGACAGGTCCTGGTTGTACATCACCTTCGTCAAAAACTTCTGGTTTACGATCTCGCCGTTCTTGTAACGAGTGGTGTTGTACGCCGTCGGCAGTCCGTCCACCAGGTGGTAGTCGTCATACGTCTCCGTATCCTCGTCCAGGTCCTTGAACTGCTCGTTGCGCCACTTGAATGACCGCCTTAGGGGCAGGTGAGTGGTCGCATCCAGCTCGATGGTCACGGCGTCATTGTCCGCGCTCAGCACGGTAACTCTATCAACCATGCGACGCTCCACCATCGCCGTGCCCTCCGCCAGAATCATCACTCCCGGCGCCTTGATCCACTCCCTCACTACCGTCTCGATCGAGTGCTTCACCCGCCGGTCGTAGTCCACCACAATTTCCTTCGGAATGTCTGTTCTTCCTTTGAACGTCAGCTCGTAGCCGTGGCCGTTGATCCAGAGCTGGATCACATCAATCTTCTTCCCTGGCAGAATCATGCTCTTGTCTGTCAGAAAACCAATCCGCTCCGCTCCCGCCTGCGTCGGCGTCTCAAATCTCCGCCATCCCGTGTACTCGACCCCTACGCCGTTCGGTTCGCCACGAAAGAACTGAGCGGTGCGACCCCACACCTGCACATTGTGGCGGTCCAGCCACGCCGGGCCACCCAGAGCATCCACCATCTCATCCAGAAGTTTCTTCCCCTGCTGCTCCGGAGTGCCCGTCATCTGCGCCGGCGCAGCACTCGGAATCTCCCTCGCCTGCCCCCACACCCTGGGCGAAACCGCCAATCCAACCACGACAGCAAGCAACACAATCCTTTGCTTCATCTCAAACTCCTAACCAACCAGCACAGCACCGCCGTTGACGTTGAATATCTCACCCGAGACAAACCCCGCCATCGGCGTGCACAAAAACAATATAGGACCGGCAATCTCCTCCGTCCGCGCCGCGCGTCCCAGCGGAATCGTCGCCAGCACCTTCTTGGACGTCTCCGGATGCTTCAGGGCAGCCGCCGACATCTCGGTCTCCACCCATCCCGGCGCCACGCAGTTCGCATAAATCCCCTCACCCGCCAGCTCGCTCGAAAGGCTCTTCGTCAAACTCAGTAGTGCCCCCTTGCTCGCCGCGTAGTCCGCGTGAAACGCCTCGCCCCGCTGCGCCGCCGTCGAAGCCACCAGCACAATATGCCCCCGCACGCCCTCCACCAGAGACTGCCGCTGCATCTGCGCCACGCCTCCGCGAACCAGGCCAAAGACGCTGTCTAAGTTGATCGCAAGCGTCGATCTCCACTGTTCATCCGCCATCGAACCAATCGGCGCATCACGCGGCGGCCAAACACCGTGGTTCACAATCAGGCAATCCAGCCTGCCCCATACAGCGACTGCAGTATCCACCAGCGTGCCTCCATCTTCGGCACTGGCCAGCTCTTGCTTCACCGCGCGACAAACCGTTTCGCCTCCACACTCTGCCACAAGCCTCTGCGCTTCAGCCTCTGCTGCGCGATAGCTGAAGACCACCCTCGCTCCTGCTGCGCGAAACATCCTCACCGTCGCCGCGCCAATCCCTCGCGACCCCCCGGTGATTAACGCAACACGTCCCTCCAGCGACAGCGCCACTCCTGCTCCGGATACATTTCCCATACGCTGACGCTACCCAATCCACTATCATGGTGCAACTCTTAGGCCGAGTCTTACGCCAATCCCTCCCCAGGAGTAACGCTCGTGAAGATCGCTGTCCTCATCGCTCGTATCCTCTTAGGCCTCGTGTTCACCGTCTTCGGCCTCAACGGCTTCTTGCACTTCCTCCCCATGCAGCTTCCGCCCGGAGACTCCGGAACGCTTTTCACCATCATGTTCAAGTACGGATGGCTCACCTTTATCAGTGCGCTCTACGTCATCGCCGGCGTGCTTCTGCTCATCGGCCGATACATCGGAGTCGCCCTCACTATCCTCGGCCCCATCATCGTCGTCATCCTGCTCTACCACATCACCATGGATCCGAAGGGGCTCCCCATGGCGCTCTTCGTGGCTGTGTTGGAGGTCTTCCTGATCTACGCGCACTGGCACCACTTCGACACAGTGGTTAAGCACCACTAGGCCGCGACTACCGCGCCTTGCCCGCCGCCGCGAGCTTCTTCTTTCTCGCAGCAATCAGCTTTTTCGCGTCCGGCATCGCAAGCACGTCACGCGTGCGCTTCGGCAGCTTCGCATAGATCAATGCATGCGCCGCCTGCAGCTCGCTCGGCCACTCGCTCGCGCGAAATACATCCCACCGTTCCACCGCCACCCAGTGCGCCCGCGCAAGGTAAGGAGCGGGGATGATGCCCTCCCGCTCCACCAGCTCTGCAAATCGCTCCGGCCCCGCGGCATAAGACATCACCGGTCCACCCTTGCCGTCGAGGTCCACCACCGCGAACATCTTCCCGCCAATCGACTTGTCCCCAGCCCAGAAGACCAGATTCGCGCCCCACTGCATCGTCTCCGCCACATGTGGCAGCTTCAGCAACATCGCGCGCATCTTCTCTGCATCCATGCGCAGCAGTATAGCGATTCACCACCCGACCCTAACCATGCCCTACCAATGAACTGTCATCCTTAGCGAAGTGACCAACGGGGCGCAGTCGGGGAGCCCGCTCTGAGCGAAGCCGAATGGACAGGCCCTGCTTACATGGCACTATGGCCCACAGATCACGGTTTGGTAGTGGTCAGTTTGGAGCAACCGACTGAAGTTTCCGAAAACTCGACTTTGCGGGAACATCGGTCTAATCGTGGGAGCTAGTGCTCAATGAGTGAACTGTCCTGAATGCGCCATTTGAGACTTGGTGTCGGGTGGCATCACTGGTGTTACTTCGTCAACGTTATCAGCATGAACTCAGTCTCGTACGACGAACAAGGCTACCTTGTTGTGTCGTCGGACTTCCACATTCTGGAACTGCCTTCTCAACATCCTTTGCAGGTCGTCGAGAGTGTCGCCCAGGTTATGCATAATGCCCTTGTCGTTATATATCTTAAGAAGCCTTCGCCCTATTGGATTATGGCCGGCTTCATCGCCCAGAATGGTGACGCCATAGAGAACGCCGGTCTTCGACAGATAGCGTTTCAGATTAGCGATCGCTGTCTCTTTATCGTCCATCGTGCCAGGAAGGCAATGTAGGACATGGAACATTGAGATGGAGTCGTACCCGGTGTCCGCCGGCTCAGAGGAGGGCTGCATCAGGTCTCGCCTGAAGGTGCGAACTTTAGCTTCCTTTACTTGAGCTGCCGCAGCTCGGAGGCAATTTTCGTTGAGATCGAGCAGGCCAACCTCATGCGAACTCGTCAGACCGGCACGGGAGATGAAAAAACCAGTTCCCACTCCGACATCGAGGTGTTTCAGCCCCAGATGTTTTTTGTAGAAAGGTAGAAGGACGGACTTGGTTGGACACTGCCAAACGAAACGGTGGGACAGACCATTTACGCAAACGTCGTAGATTTTCAGGACGGTTGGCGAATAGACAGATGCGCCCGCTTCACCATCCAGTTGTTGTGGAGATCGTGCTGGTTCGGATGTCATTCTTCAAGCCTATAACAACAGCTCAGTCAAGCTTTTCTGCTAAATCGTAAGATCAGAGTTTCGGATAATCTCGTGGTGCGCTTGATTGGTGCTAAATCGCCATCCATGTAAGTCATATGTCAAGAAAAAGCGCGGGAGTCCTGGGCGCGCTCGGGAGAGCGCGCATTGTTTCTGATCCGGCCATCCGCCTGCGCGTGTGCCTCTCGGCTGTTGGTCCCTGCTCCTGCAGGACCGGACATCCATTTGCTGTCTCAAGCTCCGAAGAGCCGTCGCAGAAGATTGAGTTTGTGTTCTCTGCCAGTCCCGAAACAATGCGAAGAGAGCCTCGGGAGTTTCCTCCGTCGCCCGGGCGATTTACTGCAGGACCTGGCAGCCTGCGCATCGAATGATCTTGTTTCTGTTCCCCCTATCAGGAAGGTTTTTTCAAGCCACTGCTTTGGCTATCAGCTCTTCGGCCGGCACGAAGTCCTGTTTCCTGCGGTCCACCGCGAGCATGTAGGCCACCAGCTTCCTGGCTACGGCCAGGGTGGCCCGATTCTTGTTCCCTCGCTGGATTTCCTTCTCTCGGAGCAGGGCCAGATCGTGGGAGTACCGGGGCGCCAGCTTGGCGGCTTCCACCAGTACGTGCTGGATGTGCTTGTTCCTCTGCTTGGAAATCGGCAGGCGCATCACCTTGTCGGCAGAACTCTTCTCAGCACTGCATAGTCCGCAGTAGCTGATGGCTTCCTTCACCGATGGGAAGCGGGTGTAGTCTCCGATCTCCAGGGCCCAGGTCAGGGCGGTGATGGGGCCCACTCCGGGTATCGTTCTCAGCCGTCTCAGCCGCTCCGATAGCAGCGGATCCCGTTCCAGTGAACTGATCAGCGCACGATCCAGTCGCTGTCCTCGCAGGATGTGTTCGCGGCCAACCCGAAGCAGGGGCCGGATACTGTCGCTGATCTCCTCGTTGGTCGAGATCAGTTCGGTAAAGTAACCCATCTTGTGCAGCCGCTGCTTGTCATAGCTGACCCCGCTTTCCATGAGCAGCCCCGATACACGGTTCTTCATCTGCACCATCTGCCTCACTACCAGGTGCCGGTAGCGCAATGTACGGCGCCGGTCCCGGATCTCCGTCGAAGCCATGTGGCACTCGGGCAGAAAGTCGCACCGCAGGCAGTCGGCGATCTTGCCGGCATCGATCCGGTCGTTCTTCTTCTTGGACGCGGCGATGGCCCGGAGCATCAGCGGATGGGCCACCTTCACCTTCTCTGCATGCGGAAGCAGGTAATCGTAGATCCAGCCGGTGAAGATCGTCGCTTCCATGGCCATCATCCGGGGTTGAGGTAACATCTGGATCCAGGCATCCAGTTCGCGCCGGGTCGATCCGATCTTGCCTTCCCGGTGCACATGACCAGCTGCATCCTTCACGCAATAGCTGATCGTCTTCTTGTGAACATCCAGTCCGATGTAATACATATCGTCTCTGAGGAGCCTCCGAGGTAGTTCTCTGAATCAGCCTCACAGCTGAGTCCAGCTTTTCGCAACACCTCGTGCTCCTCCTCGACTTAGCATTCAAACAATGCACTCATCGAGGAAAATACGTTTACCACAAGCCGGCTTCGCGGAAGTGCAGCCTAGACGGGCTTATCGGCAACTTCGGTTGCACCGGAACTAAACTGGCCCTCTACCCAAGATTTGCTTGTATCCCAGCCGCAGCGCCCCCTTCGCCTTATCCGCATCCACCACCCTGCCGTTCTGCATCACCACGATCCTTCCCGCCTTCACCAACCTCCGCGCCGCCTCACGCGTCGGCTGTATCAGCCCCTCCCAGTCGCGCCGCGAGGCAACTCCACCCACATGCTTCGCCGCCTCTGAAGGACAGATCGTCTTGCCCTCACCGCGTTCCGCGAGCAGCCCCAGAATCGCCGCCTCCAGCTCCGCATCCCGCTCGCCGAGCTTGTACCCGCTGCAAGCCTGGCTGCAATACTTCGCCACATCCCAGTCCCGCGCCCGCGCCTCGCTCCACCCGAACACACTCCCGCATGTCCTGCAGATCTTCTCCTTCTTCGGAGTCTCCTTCTCGCGCCTCTTCACTCTGTCCGGCATAGCGTCTTTATACTGAAATGACGACCATGCCGACATTCCCCTCGCTTGAAGACCAGCTCGACCTCATCACCAAGGGCACCGCCGAGATCATCCCCCTCGACTCCCTCAAGGAGCGCATCCAGCAGTCCATCGCCTCCGGTAAGCCAATGCGCATCAAGGCTGGCTTCGACCCAACCGCGCCCGACCTCCACCTCGGCCACACCGTCCTCATCCGCAAGCTGCGCCACTTCCAGCAGCTCGGCCACACCGTCATCTTCCTCATCGGCGACTCGACGGCATTGATCGGCGATCCCACCGGCCGCAACGTCACACGCAAGCCCCTCACCCCCGAGCAGATCGCCGCCAACGCCGAGACCTACAAAGAGCAGTTCTTCAAGATCCTCGACCCCAAACTCACCGAGGTCCGCTACAACTCCGAGTGGCTCGACAAGCTCTCCTACTACGACCTCGTCAAACTACTCGCGCAGTTCACCGTCTCCCAGATGCTCGAGCGCGAGGACTTCCACAAGCGCTTCAACGACGAGCAGCCCATCGCCCTGCACGAGATGATCTACCCCATCGCCCAGGGCTATGACTCCGTCG
>Ga0163162_10007614_pt1 | contig 10543 bp, 9 predicted proteins | sample S55metaG_FD_115310 | JGI IMG/M metagenome (GOLD analysis project Ga0163162, IMG submission 115310) | Switchgrass rhizosphere microbial communities from Kellogg Biological Station, Michigan, USA - S5-5 metaG | ecosystem: Host-associated > Plants > Roots > Rhizosphere > Soil | place: USA: Michigan...
GCCTTCTGATAGTTCGATTTCGGCCTGCTCCCGGCCTCGGGATGAACGGCCGCTGCCCGAATGGCGTCCAGCACGGCGTCCGTTGCGCCATCGGATTTCAGCCCCTTAAGCGTGTCTTCGCTGAGCTTTGCCGTGATCCCGTACTGTTGAATCTGGCTGACCATCTGTTGGCTGGGCACCTGGTTGTCGAGCATGTCATTGATATCGTCCATACTCAACGGGCCTTGGCCCTCTGCCGATCCCTGTGGAGGTTCGGTATCGGTGACCAGGTACGGAAGCTGCTGATACTCCACTTTGATGGCACGGACCGCATCTTCCGCAGTGGACTCGTCTAATGCTGCCACCGCCACGATCTCATCACCCTCCCAGTGAATCGTTGAACCGGGTTCCTGGACGACATGGACGGCCTTCACGCCGGGCATCTTCTCCGCGACACTAGTATCGACGCTGACAAGCTTGGCATGTGCGTAGGGCGAACGCAGCACCTTCCCGTAAAGCATGCCAGGGCGATGGACGTCGTAGGTGTACTTTGCCTGTCCTGAAACCTTGGCGGGAGAATCGACGCGGCCGATCCGCTTGCCGATCAGCGTCCGGTGTCCTGCATCGGGCCATGCGTAGTCCGGCATGTCTTAGGCTCCCTTCTGCGCGACTTGCGCGATGGCTTTGCGGATTCCGTCATAAGTGCCACAACGGCAGAGATTCCCGCACAAACCGTGGCGAATGTCCTCTGGGGTCGGATGTGGGTGGCGATCGAGAAATGCTTTACACGCCACAACAAACCCAGGGGTACAGAAGCCGCACTGGGAAGCGTCATTGTCCACAAAGGCCTGTTGCACGGGATGCAGCTTCCCGCCCTGCATTAGGGACTCGACGGTGGCGATTGGCTTGCGCTGAGCCTCAATGGCCAGAACCGAGCACGAGTAAACCGGCCTGTTGTCTAGCAGGACGGTACAGGCGCCACACTCGCCACGATCACACACTCGCTTGGCTCCGGTGATCTCAAACTGGTCCCGCAGCGCATCCAGCAACGTGACTCTCGGTTCGAGATCTGCTTTGAGCCGCCTGCCGTTGATGGCGAATTCCATCGGGACTTTACCCGGGCCATGGACCGCGACTTGCTGGCCGGCCGCCATCGCAGTCTTGGAGTCGGCCACTAAGGGCAAGGCGATGGACATCCCTGAAATTTTGAGGAAGTCGCGCCGGGAAACGCCGGGGACATCGGGCTTGGCTTCAGGATCTTTCAGATTCGGGTCATCATCATCGCGCATTATTGACCTCCAAGGAACTGGAGACTGTCCGGAGTTGCACCGGCAAGCGACGAGAACACCAGCCAGCTAGTTAGGCGCAAAATTCGGAGACTCGACACTCCACCAACCGGCTTCGAGTTCGAGCAGCCTTCGAAACACGGGAACCTCGCATTGTTTCCGCACCCAATCGTATTCCTGGACCCGGTGGTTCCGCAACCTCCTTCCATGGTCCCCGCACGATCTGCGCAGTGTCAAAGTCGGGCTGGATAAATTAATCCTCTAGATTAAGAGCAAATCTGTTGCGCCTGCTCGCGCATGGCACTCAGCAGGAACTTGGTTGGCATGTTGGAGGGAGATGATGCTTCGTCATGTGCCGTCGATGACGGAATCGGTTCGAACCGATGAGCCGCGCCAAGGGGTTGACCGCGCCCACCTCTCCACCGAACTGAGGCTCAGGACGCACTCCTTCTCATGCTAAAGCTTCAGCGCGGTGTGGGCAGTGATGTGCATGCCTCCAGACTGAACGGTCGGCCGCGCGCTGCTCTCAGTTTTCAGCTTTCAAAGTATCAGGGGTTCAGTCGAGCGGCCTACTCCACCCAGGAGCATGCGGCGCCGGGAGTGTTTTCGCAGTAGAGCACACGCCAGGACTTCGGCTTGTGCGCCGCCGTCCAGGCGCATCCCCGAATGAAGTAGGGCTTCGCCCAGACCTCGCTATCGATGGCGCGGGGCGCAATGACGGTCACCTGAACAGCGCTTTCGGCCGGAACGCCGCGGCGGGGATCCATGATGTGCGAGTAACGGCGTCCGCCGGCACGGAATGATTTCTCGTAGCTGCCCGAGGTAGAGAGAGACAGGTCTTTGAGGAACACCTGCGCCGCGTTCTTCCGGTGGTCCCAGGGGTCGGCAATGCTGATGGGCCAGCCGCGGGGCTCCTCTGGAGGGTTGCCAAGGCCGAAAATACTGCTGCCCGATGCGGCGACGAGCGCGTTGCGAATACCTCGTGCGCGGAGGACCTCGACCATGCGATCGACGGCGTAGCCCTTGCCCACTCCGCCCGGATCGATCTCGACGCCGGGACGATCGAAGCGCACGGTTCGCTTCCGTGCGTTCAGTTGCACGTGCCGGTATCCCACCAGTTCGAGCGCTTCGCGGATCTGGTCGGGAGATGGAACATGACGGCCCCCGCCGGAAAAGCCCCAGGCGCGCATGAGCGGGCCGACGGTCAGATCAAAGGTCCCTTCGCTCGCGCGGCTGTACTCGACGCAATCGGACAGGAGACGGAACAACTCCGGCGAGACTGCGACCGGACGCGCAGCCGCCTCGCGATTGATACGGCTCCACTCGCTCGCGGGCCGGTAATTCGAGAGCAACGCGTCCAAGCGGTGGGCTTCCTCAAACGCTGCGTCCATCGCCTGGTTCATGGACGCCCGATCGGAGCCATAGAGGACGACGGAAAACGTAGCCCCCATGGCATCCGTGCTTCTTTCCATCTGCAGCGGTCCGGGTGCCCGCACCAGCAGAACCGCTGCGAACAGGGTGAGAAACAATCGGCTCAGGATTGCTCCCTCGCCATCTGGTTCTTCCAAAAGGCTTCGTAGTCGAACATCGCTTCCTTGATGGGCACGCCGCGCACATCGATCTGTTTCAAGTCCGCCGACCCGAGTCCCGCGGCCTCGGCCAGAAGCATCATATTGTCAGCGTACTGGAACGTCTCATCGCCGGGCTGTAATTGTTCCGGAGGATGCCCCTTAGGGTCTTTGAACACGCGATACGGCGCCTCATGCCGGCCGGCACGGGGATTGTAGCCCATGGTAGCCGCGGCCACAGCGTCCGTATTCACGCAGTTCCTGCCGACGACAAGTAGTCCCGGATGAGCGGGCTTGGAACCCAGGACCCATGGGCCCTCGCCACCGACCATGGAAACGATGCCGTCGGCGATGGCGAGGTCCACCGGGCGCGCGCCGAGAATATCGACGAGAATTCGAGGGAGCCGCCAGCCTTCGTACCGATTCGACTTCGGATCGAGTTCCGCGGGCGCGCCGGAAGGCGCCTGCACCTGCCCGTAGTGGAAGACGGTCTCCCGGTCGCGATATAAACCCAACGGCGTGATGCCGAACAGGTTCTTGATGCAGATGGTGAGACCCATCTCTTCGTGGTTCTTCATCTTGCCCAGGCTCACGAAGAAATCGCAGTCCTGATAGGAGTGGTTCAACTGGAATGCTGGGAAGATGTACGGTTTGCTCGGGACCTTCAGCAGAGAGTATTGCTTGCCTTGGCCGAGCGCGTTAGTGTCCTCGAATTCGACCAGGGGCGCCGCATTGCGGATGGCGGCGACATCCCAACCACCCGAGAGCAACTTGTCTTCGAGTTTGTAGCCGGGCTTGCGGCCGCCGGCGCTTTCGAGAATGCGGATGCGCTTCGCGCCGAGGGCACCGAACACCGCAACCACCGCGCCGACCACGCGGGGATGCACCCAATGCGTGTCGCCCGCCGTGTATCCGGGGAACCGTCCGCCGCCGGTCAGATTGACCTTGATGCCGACCGTCTTCCCCCTGACCTGGTTGCCGATCCCGCCGATCTGATCGAACATCTGCCGAAATCGGGCCGTCAGGTCCTCGTCGTAGCTGCGAACCTTAGCGACGGACACCGGTTCCGACGGACCCGCCGATACGGCCTGCGCCCCTTCGGCTGACCGTGCTGCCATTGCCCCTAGAGCAAGACCAGAAAGTGCCAGCCAATCGCGTCGCGTCACACCTTCTCTTCTCATTGTTTTGTCTCCTCTTTACTATTCCATCCAAACCGCACCCCACAACAAAAGCTTCGGAATCGTCACTTCCGTTCTTCCCTCGGCCTCCCGCAGCGGCAGATCCACCGCCGCACCCTCGGGTGTTTCCAGGCGAGCCGAGCCGAACTTCCCGGCCACACGAAGCGTGATCGCCTCCACCGGATGGTCGAAATAGTTGAGTAACTGCACGAGCAGAGGTTGTCCGGGACCGCCTCCGCTCGCAAACGTGATTACCGACGGCACATTGAATGGGACCACGCCCAGGTCGTCGTCCGAGAGCAGTTCCTTGAGATCGCGCACCACCGCTTCGGGATCTGGATCTTTGTAAACGACTACGCGGCCCATGCCGGCCGGGACCTCAGCGAACGGCTCCGTCTTCGGAGCGCCGCCCCAGGAGGGACCGGCGATCACGAGCCCGCCGTTCTCGGCGAAATCTTGCAGCAGTTTGCGCTCGGCCGCGGACGGCGAGTCGAGGTCGGTGGTCACGAGCGCGCGGAACTTTGCCAGTGAAGCGGCGTTCAGCCCGGAACGCGTCACCAGGCGGTAAGGCACCTGGCGGCGTGTCGCGAGGTTCAGGTACTCGTCGGCGAGATCCTGTTTCGTGCTCGCCGGATCGAGCACGATGCCGACATTCCCATACGGCGCAAGGGCACGCCAGGCGGCGTGGCTCTCGGCGAATTTCAGATAGCTCGAGATACGGCGCCATGCTTCGAGCGCCGAGGCATCCCGGGCGCGCAGTTTGGCGCGAAGAGCATCGTCGAGCGAGACGATCCAACGACCGCCAGCCGCGGCAGCATCGGCCACGGTACGCGCGTAATCGACGGCCGAGGCGTTCTCGATCTGGTCGCTGATCCACACCGGACGCGAGGGCGAGGCAAGACCGAACGACCGCACCAGCCAGATATTCGACTTGATCCACGGCTCGCTCGAGGGCGCACCGCGGATACCCATTTCCGAGAGATTGCGTGCGCTCGGAGCCACACCCGCGACAGCGACAATCGGTGCAGGCTTCCACCGCCACGGCGCCGCGTCCTTCGCGATCTCGACGACCAACATGGAGTCGGCGGCTTTGCGCAAGGCGGCAGGAAATTCCGGGGCGAACTCGCCTTCGAGCACAAGTCCATCGAGCGCAGCCCGGGCGGCGTCCGCAGCGATTTTCGACGCATCGCCTGCCGCATAGACGAGGCCGAGCACGGCCAGACCGCGCTTGTGTGCCGCCTCCGCATAGACCTTCACGAGTTGCTGCTGTTCGGCTTCGACAGCCGCATCGGCGGGCGCGCTCCAGGTGACCAGCAGGCAGTTCGCGGGCGAGTCTTCAAGAAGACCGAGCGTGGCGGGTTCGTACCAGCGGGCGAGGGCGTCGCGGACGGCAGCATCGGTGGGGAGCGTTTTCGCCCGGGTTCGCCAGGCAAGTTCCAACGGGCCGCCAGTCCACCGGACCGGAACCCACACCTCCGGAGCAGGGGGACCCGAGACTCCGAGCGTGCACGGCAGCAAGAAGAGCGCCATCAGACGGGGGAACCAGCCGGGCATGTCCTCTCTCCACGATATTTCGTTACTGGGTCCGATTGTCAGCTTTCCTGACGCCCGCTGCAAGAGAAACCCGCGGGCAGCCGCGAGGGGTAGGCTGGAATTTGCGAAGGGCACCGCACGGGAAAGGGCCAATGCGAAAGATAGCGGTTTATTCAATTCCGCAGGTTCACCGGTTGTGCTGTCAGCGTAGCTGACGTTTGGTATCAGACGACACACACAAGCATCCAGCTGCTTCTCCGTTTCCGTCGCGGGTTCTAGGTTGTCTCGGGTTGTCGAAAATTCTGATTAAAGACATGTGTCCACGAATTCCTTTTTTCCTGTATCAGATCCCGGAATATGAGTGCTGAAACCATGGCGTACGTCATGCCATTTCCCGAAAAAGCCGTTGCGACAAACTGATGCGGTTCATACGCGCCAATGAGCGGCAGGCCGCCCACCGCTTCAAGGACGGCCCCGATCCATTTGCGAACGATTTGATAGGACCGTCCGCCTAAAAGGCCGGCAAGGTATTTCTCGAGAGCATCGAACCTCTTCTTCGGGCTGACAGGAAGCTCGGAACGATGGTCTTCGCCGCCGACGATCAGGCGGTCCACTGGAGGCTGTTCCCCGATGTTAGCAAGGGACGCGCCACAGGGCCGAGTCCAAGGCGCTCACCCTTTCGAGGCATGTTCCCCGCCGCCCCCTGGTCGTCCAATTCAGAGTTGAGCAGGTTAGACGCTGTTAGAGTGGATCGCTTCTCCCTGCCGTAGACATCTGTGTGGTTGCCATCGGCAACACGGGCAGCAGCAAGGTAGTCTCAGACTGAGGCTCATCACAAGCACCCACATACTCACGCGCATCGCAGCCAAGGAACGAAGTTGAAATCGAGTTGGGAATGCCAGAGACATCGCCAAAACAATCTTTTGACAACCAAGTTGCAACTGTGCTGATCCGAACCCCCCATTCTTTGAATCAAATGTTCCATAACGACTTGAAAGCAGCTTTTGCAAATTGCTATTGATTTGCTCTGCTCTGGTACGGGCTACTGTAGCTGCTGACTGAAAGCTACAGACATCAAGAGATCAAGGGATTGTCATGGCAAAGGTGATTGAGTTTTACGTACCGAAGAGATTCCGGAAACCGTTGAAGTGGGCTCCGCAGCTGCAATGCGGAAAGCTTATCGAGTTTTGCTCGCAGGCAAAGAAATCAGCCTAGCTCAACCACTCGTTGTCTGGAAGCTCTAAGGGAGCACGTTGCGATCACTAGGATCGCATCAGGCAAGAAAAGACAGGAATACCACATGAAAAATCGAGCTCTAACATTGGCGCCTTCCGAAGCAGAAGCAATCGAACGTGCCAAGCAGGGAGATGCGGAAGCCTTTGCGCTGCTGTACGGGCTGCACAAGAGACGAGTTTATTCGCTGTGTCTTCGTATGACGGCTAACTCGGCGAAAGCCGAGGATCTGACTCAGGAGGCCTTTCTGCAGTTGTTTCGCAAGATTGGGACTTTTCGCGGCGAGTCAGCTTTTTCCACTTGGCTGCACCGAATGGCAGTAAATGTTGTCCTCATGCAGCTGCGCAAGAAGAGCCTTCCCGTGGTCCCGCTGGAAGAGACGCTGGAAAGCGAGGAAAAGACACCGAAGAAGGAACTGGGTGCGCAAGATCCGGTCTTATCGGGCGCCATTGACCGGCTGCGGCTGCAACGCGCGGTGGATGCGTTGCCGCCGGGATACAGACGGATTTTTGTATTGCACGATGTGGAAGGATACGAACACAACGAGATTGCTGCTATGGTGGGATGCTCCATCGGCAACAGCAAATCTCAGCTACACAAAGCGCGCATGAAGCTGCGCGAGTCGCTCAAGACAAGCAGAGCCGAAAAGGCCGCGACGAAACATTGGGGAGAGATGAAGTATGAACTGTGTGGAGTTTGACGAAGGTCGATTGACAGTGGCCGGAATACCAAGAACGGGGCTACTCCTGACGTGATACCGGGGCAACCCAAGGGGCAAAGAATCAGCAGGACGAAAAAAGTCGTCATGGAGACTTCTGCTCTGACGCAGTCCAAGGTGCACACGTCACGCCCCGGCTGCTGGCGAACTCGGAAACGAGCTAGAGGCTAGCCGCCGTCAGAACGGTAATGAGAACGCCTCCTCCAATTGCAAAAGCGTCCTCCAGAACCGCAATTCCCAGATCAGGCCGGTCACGGCTTAGCCTCTTGCGCATGTGATAGCCGGAAAAGGCTCCCGCAATCGCTCCCAAGCCGCCGAGGACCGCCCCCTCCGTAAGAGGCCGCTTCACAACACCATAAATTGTTGCCCCGCATATCGCCCCCGACACGATACGGGACGCAAGCGGCGCGGCATTCAATCGGCTAGGGGTAAAGGGCAGCTTATCTGCAATCAGTTCGCTTACCGCAAAATCGGTGATTCTTTTCGCCGCCGTGGCTGAAAGGATTGTGGCAAGCGGCGAACTTCCGAGGCGAATCAATCTACGTTCTGCCGCCCAAGCGAGGACCGCGGGCGCAGTCAGCGCGCGCAAACCCGCCACTGCACCTATCCCGATTGCTAACGCGGGAGTGTAGGAGCGCTTCATTTATTTGCCACCAATCTCATCTGGAGCAGATTCTATCGCTAAAGCTACGGAGTCTTTCTGCACATGTCAACATTCTCCCGTTCGCTCCACTAAAGTTGAGAAGTATGTGAATGGGAATGGCTTCCGTTCAGGGTCATTCATGTCCCAGAAGAAAGCTGGGGATTAGCTGTTTACTCTCCTAAAATGGAATGGTTGGCGGACAGCAACCCTGGAGCTAGTTAAATGGCGGATAGCTTCGAAGAGGTGGTCACAAGTGTGTGGCGGCAGATTCTCGTCCAGAATGCGAAGATTGTCGAACTTGACGGCAAGCGCTATTTCGTCAAGCGAACCTCGCGGCACCATTTTCGCCAAGTAGACCTCACGTTCGATGGACAGGGATTACGGGGAATCGAACAGAATCCCGAGACTGGCTCCCGGTGGGCGCAACTGGCTCGTGAGGGTAAGAAGGTCATGCAGTTTCTGAGAAACGGGCGCTACGTGGCTGTAGTCGTTGATGGACAGGTTTTCCCGTACGATTCGAGAGGCCGAGCCGGGGAGCCCGCTTAATCCTGCATGGTCTTCCTGATGGGTCGGATCATAGACCGCAGACGATTACTTCCACACAAACTCCCACAAACGCGCAAGGAATCACGTGCACTCATGGGTGTTCATGGATGGTCAGCGGAGACAAACAGTAATGGAAATGGTGGAGTTAGAAACTTGCGTGTGTTGTAAGATGAGCCCGCAATATGAAGAGTCCCGTGAATATCGTGGCAGCGATTGGCCTGGTTCTTGGTGGCGTGTTTGGCCTGCTAGGGACCGTAGTCACGGCGCAAAATCTTCGCGCGGCTTCATGGGGAATCGACGGGGTTGGTCTGGTCGTGGCTACCTCTTTGCTCGCCCTGAGATTCATCAGAAAAGGCAATGACTATGTTGCCGCCGGGTTTCTTGTATTCGCGATTGGAGAGGGCGTAATGCTTTCCGGGACGGCGGCGACCCTTGCGGAAAGCGTTCCTTCATTCGCCGCAGGCACAGCACTGTGGTCTGCTGCTCTATTGCTCACAAGTGTCCCCAAGGAATTCGCCTGTTGGATTCGTCTGGTAGGTATTATTGGTGCAATTCTTTTTGCAATTACGTCGGCAAGAATTTTTTGGGGGGAGCAAGTGCTTCCCACCTCCTCGCCTCTGCCCCTCTTCGCGTACCCCTTCCTCGTCCTCACGTTCGGCGGCTGGATTTGGACCCTGCTGAAAGCGGCCTGAGTAAAAGATCAGCTTGGAAGGGACCTGGATAATTCCGGCCCGAGCGCTGACCTTCCGGGCGGTTCCAGCTTGCTTGGAAGTGGCTGACGTAGAGCGACGCTAAACCCGCAACCGGGTCAATGAGTCAACAGTAAACTAAAAGACAGCCTCACTTCACTTTACTGGCAAGTGATCCAAGGTTTAATTATGAGATCGTGAACGACGACCGAATGACTCGGAAGAATGCGCACGCGCAGAAAAACATCGTCGCCAGAGTCAGACTCATGGATCGAGAGAGGAAAAAAGGTCAAAGTCTGAGTCACGAAAGACCGGAAACAGCCTGAAAGGCTCAGTATGGGATGAATAGTCGGGGGGGTATCTCCAGGCGCTGGTGCTAGCGGGCTAAGGAAATTACCTTTTTTCAATCGGTCGTACTGGTTCGTAGGATAATGGCCACGAAATGACGTGGACTCGTATCACGGGCGTTGTGGCTGGGTTCTTGGCAGTTTTGGTCTACGTGCAGTTTTTGTCGGTGCGGGTCGCAGTGCTGATCTTCTTGCTGTTCGCATCGTGTCTAGTTTTCTTGGTCTTCATCTGGCCGAATTTGCGACCAAAGAAATAACCGCGTGGCCTCGGAAGCGTAAAACTCTTAACTTAAGTCTTCCTCTCGCTATCCGGAAACGATTAGATAAAGTGCACGAAACGTACGCACGAGCGGCGGCTGCCTAAATTACGCACGAGCGGCGGGCGAGTATTTGCACGCTGAGGCAGAAAACGCACAACTTAAAAGAAAATTCCTTTCGGGTTTTCCTGTTGAGCAAAGTCCAGTTTGCTCCTCTCCTCGAAAGAGAGCACTTCAGGGGCTTTCCCGGGCACTGCTTTTCTTGCCGGATTTGCGGGGGTGCGCACAAACAGCGGACGGTAGTGACGGCGCATGCAAACGTGGCATCTTACCAATCGAAGCAAGAACAGGGCACAGAACCGATCCCACGGAGTAGCGGAGCGAGAATCATAAATCTTGGAACACCCGCAAAATGGGCAATTCTTTACTCTGATTGGGCGCATCTCTCCCCTTTGTCGTGATACAAATTTGTTCGATGCGGTTTCGTGTCTCCGGGGAGGCTGAGGAAAATACCGATCCAGACGGGAATATAGGGCTGCCGGTGAACCCTAGGAGGTCTTGAAAGA